>TARA_R110000796_G_scaffold124600_1_pt1 | contig 15365 bp, 26 predicted proteins | sample TARA_R110000796 | Tara Oceans TARA_R110000796 (sample SAMEA4397815) | marine metagenome | biome: Polar Biome; feature: [SRF] surface water layer (ENVO:00010504); material: water (ENVO:00002006), including particulate matter (ENVO:01000060) such as... | depth 5 m
TATTATCTCCTTATCTACAACATTATCTTTTTTCCATTGCTCATAATCAGGTCTTCTGTCTGGGTTGTTAGCCCATGCTGTTGCAGCTTCAAGACCTATTTTTCCCATGTATGGACAAGGTGTTCCTGCCATTTCCATTGCTTGAAATACTCTTGCGTCTTGACATAGCATAGCTACAGCACCAACTTTCATACCCATACGGAATAATCTCGTTGACAATTTCATACGTTCACAATTCATATCTCTAATAGCTGTACCACCTGCTAAACCAAATATTTGCGTTTGAATTGCTCCAGAAGCAGCAAAGCTACAGACATCTTGATTATTGATTACGACACTTGGAGCTGATGCTGTAGATGGAGTTCTATCTACTGTAGTTGTACCACTTACTGTCGAGCTTGTACTAGAAACAGTATTACTTTGAGCTTTTGCTACACTGCACCAAGTCATCATAGACAGTATGAAAATAACAATTAATATTGCCCAAAATTTTGCACTCATTCTTCTGGCCAATCTCCTGTTATCATTATTTGAGAAAGCCTATCAGCTCTAGATTTAACTTGCTTTGCCCATTTGCTATCTAACATCTGGTTAGAAGCTTCATCCCAATTTTCTTCTTCAATAGCTTTAAACATATTTGGCCATTTGCTAGGATTGAAACGAGTCATCCCCATATTAAATAACATATCTAAAATAACAGATTTCCGTATATCATCTAAATTTACATAAACAGACCATTGTTTTGCTTCTCTATCTATTCGAGCAATGTCTCCCATAAGTAGAAAATTTGCTTCTTCTTCATTTATACCTAAACCATCAGAAGCTACATTCCTGCCAACTCCAATAGTTGGGTGTCCTATAAGAGTGTCCCCAGCTTTTAATTCTTTGCCATTGGCATCATCATAAACTTTAAGCTTTAATCCTTCATGAAGAGTTAACATTTTTAAAAGTTTAAATTTATCAGAATCTATGTTATCCATGGTGTTTTAGTTCCTCCATAATATGGTCTGGCATGTCCTTCTTCTACCATCTTATCGCAAATGTTGTACCCATCAACTATTGGCTCACCAAGTATTCTGCCAAATTTTCCTTTGGCATCTTTGTGGGTTATTATGGTAAATTTCTTCGGAAGTAATTCTTTAAGGCGAGCTTTGCTCTCGAGACCAAGCTTTTTTTCTGCCAAGTTTCTAGTTCTACTTTCAGGTGTGTTGATTCCAAGTAGACGGACTCTTTCTTTTTTGAGCCAGACCTTAAAGCCAAGATCAATGCTAACATCTATTGTATCCCCATCAATAACTCTAATAAGCTCACATCTGTATTCATGCATCTATACCATCCCACCTGATTGTGCCCTCGCAAGCACTGTTAATGTTTCTCCGAAAGATTTATCAAGTTCTTTTGCAGCCATAGCAAATAAACGAGGAGGAATTTCAGATCCTTTAAAACCTTTTCTATTGAGAAACTTTTTCGCAGCTCTAATCTCAGCTGCTGCAACTTTTTTAATATTAGCTCTTGCCATTACTGTGAACCTTTTGCACTTCGAATGAAGCTTTCTTAACTGCTCCTGAATGAGGTTTATAAGAACCTTTCATTAATTTAAATCCTTTTCCTGCTTTCATCCAATGGAAACCTTTTGGAGCTGATACTGTTTTATTTGCCATTCTTTTTTCCCTTTTTCTTTTTTTGTTTTTGCTTTTTAGCTATTGCTTTAAATGTTCCTTTAGTTGGTGCACCTTTAGCTCCTTTCTTTCTCATCTTCTCTCCAGAGCCTTCTTTGATTCTTTTTCTTTTTGCGTGAATGTTTGCATACAATCCTTTTTTAGCCATTATATCACCATGCTTTGCAAGACCAATATCTTGCTTTTGTTTTTGGTCCAGGATTATCACAGTTGTGGCGAGATCGGAAATTGCTCCTGCGACCTTTTTGATTTTTCTTAATCCTCATGTTAGGATCTCCGAATGTAACTCTTTTAACAGAATCGCCATCTTTAACATAAACAACTGATTTCTTTCTACCATAACTTGTTTCACCTTTAGATATCCTTCTAGGATTATTAAGTGTTACATTTTTCCCTTGATATTCAGCCATTCTTTTTCTTCTTCTTTGGTTTATAACCAGAAGCATATATTGCACGACCTTGAGCATCTGCTTGCTTTTTAGTCTTATAAACTTTGCCAGAACTTCCCCAACGATAGCCACCTTTAACTTTTTTCGTTGGCATCTATTTTTTCTTTTTGGTTGTTTTCTTCTTTTTCAATCCATAAGAACCTTTAGGTTTGCGAGTAGCTTTTGCAACTTTACGACGACCAGCTTCTGACATTTTCTTTTTAGATTTCTTACCACGAGTCATGCCAAGTTGTTCGTCTTTCCTATCATTGTATCCTTGTTTCTTTGCCATTTTATTTCCTTTGGTTATTATTTTTAATTATTATTGTATTTGCTCATAAAGTAAATTCTTTTATTCAGTCTTGTACAAATCATTCTTTATTAAATATTGCCTAACTTCAACAGGACTTAAATTATAATTATTTTTAAGATCCATAATAACATCATAATAATCTTCTGATATAAGAGAATCTGCATCTCCTGATTTGAAATATCTTTCTAAATTTTCACTATTCCCTTTGAAAACTGTTTTAACTGCATCTTCAGCTTCATACTCTGCTAATCCTTCTGCAGCTTTTTGTATCTCATTAGCTGTTTCATCCATAACTTCTATCTCTTTATATTTTATACCTCTAGCTCCTAATTCTTCAAATGGGTCTTCCATAATTCTGTTAGCTATATTGTCTATAGTTTTAGAATAGATAGAACTCAAAGACTCTATATTAAATATATTCTCTGGTAATTTTGGTATGGCTTTAACAGCAGGGACAAGGACATCAGAGACTTTGCCAGCAAGACTTAAATCTCCGAGAGTGCTTAATGCACCTCGCATCATATCTCTTCTATTCATCTCAGGAAGTTTACCCAAAACTCCTTGTGTAACTTCTTCTGTTGCTACTGGGAGAGCTCCTGGTTTAATTTTAATAGGAAGCTTTGGCATTTTATTTTATCTTCCTCCCAGTCCAAATTGTTCCTGTATTTATTAAAGAATTTACATTTTCTCTAACCACATCTGCACCTCCTTTACTTATATTTCGTAAAACTCGTTTGGGATTATTATAAGTACTACCAGTGGATATGGTAATAGCATTGTCATAAATCCATTTTTTCTGATTATTAGAAAGTTTATCAAAATTTCTAGGTTTACCCATGCCAGGAATTAAGCTCCAATCATATATATTTTTTTGCATGTTTATTGCTAATGGTTTAGTATGAATATTCATAAACAGTTTACTCTCATCATTAGCTTTCGCACCAGCTTCTCCACTGTCTCCTATGATATTAGCTATATCTTCTGCAGAGTTTTCTGGATACTGTCCCATTATATCTTTAGAAAATTCATTAGGTGGATTATTTTTTGCACCTCCCCTAAACCAGTTATAAGCTTTTTTTAATGTTTGGTTAGCACTAGTCGGTTCAGGGAAATATTCAACTAACTCTTCAAAAACTTCATCTGTTGTCACAGAAGGATCTTCTGCCATAGCTTTGAAATCAATATGTGTATCATTATCACCATAATAATTTTTATTATATTTACCTTGTAGAGCTCTTTCTACCATATCTGATTTTGTTGCACCAATTATAAGAGGTACATCAAAAGGATTTTCAAAATCGAGTATGTTAGGTATTTTTTCAGCAACTGGTGCTGGTTTAACTATTTTAGATATTTGATTTAGTGCTCCTGTGTCCATGGCTGTATTAGCAATAGTACTTAATGCTCCTCTTAAAAATTCTCTTCTATCAACTTGAGGAAGTTTATCTAGAACTCCTTTGGTTACTTGTTCTGTTGCTTCTGTTGTTGCGGGAAGTGCTCCTGGTTTTTTAAATATTGTTGGGAGCTTGGGCATAGCTAATAGTTGTCGCCATTACCCAAAAGTTTATCCATCATGTGAGCTGCATCATTGCCATGAAGCTTGATAACTTTCATATCACCATCTTCTACAATTTCACCATCATCATCATGAGATTCTTCCATCATGCCTTCGTCTTCTAAATAAGATTGCTGGCAAAGCAAAAGGAATTTTTTAATTTGTTCGTCATTCAATTCAATCTCATTAGCAGAGAAACCCATCTTCGCTTCAAACATTGCATGGATATCTAACCCACTGTCAGTCATTTCATTTTCCATTTTTCTTCTCCTTCATGAAAAAGCCAAAGACTCCTGCAGCCCCACAAGCAATCATAACTATGCTCTGCCATAAATCATTTGGTATTATTACACCAACCATTGCCAACACACCTGTCAAAGCTGCATAAGATGATGGTTCTTTAAATCTATTAATTAGTTCTTGCATTATTATTCTCCCATTTTTCTTTTTAAGTTACCTAAAAATCCTTCCACACTACTAGGAAGTTCGCCAATTGCACCAGTTCCTGGTTCAGACATTCTTTGCATTTCCCTATCTGATAGAGAACCAGAGCCAACAACTGGTGGCATTGTTGGAGCCATTTCATATGAGTCTCTTTCCATTCTTTGCATTTCTTCGTCTGTGAGAGAGCCAGAACCAACTGGACGCATTAATGGAGCCATTGGTGCTGCTAATCCTGGCTCTTGAATTTCTCTTGGTGGCATGTTGTTTTCATTATCCATAGCAAAGAATGCTCTTCCTTCTTCTTCAGTAATTTCAGAAAGAGGTTTATTTAAATATAGTTGCATCCTTTCAACTTGGGTATATCTTTCCATATTGTCATCAGACATTGGCAAAGCTCCTTGAGGATTAGCCTTAATACTTTCACTAAAAGTTGGATCTCCTGCTGTGTTGTTGCTTGCTGTTTGCATCATTTGAAAAACTTCTTCAGGATTTTGCCCTGCTGCAGTTCCTTCGGCAAGTTTAGCTAATGTCTCTTGATACCTTCTTTGAAATTGGTCTTCATAATTGGTTGCCATCTTTAATTCCTTTCATTTGTATTTCTGCTACAGCTTTCTGTTTGGCTATTTCTATGTCTGCATTTAATCTTGCAAGTTTAGCTTCTAGCTCTGCTTGAGTTTTCGCAATGGTTTTCTCTATATCCATTTTAGTTTTAACTTGGTCTCTTTGAATATCAGATTGTGCTTTGGCTTGGTCAATTTGCATATCGGATTTAGCTCTTGCTTGGTCTGCTTGAATTTCAGCTTTGGTTCTTGCCATTACAGCTTCAGCTTCAATCTTCGCTAATTCTTGTGCCATGTTCATAGGGTTATTTGCACCAGCACCACCACCGAGTTTATCTAATCCTCCGATTGATTGCATCTTAGGAGATTGCTGTACAACTTGAGCTGCTCTTTCAGCTATCTGATTATTAAGCTCAGGAGAGATACTTTCAAATTGGAATTTAGGATCTCTAATATTAGGCATTGCTGGGAATTGAACTCCTGTAGCTTTCTGCATCCTTAGTCTGTAAAGCATAGCTACATGTTCACCAATATGGGCAATCATCATAGGACCAATAGTTTTTTGAGCTATAGGATTTCCTCCTAAGCTTGGGTCTTGTAAGAATTGCATATGCACAGCGATATGAGCTTCATGGTTTTGGTCAATGAAAGCTTTGATTGGTTTACCGAGTAATGCAGAAACATTTTCATCAACAGGATCAATGCTTGGTGCTTCCTCTGGTTTCTTAAGAATTTGGTCTATATCCGGAACTCGAATTGCTTCGTACATTCTTTTATAAGCTTCATACATATCATGAAGTTGAGGTGCAGATTGTGCGAGTTGTAGTATTGCTTGAGCTTGAGCGATCCTTTGTGTAGAACTAAAGATGCTTGGATCACTAACAGGAATAACATCAATCCTCTTATCAAAGTCTGATGCATAAACATATCTACTTGAACCAGAAAGAGCGAACTCCATTTTTTCTGGCATTGTAACTGCATTAAGATTCATTATAAGTTTAAATTCTTTTCCTTGTGCATAATGCAATCTTTTGTGAATAGCTGAGAATATTTTAGAGCCTTGCTCTAGCATAGCGATGGTTGTTCCTACAGGAGCATTTGGATTTGCTTCCCCAACATTTAAATCTGCAACAGCAGCATATCTTCTTCCTGCGTCAACAATAAATCCTAGTAATTGGAACAATGTGCTTGATGGTTCTTTAAATGGTAATGGCATAATAGATTTAGAGATGTCATCGGTTGATGCATCTAAGTCTACATATTCTCCAGGATTGACTTCTAGTTCTCCTCCAGGAACACGACCTTTTAATTTAAAGCCACCTTGCATATTTGCAAAAGCTGCGGAATCTAGAAGAGCTCGCAAAGAGCCAGTTGCTGCTTTACCTAAACCACCAATGATGTGGTAAAGACCGAAACCATAAAATCCTAAACCAGGAAGGAACTTATATTCAACAAACCAAACAAGCTTCTTCTTGTCTTCATCATCTTCCTCCCAGTTTCTTCTTATTGAAACAATTTGTTGGCTTTGGTAATCTATAGTTATGACATAAGGAAGTGCAACAGAGTTATCATCTTGTAAATCACCACCATCTAAATTATCAAAGATTACACTGGTGTGCATCTCTAAAAGAGTTATGACTTCATCATTAGTTTCTGAAGCTGAAGGATTTATACCTTCAATATCTAAAACTACATTTTCTTCTCCGTCTGGTGATGAGGAGAACTTGTCTGCTGGTAAATAGTATCCTGCTTGAACAAATTTATTGTATTCGTTTCTTGGCATATCAATAACATGAGTGTATCTTGGTGATGTTAAAAGGTCAGTGCTTTCTGGAGCTACTACAAAATTTTCTGCTTTAACAAAACGACTTGTTATTCTTTTCATTGCTGGATCGAACCAAACCTTTTTAAAAGTTTGCCCAACTAAAGGTAAGTGGAATAACATTTGGTCAACATCAGGGAAATACTCTGGCATCTCCTCAAGTAGTTGATAATTCATATAATCTTTTACACGAAGTGCTTGCTCTTTTACTTCATCGTCACCTTCACCAATAGAGATAGTTTTAACTGGACCACCTGCTGGGAATAGTTCTGATATTGCTCTTGCTTGAAATTGTGTTGCTGCTTCAGCAATCATCGGATGAACAACTTGACTTAATCCTCTTGAAGCTCTATCTGCTTCAGAATCTACTAATCCTCCATCTGCATCTAAAGTTCTTAGACCATCTTTATATCTCTCTTCCCAAGATGAGCGAGCTTGGCGATCTGATTCGTAATAATCTAATAATAAAGAAGCTTGCTCTTCAATTTCTTTTTGTGAGATGACTTCTGCTAGATTATCACCAAAATCATCGGAGGATTCTTCTATGTCTTCTGGTTCACCAATAAGGACATTTTCAGAATCTATCTCTTCAACGATAAGATCATCAGATGGTGCACCTTCAGCAAAAGGAATCACTTTGTCTTCTGTTTTTAGTTTTGCCATTCTTTCCTATCCATACAATGGTTTTCTTACTTGTTGGTCAACATGTTCTTCTTCAAAGTCTTCAGAATGGGAAAGAAACCATTGTTTGCGTAATCTTAACCATGCCTGCGTGCATGTATCTACTATATCGTCATTCTCTCCTGCTGGAAAGGCAGAACATATATTTATTACATCTTTTGCCCACTTCTTGTCTGCAGGATACCATATTCTTCCGTCTTCTAAAAGAGCAGATGCAGCATGAGCTCTTGCTTCTTTGTCTCTGTCTGGAGAATAAGCGAGTACAGGAATTCCAGCCATTCTTAAGTCTTGAAGAAGAGATTGCCCTGAAGCTTTTTTCTCAATAAGAACAACATCTGGTTCGTAAGCATTAAAAGCATCTTGCGCTTCTCTTCTTAAATCAGGATAACTGACTCTATCATACCAACTATCCATAAGTAATGCATTCCATTGATTGTGCCTTTTAAAAACTCCCCAAGTTGTTCTTGCTGAATAACTACTTTTTTCTTTTGTAGAATAAGCTGTATCCCAAGACTGAATGACATATTCAATATCAGGAAGAGCTTCTTCTTCCCAAGGTTGCCACCATGCTGCTTTTAAAATCGTACCACCTTTTGCCATTGGTCTTTGTTGTAGTTGACCAGCAGATGCATATACACCTAAAGAAGTTTCTAACTCTGTAAGAGTATCCTCACCAATTCTTTCTGGCCAAAGAAGTTCTCCCTCTTTATCTCTTGGGTCTTTAAAACCAATAGAAGAGTAAGAGATAGAAGGATGCTCAATTTCATACCTTGCTGGTAAACATAAGTGATCCCATTTGTTGCTATTCGCTAGGATGTGTCCTGTCAAATCTTTCTCGTGAACTCTTTGCATTATAATTATAAATGCTCCAGTCTTTGGGTCATTAAGTCTGGTTTGCATAGCTTGATCCCACCAATCAAGAACTCCTTCTCTAACAGTAGAAGATTCTGCTTCTCTAACATTATGTGGATCATCAATAACTATTATGTCTCCACCTTCACCAGTCAAAGCTCCATCAACAGAGGTTGCTATTCGCATTCCTGTTTTATCATTCTCAAACCTTTGCTTTTGGTTCTGGTCACCAGTTAACTGAAAGATATGACCGAAGTTTTCTTGATACCAACGACTCGCAATTAACCTTCTGCATTTTACCGAGTCCCTAACAGAAAGAGAACCTGCATAGGATGCAAACAAAAATCTTTTTGAAGGATTATCTATCCATGCCCAAGCAGGTAGTGCAACTGCAGCTGTAATAGATTTCATATGCCTTGGTGGTATATTAATTATAAGCCTACGAATATCTCCATTTACAACAGCTTGAAGATGTTCACAAATAGCTTCTATGTGCCAGTTGTCGTAAAAATTACGTCCAGGCTCCATCGTTTCCCAGGAGTTCCGTATGAATTCCTTCAGACTCCTCCGACTCTGCTCTGCTCGTATCTGGCTCAATGATAGCGTGCTCAAGTACTCGTTCAATTGTTTTGAGATCATCATCTTTCAATCTACTTATATCAAGAACTTTTCGTTCTTCATGGGTTGTATTGACTTCAACAGATTTTAAGTCTGGCACACATTTAGCTAACAATGTTTTTGCTGCCATGACTCTTAATTCAGGATCTGCTGACACTTTTCCGACATTTTCAACTTTCCCCATAGAGTCTCTAGAGTAAACAGGAAAGATTTCTCTGCCTGCCATAACAGCAGCAAGAAAACCTGCAGGATCTGCCTGCCCCATTATCCAATGAGTTAAAGCTTTATGGTTCCACTTGTATCTTCCTTTTCTTCCAGGCTTCTCAGATCCTAATGGCTCAACCGATTTAAATGTCCCATCAAACTTCTGTTTTGGTCCATTGTTGATTGGTCTTTGAACCTGAATAGTATCTTCAGGAGGATTCTTAGGTCTTCCTCTTTTTTTAATATTCTCTTCCATCGCTTTTTCTCTGCTAAAGTATTAGTTTCATTTGATTTATAAGGTAATAACTTATTTAATTAAATAAAGGAGAAATAATAAAAAGCTATGACAAAAGAGACAATTTACAGAGGTGAAAAACCTAATTTAGATTATACATTTTATGAAAAAAGAGAGCAGAACCAAACTAGGAACCACTCTCCAGAGAGAAAGGACTCTTCTAATGATAATAAGCCAGAAGAGCCGAAAGTCAAAATTATAACTGACTTTGATTAGAAATTGTAATCGTGAAATTTAATTGGTTCATTATTTAATATAAATTTACCATTATTATTCCAAAAAAATCCATCTTTATGTTTGCGAAGAACTTCAAGAGGATACTTATCATTACTCTTATAGAACCATTTTTGTTTTTCTTGATTGCTTACATGCCCACAAAAACCTCCAGGATGAAATTCAAGTTTCACACTTTTGTCTTTTTCTGCATCCATTTCACGAACCACTATTCTATTAGGAGTTCTAACTTCAATAATCTCATAAGGATTTACATCCGAATAAAGATGTAAGTTCGCATATTTATTTCCTTCAATAGTATTCTTCATTTTTATTCCTTTCTAAATTGTTATACTTATAGGATATCCTATCTGCTCAATTAAGTAAAGTTTTTTGTAATTAAAAATTAGGTTTCCCATCAATGACTATTGTCTTAACACCTTTAGGAAACATAGATTTGTACCAATTCAAGTCTTCTTCAGAATATTCAAGTATTAATTTCTCTTCCATAGTTGCAGCCATTTCCGAAGGTTTTGGACCTTTAACTTTAATATTTGAAGATCCAGACTTAAAGGTCATATCATAAACTGTAAATATTTGAGCCATCATTTGAGGTCTATAGTTATCTTGCTCTTTGTTACGACCCCAAACTTTAATATTGCTCCCAAGAGTAAAACAATAATCCCAAGATTTTCCATCATCAGGATTGTCTTTATAAGTTTTTTCTGAAAAGTTCCACTCTGGCCAAGCTTTCTGAAAGTTTGTTACAGTTTCAATTAAAAGTAAATTAGACATATTGTTGCTCCTCCTTTTCCATCCAGTAAGGTTTAGTGTTAATAACTTTGTTCCATGTAGCTATTTCGCTTTTATCACCTATGTAATATTTTCTATAAGCTGTAACTGGATCATCATCTTTATAATGGTCTGGCATACACTGTACATGAGGTGTTCTTATGGAAGACTTAAAATCAAAAGGAGTTTTATCATAAGATAAATCCATGATTACTTGCTGGCATTTATGAATCTTATTATATCTTCTTGTGTATTCAAAGCATAATTCTAAACCATGATACCAAAGCCAATTGTAATTCCCGAAAGAATCCCCTGCCCATAGAGTACAAGGATGATTTTTGAATGCTTCTTTATACTGTACTTTATCGCCATGACCATATCTATGCCAAACACTAGATAGCATCTGGGCAGACTCTAAAGGCATTTTTACAATATGTTTGTCACATAACATCTTTGCTGCATCTTCAGACATATAATCTAATACAAATATATTCATTATATCTCCCCTTGACTAATTGCACTGTTATCTAATTCTATATCTTGGGCTTCTTTCTTTTTCTTAGCAAGAATTTTAGCACGACGTTTTAAATAAGCTTTATAACTTTTGCCACCGACAGAAGCTTTAGGATTATAATAGTCAGAGAAGTCTAACATATACGAAGTATTTAATTTTGACATTTTTTATTCCTTTCTAAATTGTCTATATACCTATCATACGCCAACAAAAAACATAAGTAAACAAAAAAGTTACCGAACTTTGAAAAAAGTTACCACATTATTTTGAGTTAAGTAACGACATCAAATCTTTATCTAATAACACTTTGCTCCGTACCGAAACCATCGTTACCAAGAAACCTCTGATTCTAAAAAATATTTTTTTGTTTCTAAATTCTCTCCTATAGTATAATTATTGTATTAAATATTATAAGAATCTACTATATTAGTAATACTTATAATTTAGAAAGGAAACGAAAATGCCAGATGTATATATAGTCCAACGTCCAAAAATGAATAAATTTGGTTGGGTTCCTGATTTAACTGATGCATCAAGATATGGTAAATTAGTTCCAATATTTGAAGATAATGATAATCCCCAATTTCTTCCTGGACCATCAATCCAGAAGGCAAGGAGGATTATGAAGAACTTCAGTCCAGAGGATTTTCTTCTTTGGCCAGGAGGGGGAGACCCAACAGCTGTTATGATAGTTTCAATGATAGCTGGAGAAGTTTCTCCAATAGTAAATGTTCTCAGATGGGAACGTAATATCGAGCAAGGTGGTAGAGATCGACGAGTTGGTTGGTATATGCCTTTAACCTTGGAATTGAGAAAGGAATCAAGCCATGGAAGTAAATCCGCTTGACGATGTAGCATCTTCATCAAATGAATTAGGTGCAGTAAGTGAGTTGGCTGAAAGACAGCTACAGTTAGAAGACGATATTGTAGCTCTTGAGGATCAACTTAAACAAGCGAAGCAGGATCTCAAAAGAGTTGCCGAGCAAGACCTCCCAGAACTCATGCAGAGTTTAAATATAAAGGAGTTCAAGCTTAATGATGGCACTCGCATTACAGTGAATGATATTGTCTCAGGGTCTATCCCATCACAAGGAGCTATAGATAAAGCAAAAGGTGATAAAAGAGACGATCTCAAACTTCGCCAAGAACGATGTTTTGAATATCTTAGGGGAGCACATGCTTCTTCTATGATTAAAAATGTTGTTGAGGTTCAGTTTCAAGCAGGTGAGGATAAAGAGTGTAAAGACTTTAAAGATTCGCTCTTAGAAAGTGATCAGCTGTTTTCAACTAAAGCTGGAGTCCACCCGAGCAGTTTAAATGCTTGGCTTAAAGAACAGATTGCCGAAGGCAAGAACGTTCCTTTTGAGGACTTCAAAGTATTCACTGGCAATCGTGCCAAAATTGAGAGGAAATAACATGTCTAAAGAACTAGAAGAAAAAAAGAGTAATGGTATAACAACATTCGATGCATCTATATTAATTGATGATGCAGGTGTTGGTCAAGAAACTATGTCACGTGATGACTATATGATTCCAAGACTTCAAGTGCTTCAATCACTATCCCCACAAGTAAACAAAAGGGATGGTTCCTATGTTGAAGGTGCTGAAGCTGGGTTTATATATAACACAGTGACACAAGAAGCTTATGATGGGGAAAAAGGAATTGTCGTTGTTCCTGTTAGCTATCGTCGTGCATATATAGAGTGGAAACCAAGAGGTTCTGGTGGTGGTTTAGTTAATGACCATGGGAGTGATAGTTCTATTTTAAAAAATTGCACTCAAGATTCAGAGTCTTATCGTGATGTTACTGCGGAAGGCAATGAGATTGTTACCACTGCAGAATATTATGTTTACATTGTTGATGTTGAGACAGGTGTATACAATCAAGCATTACTATCAATGTCATCATCTCAGCTTAAGAAGTCTAAAAGATGGAACTCTATGATAGCCCAACTACAAGTACCAAATCCAAAAGGTGGTACATTTAACCCTGCTTGCTTCTATAATGCGTACACACTCACTACTGTACCAGAAGAGAATGATAAGGGTAGTTGGTTCGGTTGGCAAGTTGACCAAAAGTATGATGCTCAATCTGGAGGGATTATTAAAAACATTCCTCAAGGGGATCAAATATATTTGGCTGCAAGAACTTTCAGAGAGCAGATTCAATCTGGGAATGTAAAAGTTTCTCCTGATAGTGTCAACGAAACAGAAGAAAACTTCTAACAATACTGATAGTGGGTGGTCTAATAGCCACCCACACTTAGAAAGGAAGGCAAATGGATCTTACAAAAAGATTTATGAAATTGTTTGATGGCTATCAAAATGCCTATGGTCAATATAGAACAGTTACAGAAGAAGCAGATGGTAAGCTATCAGGAAGAGCTTTAACTATTTCAGAGAAAGTCTCTGTTAAGAATTTTGAAGACCATTTGATAGGTGATGGCTCAATACTAGGCATCATAATGTTAAAAGAAGACAACACTTGTAGTTTTGGTTGCATTGATATAGACATACGTGGTATGGTTAAATTAGAAGAGCCATTAGAAGAATTAGAAAAAAGAGTTCAAAGCATGCCATTGGTTATGTGCAGGTCTAAAAGTGGTGGTGCTCATTTATACTTATTCGCAGACCCTCCAATTAAAGCCACGAAGATGGTTAGCAAGCTTACAGAATTTGCAGCACAATTAGGCTATGGTGGTGTAGAGATATTCCCAAAGCAAGTCCAAAGAGCTAATGAAAGAGACAGAGGGAACTGGATTAATTTATGTTATCATGGTGGTGAGAAGTCTGAACGATATGCAATTAAAAACGGAAAAAGATTAAATTTAAAAGAATTTGTAGAATTTGCAGAAGAAAAAACCTGCACAGTAAAAGAATTAAATTCTTATGAACCAGAGCTGAAGGCTATATTTGAAGATGGTCCTCCTTGTCTGCAATATTTATCAACAATGGGTTTCCCTGAAGGCACAAGGAATGTTTCTTTATTTAACATTGGTGTTTACTATAGGAAGAAGAATCCTGATGATTGGCAAGAAGATGTTATGCGTCATAATTATGAATTTGTTAAACCTGCTTTATCAGCCACAGAAGTTAGTGGGATAATAAAAGGTGTAGCAAAAAAAGATTATATCTATACATGTAAGCAATCACCACTATGTAATTATTGTGAGAAGACCAAATGTTTAAAAAGACCTTTTGGGATTGGTGGTGGAGGTGGTAATGGTGGGCAGACTATAGAGATTGATGCTATTACAAAATATGAAACAGAGAACAAACAATCTGTAAGGTGGTACATAGAGATTGGTGGGGAAAGAATTGAAGTTACAACAGAGCAGCTTCTAGACCAAAGAAGATTGCAAAAGATATGTGTTGAAAGATTAAACAAATGCCCAAGCACTATGCCAGCACCAAGATGGGAGTCAAGAGTCAATGAGTTATTGGAGGTTGTTGAAGTTATCCACGACCCAGACGATGCATCACCTAAAGGACAATTTGAAAAGCTACTTGATACATTCTTAACTGGTAAAGTGCAGGCAAGACATCGTGATGAAATAATGAATGGTAAGCCATGGAACAATGAAGAAGAAAATCGTGTGTATTTCCGTTCAGAAGATTTATTTGTTTATCTAGATACAAGAAGATACAAATACTCTTCTCAACATCAAATATGGTCTTGGCTTAGAGAAGGTGGAGCTCAAAGGAAAACTTTCCGTATTAAAGGCAAACCAGTTAAAGTTTGGTCTGTAAATGCTCCAGAGTTTTTCGAGGAAGAAGATCTTGAGATACCATCAACAGTTAAGGAGGATTTCTAATGACTAATTGGGTAACAGAGCACGAAAAATCAGAGATGGTTAAAAGATTTCGTAAAAATATTTCCGATTCGGAAATAATAAGTTTAATAGAAAGTTCTGTTGAGATTATTGAAGAAGGGAGATTTCCTCATAATTTGTTACCATCTGTAGTTACAGTACAAAAAATTATTAGGAAGATTAAAAATGGAAGTATCAACAAATCATAGAGTTAATATTATTCTGGGTCCTCCAGGAACTGGTAAAACAACAGCTTTACTTAATGTTGTAGATAGAGCTCTTGAAGCAGGAACTCCTCCAGAAAGAATAGCTTTCTTAGCATTTACAAGGAAAGCAGCAAGTGAAGCTATAGAAAGAGCAATGACTCGTTTTGGCTTTGAAGAGGATCGTCTTCCTTACTTTAGGACAATGCATTCTTTAGCTTTTAAAGAGCTAGGTCTTCGTCGTGATGAAGTTATGACAACCAATCATTATAAAAAGCTTGGCAGGGCAATGGGTATAAGTTTCAGAGGAGTTTATGATGAAGTAACCCATATCCCAACTGGAGATAGTTTAGGAGATAAATGTGCACGTGTTGATGCAC
>TARA_R110000796_G_scaffold3134_1_pt1 | contig 15346 bp, 18 predicted proteins | sample TARA_R110000796 | Tara Oceans TARA_R110000796 (sample SAMEA4397815) | marine metagenome | biome: Polar Biome; feature: [SRF] surface water layer (ENVO:00010504); material: water (ENVO:00002006), including particulate matter (ENVO:01000060) such as... | depth 5 m
AGCTTTTAGCCGACTTCCACAAGGCACCTAACAATAAAGATGGCAAGAAGTCAACCTGTAAAGTTTGTGACAGCATTCTTAGAAGGTCTGATAGATACGGTTTCTCTTATGAAGAGATTATTGATATGTTCAAGAGTGGCTGCATGGTATGCGGTGGCTCCGAGAAACTGCACATAGACCACGACCATAATTGCTGCCCAGGAAAATATACTTGCGGTAATTGTGTCCGTGGAACTCTGTGCCAAAAGTGTAACCAGGGAATTGGTTACTTAAATGATGACCCTAACCTTCTGAGGTTGGCTATTAGATATTTGGAGAAGTAATGCACGAAACCATTAAAGCTTGGCTAGAGACTGTCGAGCTCGATATTGAGAAGCAAGTTCACGCAAACCTAGTGCTGGAGCTGGCAAAGATGTTTGACGCTGACCACCTGACCAGTACTGGTGCAGAGCTCCGTCGGGCAGTTAACGACTTGAAGCGTCTGATCGAAGCTGGCTTCGTTGAGGTAGATCCGCTTGAAGCAATTCTGACCCGTGACACAAAATAAAATGTGTTAAGATGGGTCAATGAAGATTTGTTCTAAGTGTAAGGTTGAAAAACCGCTTTCCGAGTTTAGCGAAAAAGCTGGCAGGCCAGAGAATAAGCACTATTACTGTAGGGTTTGCAAACTTGAGCATGACAGAGCTTACAGGGAAAGAAATAAGCACAGGCTGCCAGAGCTGAGTAAGAAAAGCAGAATTAAGAGAGTCTACGGATTAGATTGGGAGGTGTATTTGGAGATGTCAAAAGACGGCTGCAACATCTGCCATAGAGATGACGTTAGATTGTATGTTGACCATGACCACAATTGCTGCCCCCAACAAATGGACGGTAATGCTAAGACTTGCGGTAAATGCGTTAGGGGCATTTTATGTATGAATTGCAACTCAGCCATTGGCTCGTTTAGGGACAGCGAAGAGCTTCTTAATTCTGCAATCAATTACGTAAAGAAGCGCTAATGCAACTACCAGCCAGGTACACCGAACCACTCAGTGACGATATGGTCTCTGATGGAGATTTGCTCGTCCAGATTGTCGAGACGTTTATGTGTACCCAGGAGTCTGGGGTTGAGCCCATCAAGCTTGACGAATGGCAGGCTTGGCTACTTAAGGCAATCCTTGAGCGCTATCCCGACGACCACCCAGACCCACAGAGGGCAGGACGTCTAAGGTATCGCCAGGTTGTAGTTTCCATGGGACGTCAGAACGGCAAGTCAACCCTCACCCAAGCCTTGAGCCTTTACGGGCTCCTCATGCACGAGGTTGGCCCATCCGTCATTGGTGTTGCCAGTACGGTTGACCAGGCACGAATCGTTTACAACAGAACGCTGTATTCGGTCAATAACAACCCCTGGCTGAAGAAGAGATTCTCTAAGGCGACCGAGCACCGAGGCATGACACTAAACAACGGCTCTGGCAGCTACATGATTAAGGCAGCCAAGGAGACAGCTCTTCAGGGCATCCCCGTTACGCTCGGAATCGTAGATGAGCTGCACATCTTGCCCAGAGGTCTTTACTCGTCCCTTACTCTGGGGACATCAACCAAGAAGGACGGCATCGTAATTGGAATCACAACCGCTGGCGATGAGAACTCTGAGATGCTCAAGGATCTTTACATTGCAGGCCAGAAGGCAATTGACGGAGATGAAGACTTCGAGCGATTTGGCTTCTTCTGCTGGGAAGCACCTTCCGATTGCGAGCTCACTGACCCAGACGCTATCTACGCAGCTAATCCAGCCGTGGAGTCTGGAAGGATACCTCTCGACAGAGTAGTCTCTGACATGAAGTCCATCCCTGAGATGGAAGCCAGACGCTACCGCCTCAACCAATTCATTGAAGCAAGCATGGTGCCAGGTTGGCTACCCATGAACTTGTTCAACGCAGCTGCAGGCGAGGGAATCACAGCTCGGGAAGATGCTATCGTCTTTGCGGTTGACCGCACAGCTAGCTGGGGCAATGTCACTATCTCAGCAGCTAGAAAACTTAAGGATGGGTCGTTTGAAACCGAACTGGTTGCAAGCTACGTCAATCCGACAGAGGAGCAAGTCTTTGGAGACCTCAAGGATCTGTTCTTAAAGCACGCACCATCTGGCATTGCACTTGATGACCGCCAGATGCCTAACATTGGTAAGAAGCTCAAACTTTCGGGCATTCCTACCTACCAGCTGTGGACTAAAGAGATGACCGCAGCTGCAGCCTTCAGCTACTGGCTGTTTGCTAACAACAATGTAAAACACAACAACGATCCACTGCTACTAGAACAGATGCCCCGTGGTGTAGCCAAATTCTCAGGTGAGAGCTGGTTCATAAGCCGTAAAGAATCTAAGGGTGACCTGGATGCTGTATTGTCGACTGTAATGGCTTTGTACTGCGCCCAGATAGTCGATGATTCTGGCACAGTCCAAGTGTTCTAAAATAGAGTGTGCTAGAATAGGATTAAGAATATGGCCAATATCTTTCAGCGTCTTTTGGGTCTAGGCGACTCCCAGAATGAAGAACGCGCAACTTCGTCTTCTATACTCGTACCCCCTACACGTACGAGCTATAACACTAACACTACTGTTGTCAACGAAAGCAGCGCTCTAAGCCTGTCTAGCGTCTACAGAGCTATCCAAATCCTAGCCACTCCAATCTCTAAGATGGACCTAGGCACTGTTCGGTATATTGCCTCTACAGGCGAAGAGCAGAAGATAGCAAACTCCCTATTAGTCAATAGTCCTTCTCTTCGCGAGACTCGCCGTGACTTCATGTACCAGACCGTTGTTAGCCTTGCCACCACTGGCGAGGCTTTCTGGGTTAAGCGTGTTGGCACAGCAGGTACAGTATCGGCGTTGCAGATCGTTCCTTCTAAGAACGTCAAGATTAACGAAGACCTAAGAACTGGTGCTATCACCTACTCCTACACAACTGGTCTGTACCCAAACACCATTGTTGAAGAAGTGCCATCTAGCCAGATGGAACACCTCAGGCTATTCTCGATACCTGGTGAGCTGCACGGCTTTGGCCCTATCCAGCTTTGCAAGGATGACGTTGCGGGAGCCTTAGATCTCCGTAACTACGCATCCAATTGGTTCGCCAGCGCTGGGGTGCCAACAGGAGTGCTTAGTAGCAACTCCATGTTGACCGCTGACCAAGCTGACGAAATCACGGCTAGGTGGCACGAGAAACAAAGCAACCGCCAAGTAGCTGTACTCGGCAACGGCTTTAATTACGACCCAGTGGCGCTCTCTCCAAGAGAAGCACTATTCACCGAGGTCCAGAACCAGTCGGTTCAGCAGATCGCCCGCATGTTCGGTATCCCTGCTCGACTGCTTCTAACTGGCGTTGACGGTACCAGCGACACCTACACAAATTTGAGCGATGAGAACCAGGTTTTCTATCGCCACACTCTCATGGCCTATTTGGACGCCATTGAGGACGCTCTAAGCAACTGCTTGCCTAGAGGAACCCGTGTCAAGTTTGACTACGAGGGACTCTTTAAAGCAGACATGTCACAGCGTTATGCCAACTACGCAATCGGTCTACAGAACGAGTTCTTGACGACCGAAGAAGTCCGAGCGAAAGAAGGTCTAGATGGATAACATCGAGACACGCGACATCGAGTTGCGTTTCAATGAGGAAGATCGTACCGTTTCTGGTATCGCTGTTCCTTATGGCCAGGACGCTAACATTGGCGGAGTCTACACAGAGCGCTTCGAAAGAGGCAGCATCTCTGAGGACATCACTGATGTTAAGTTGTTCTATGGCCACGCAGAACCCATTGGTAAGTTGATTTCAGGACGCGACTCAGAGCATGGCTTTGAGATCGTGGCTAAGATCAGCGACACCGTTCGTGGTAACGAAATTCGCACCCTCCTCAAAGATGGTGTGCTAAATAGATTCTCTGTTGGATTTGTGCCAGGTGAAACTGAGCGCGATGGTTCAACAGTGATTCGCAAGTCTGTCTCCCTTCGGGAAGTCAGTGTTGTGCCGTTCCCTGCTTATGCAGGTGCAACAATCCAAGAAGTCCGCGAGGACGAAACAACCCCTATTGAAAAGGAGATTCCTATGGAATCCGAAACACGCAACGACGTCGACTTCGACGTTAAGGCTGTTCAAGAGGATGTTCAGGAGCTACGTCGTCTCGTCGAGGCTGGCTTCACTGTTGCATCTTCGGTATCAGCTGCTGACACCCGCTCTGCAGGTCAGGTTCTAAAAGCTATCGCTGCTGGCGATGACGAGACCCTACGTGCATACGCAGGCAACACAACCGACAACTCAGTACTACTAAACACCTTCATTGGCGACTTGACACGTATCGTGGACAGCCCAATCGGTGTTCGTGGCTTGATGTCAACTGGAGCACTTCCAGCAACTGGTAACACTCTTGAGTATGCAAAGCTAGCAACTAACAGCATTGCTGTTGGCGAGCAAGCTGCAGAGGGTGACGACCTAGGTTACGGACAGGTTACACTTACCACCGAAACCGCAGCTGTTAAGACCTTCGGTGGCTACACCTCACTGACCCGCCAGGCAATTGAGCGCAGCTCAGTTAACTTCTTGGACGCTCACATGCGTGCAATGGCATCAGCAGTAGCAACCAACCTAAACACCTTCGTACGTGGCGGCTTCACCACTCAGCACGCAGCTCACGTTACAACTGGTGGCTCTTCAGTAATTTCAACTGGCGCAGTTCTAGGTGCAACAACTTACGTTGAGCTTCTTGACGCAATCGTTGAGGCAGCTGACAAGTTCGAGCGCAACGGATGGTCGATTGACTCCCTAGTAGTATCAAAGGACGTTTTCAAGCGTCTTATGGCTCTAGAGGCATCTGACGGTCGCCCACTGATGACTGTAACTGGGAACACTGGATCCAACACTGTTGGTTCAATCAGCCCACTTGCACTTGGTGGAACATTCGCTGGACTTGGTATCTCGGTTGACACTGGCCTATCGGCTGGTACTGCTGCATTCGTTAACTCGAACGCAATCCGTCTATACTCTGCACCAACCGTCTCACTAACCGATGACAACATCATCAACTTGAGCCGTGACTTCTCTGTCTACCAGTACGCAGCACTTGCTACTGAGGCACCAGAGGCCATCGTTCCGTTGGTATTCTCAGCTTAATAGGAGCACACAATGAGCGTTACGGTAGAACAGCTACAAGCATACGTAGGCACAAAAGAGGTAGGCAGCTACATTGATGGCTGCCTAAGCTCGGCAACACTCTTGGTGAACAATTACATCAAGACTGCTGCAGTTCCTGCTGGCATTAAGGACCAAGCGGTTCTTACTGCAGCTTCGGAGCTGTTCCACCGTCGCTCTGCGCCAAACGGCGTAGCTCAATTTGCATCGTTGGATGGAGCACCCGTCCGCATTGCTAAAGACCCTATGAACGCTGTTTACCCGCTTCTTATGCCATTTGTGAGGCCAGCCCTCTGATGACAAATGAGATTACTCTAGCCAAAGAACAGTTCCGTGATGCGTTAATCGCTGCGGATCTTGACTGCGTCGAGTACATCCCTGAGCGAGTAATCCCCCCTGTTGTTGTTATCAACTCTGGCTCTGCATTCCTCGTACCTGAGACCCTCGGGAATCAGTACACGATGAATCTAGAGCTGGTTTTAATTGCTGGAACAGCTACAAATGAGACTGTAACTGAAGAGTTAGAGAATCTTATACAAAAGGTCCTCCGTGCATTGCCTGCTTACGCAGTCCTGCAGCGAGTGGACAGACCATTTGCATTGGCTATTAATAACGCAGAGTTCTACTCTACGAACGTCAATGTTGAACTATCAATAACTATCTAGGAGCTAATTATGGCTGCATCAACACGCATCAAAGCTCAGAACATCACGTTCTCAATCGGGTCTGTAGACTACGCTTGCGACGCGACTTCTGTTAGCCTTGAGCTAGGCGACGCCCCTGGCGACGTACGTACCTTTTGCGAGGTATCCGTCGGCAAGCAGTGGGCATTGAGTCTAGAAGGAATCACATCTGGAGAAGTTGCATCTCTTTACCGCGTCCTCTGGGACAACTACGGTACTGAAGTTGCATTCACCATTGCACCAAGCGGAGGAGCTGCTTCAGCAGCTTCACCACACTACGAAGGTACAGTTGTCTTCAACGAGCTACCTCCACTATCCCTAACCGCTGGTGAGATTGCCTCATTCTCGGTTACACTAGAAGTAGTAAACACCAACCACGACCCAGCTGCTGCAAACTACTGGGGTGTATCGGTTGTAAGCGCCTAACTATGGCGACTGACGGTATTAGGGTAAGCGGGCTTAACAAAGCAATCCGTGGCCTAAAGGTCATCGGAGTTCCTGCGAACGAGATTGCACTAGCTGGTAATCAAGCTGGTCAACTCATTGCCGATGCAGCCCGCACCCTGGTACCTGTCAAAACTGGAGCTCTTAGGAGCACCATTAGAGTAGCAAAGCAACAACGTAAAATAGTAATTCGAGCGGGAAGCTCTAAGGTTCCCTACGCTAATCCAATCCACTGGGGTTGGTTCAGACGTAACATAGCGCCAAATGAGTTCTTTGCAAGGGCGCTAAACTTAAACATTGACGCAGTATATAAAAGGTACTTCGACAATATAGATAAATTAATCACTAAATATGGAGGTAAGTAACATGGCAAAATTCGATTTTGAAACACTAACTATCGGCGAAGTTGAGACCATCGAGCACATTTCTGGCTCACCAATTGACTCACTAATGGACGACAGTGCACTTAAGGGCAAGAGCCTAAAGGCCGTCGTCTTTATCATCAAGAAGCGTGACAACGCAATGTTCACCCTTGATGACGCTGCAAAGCTTTCATTCAAGGAAGCAATGGATCTACTTAACGCTGGAGAAGAAGCAGACCCAAAAGACTAAGCACCGCCAAAGAGTCTGCTAAACGCATGGCTGCTTTTTGTATAGCTACAAGGGTGCAACCATCTGAATACCGAATGTTGTCGCTTCGTGAAATCAATGCCTTTATGGAGGCTTTGGAGAAGCAAGGCGGCGGCAGCCAATCACTGGAAGACCTAATATAAATGTCCTTAAATCTAGAAGTCAATATCCTTGGAGAGTTTAAAAACCTTACGAGGGCAACTAAGGGCGCTACTAAACAGCTTAAGGGATTCCAGTCAAGCACCAGGCGTATCTCCAGGGGCATTGGTACAGCCCTTGCTGCCATCGGTGTTGGGCTTTCTTTCCGTGCACTTAAGACTGGTATTCAAGGAGCGGTAGCCGAGGCGTCAAACCTTGAGCAGGCTTACGGAGCAGCTGCTGCTGTCTTTAAGGACTCATCGGCTGGCATCGTTGAGTCTTCTAAGAAGGCTGCACTTGCATACGGCCTATCTGCTAACCAGTTCCTATCCTCTGCAAACCTGATCGGTGCTCAGCTGAGCAACCTCGGGTTCTCGCAGGATGAGTACACGGCTAAGACTGAAGAGCTAGTTGGACTTGGTGCCGACTTAGCAGCAACCTTTGGCGGTACAGCTTACGACGCCGTGCAAGCTCTATCTGCTGTGTTCCGTGGTGAATACAACCAGGTAGAGAAGTACGGTGTTTCGATCCGTAAGAGCGACATCAATGCCAGGCTTGCTGCTAAAGGGCAGGACAAGCTAACTGGCGAGATGCTGAAGCAGGCAGAAGCTCTTGCAGCTCTAGACATTCTTTATGGACAGACCGAGTCAGCTCAGGGTCAGTTCGCTCGTGAGACTGGCACCCTAGCTGGTGCAACTCAAATCCTTCAGGCAAGCATGACCAATGCGAAGATTGCCATCGGAGAAGGCTTCTACCCAATTGTAGTAGCAGTCACCCAGTTCATCAACGACAACATAGGCGTCTTTGATAACCTGACACAGGCAATCGGCACAAGGCTTAAGACGGCCTTTGAAGACGGAGCTGGCTCTGTTGAGAACTTTGGCACCAAGGTAATCAACTCACTTACCGACCTAACTGACTTCCTTAACGGCGAAGCAGGCCCAGGCAACGCTTTCTTTGACATACAGGAAAAGCTTCAGCCAGTGTTTGAATTGTTCGGAGCATTCGCAGAGCTACTTAAAGGTGTAATTACAGTACTTAACGGAGTGTTTGACGGCCTATTTGGTTGGATTACGTTGATACCTGGAGTAGACGATTCCGTAACTGGCCTTGCTGGCTTTATCCAATTCCTAGCTGACGTCCTTCAGAATGCTGGATACTGGATTGGTTGGGTTGCCTCGCTGTTCATTCCTTTTACAGCAGGCTTTAAGATTGCTGGAAAAGTAATCGAAGTGTTCTCTAACGTAGTCGGTAGGTTTGGCGCATTCTTTAAGTCAATCTTTGGACTTGTTAGAAAAGTATTTGACGACACGATTGGCGCGTTTGCTAAGGGCATTGGCTCTGTATGGAAGCCAGCCTTTGGCGAAGGCCTAAATGTTGTCGGTAAGTTCGCAGCTGGGATAGGCGAGAAGCTTAGAGGAGGACCCCTAGAAGGTCTAATTAAGTGGCTTACAGTTAGCGTACCTAGTGCGGTTAAATACTTTGGTGGCTGGATAGACAGAGCCCTAGGAGTAGTACGTAACTTCGCTAGCTCCATAGGTCTTGGGTTCATAATCCCAGGTATAAGTTCTGGTTCTGGCTCTTCTGCTGGAGAAGACAACCGCTTCAACAACATGAAGCCAAAGAAGATTGATTACAACCAGCGCAACAAGGAATACGCACAAGGCATCTTAGATGGCATCAAAAAGGGTAAACAGACCCTAGACTCAGGGTTAACAATCCCTGAAGTAGTTCTGCCAGAGCTAACCACCCCAGAGGCCGAGAGCGAATTCGCTAAGGGCATAAAGCGGATGGTTGAGCTTATTGAGGATAGCGTACAGGATGCTCAGGCCAGGATCAAGAGCGGCATTGAGAACTTCAGGGACAGCGTACAGCTCTCCTTCGGTATCATTACCAACGGTGCCTTCGCAGTCTTTGACGTCAACCGAATCATACGCCAGATGCAGAAGATCAAGGATGCAGCTGGAACCTTTGCTGACGACATCCGCAAGCTACAAGACCAGGGCGCAGACAGCTCCCTTATCGACCAGATACTTGGCATGGACCCAATCTCTGGAGCCACAGCTGCACGTGGACTCCTAAGCTCTGGACGCCTTGAAGAGTTCCTAAAGCTACGTGATGAGCTATCTGCCATTGGTGGCTCAGCAGCAGAGGCAGCTAACCTCGGGAACAACGGTACAAGCACTGAGGATTTGGTTGGAACTCTTGATAGACTGAACAGGTTGATTGAGAATGGTGTTGAGAACGTCTACAACATCACAGTAGCAAATGCAAACAACATGAGCGCAAAACAAATCGTTGAAGCAATCAAGAGCTACGAGAAGACCGTAGGCAAGAAAGTAATGAGTAACTAATGGCAGAGAAGTTTGACATAGCAGAGCACATAAAGGTCGAAGTTTTGGGCCACCGAATTGGGCAGCTTACCACTGAGTCTCTAAAAGTAAACGGCAAAAGCTACAACCAGGCTGACTACGTAATCACTGACCCAAACTCTCCACCAAGAGAAGAGATTGGCTTAGTAGATACTTTTAGAACTAACCAGCAGATTACCCTAGCACTTAGCACGATTGCAGGAAGCTCTACTATAACTTACCCAGCTACTTCTGGAAGTTCTTATGAAGTTTGGGCGCTATCAAGTACAACAAACAACCTAAACATAGCTTTAGACCCTAAAGCAAGTGGATTTGCAGTTCGTTCTTACACCACTCCTACCGTCTCTGCTGGCATGGCAACATCTGGGCTGAGCACTAATAACTTTCTACCTGGCTCTGATTTCTACCTATTTGCAGTTTACGAATATGGCGAGTCCGCCCCAGTCGGAAAGGCAATCGCTAGCAGATTTCTGTTTGCTCCATACACTTACAGCTTTAGTGGGGCCAGCATAAACGCAAGTAATGGCTATTGGAGAGCAGCTAACTACACTCCTGATCTAGTCAACATCAGAAAATCACACTTGTCTAATATTGTGCCAAAAGATGTAACCAACCCAGGTACAGCTAGAGACTACAAAGTCTATTTTAATGGAGTAGCCTCAGAGACATTTAGTCTTAGTAGCAACACCGAGTACTGGTCACCTAGCTCTAGTGCGCTGGCATCTTGGGTCTGGGAGTTTGGAACTAACACGCTAGAGCTTTACTTAGCTTCGGCAACATATGGAGTTGATTCTCCAATACATGCCTTAACAGTAGAGTTTGGTAATGTCCCTTACTACAAATACCCTAGTCACTATGAGCCAGTTAAAGTACAAAAGCTATCTAGCTCAAAAGCTCTTGTAACTTGGAGGCCTTGGTTTACTCACAAAGACCAGGTTGAGTTTCCTTCAACAACTTATGACAACGCCTACGTAGACATTTATGGAAGCGACAACACAATAACCTTAAAGTCAATACCAGAAGATCCAGTTATTTATGATGGCCAATTCTTGTCTCAGGTTGAGGTATCTGGACTTAACATGGACGCAGAGTCCTACAAGGTAGAGGTCTACTTTGTTGACTCGGCTGAATCAAACCAGGTCTTTCTATGGGGATTTGCTAATTATGGAAACAACGCTCCAGACGGTCCATTTGAAGTTGACTACGTTATTGCCTACGGCTGGTGGCCTGTCGAGTGTTCGGCAACTCAAGTAGACATTACCCAGAGCTATGACATCGAGAAGGCACTTCTGAAACGCGCTGAGCCTGGAGACGCTAGCATCGTTCTTAAGGGCCTTGAGGGTGACCCAAGGTATAACGTAGCAATAGTCATTGACGCCAAGCTTAGAGTGATGCTAGCGGCTGCTGCCTCACCTACCGACGACGACGAGTACCTGTTCTCTGGCTTCATTGAGACCATTAACACAACTTACGATATCGAAGGAAATATATACACAACGATCAATGCGGTTGACGCTCTGTCAAAAGCTATGAACGTCACTATTCCGCTGTACGAATTTGCCAACGAAGAGTCCTTTAGCCGCAGAATGTACAACATATTTAACAACTACATCGGCCCAGTAACCTCTGGGGTTACCTATGACCCATCCATCTGGGAAGCTTTTGAGCAGTACGACCGCCAGGTTTTCCCACCAGAGTACAGAGAGAACGTAGCAGCCAGCGAGGTTATCACCGAGCTTACAGAGGGCGAGTACGCCATCCTGGCACAGAACAGGGGTGGAGTTATATCCTGGTTCAACAGAGGAGTAACTGCAATCCTTGTCAACTCATACGAGGAACTTACCCTGGAGGACCCAGATTATGGATTCAGCACCGTTCACTCTAACTCCTTAGACCACTTCTGCATTACTGACTTCAACATCCGAAACAGCATTGAGGACATTACCAACAGGGTGACAGTCTCTCTGAGCTATGACGAGTTGACCTCGGTAACAGTAGAGGACGCTGCAAGCATTGCCAAGTACGGTGAACGCGCCTATCAAGTCCAGCTAAACCTAGACGCACCAGACGCAGACCCAAGCTCTGAGATTCAACGATGGGCCGAAGAGGTCCCAAACACTGAAGACCAGTTCGAGCTGGACTCGGTAAGCACAGCTGTAGTTAACAGGCAGGGTTACGTGACCAATGCCTTTATGATCGACATCACCATTGACCCATGCCGCGTTTTCTTAGACGTAGGTCCAGTAGACGTAAATGGCGTCTGGCTAGCTAAAAAAGTTCGACACTCAATTACTCCATTTAACTGGACAATGGACCTAGATTTGACGGCAGACTAATGAATATAGAAACAATACTGGCACTACTTGGTGGAGGAGCTGCAGGTGCCTCTGTAACCAGCCTATTCAAGTTCATTCTTTCTCGTAAGGAGCAAACTATCACCAACGAGGAGAAGCTAAGACAGGAACTTCAGGAGCAGATAGACGCCCTTAAGAAAGAGATACACGAAATGCGGGTAGATGTCAGCCACTGGAGAGATAAGTACTTTGAAATTTTAGAAGATCACATCCAACTGAAGGCCAGGCTGGATTCATAAGCTGGAGGGGCTGGAAGATTTACCTCCTGCCAGTCCCTCCTCCAAACAACAAGGAGCAATCATGTACGCAAACAGAACCCCATTCACAGTGGACAGCACCAAGGGACCTAAGTCGATAGTTAAGGCTACCAAAAAGGCTAGCAAAGCCAAGGTAGAAGAGACAATTAGCGAAGAGCCTGCTAAAATAGAAGTAATCGATTTAATTACTGAGCCTGCCGTAGAGCCTGAGCCAGTCCCAGAGGAAGTAGAAGATGCCAACTCTTAACATTGTCCCCCCAACACTAGATATAGTGGCTTATGGCGGAGACGACACAACTATTGTATTTAACATAACCGACGACCAAGGCGAGGTCTACGACTACATCGGTACGCATACCGCGTCGATACGTCCAAGCGAGAACAGCGCTACCTACTTTAATGTAGTTATCAACACAGACACTGGTGTTGCTGGGAAGGCCGCTCTAACAGTGCCTTCTGAAGTGGCAGCAGAAATGGTGCTAAAGGCAACTACTGAGTCAATCTATGTAGGCGAAGACCTAATTACTGCTCCTATGTTCGTCGGAGTATGGGACTGGCAGTATGACAACAACGGAGAAATCCGAACCATCGTCCGTGGCAAAATTACCGTAATTGGAGAAGTAACTCGATGAGTGAAATAGTAGTATCAGGCTCAGAAGTAAGCCTAGTAATCTCAGCTGCTGAAGCTGGCCCCCAGGGACCTGCTGGTGCAGACGGACCTAGCGGACCTGCTGGACCCACTGGACCACAAGGTGCTGACGGCATAGCTGCTAGCCTCGGGTCTACTGGCCCTACTGGTCAGCAAGGTATTCAAGGCACCCAAGGTATTCAGGGCCCAACTGGGTCATCTGGCACTAACGGTACGATTGGTGTAGACGGTGCAACTGGCGCAGTCGGACCAACTGGCGCTACTGGGCCACAAGGAGCAAACTCAAGTGTCCAAGGACCAACAGGACCCACTGGCGCAAATGGCGCTACAGGTTCAGCAGGCCCTCAGGGATCAAGTTCCACAGTTGCTGGCCCAACTGGAGCAACTGGTCCTGCTGGACAAACAGGGGACACTGGACAAACGGGGGACACTGGAGCTGACAGTAATATCGCTGGCCCTGCTGGAGATACTGGACCCCAGGGACCAATAGGACCTACTGGATCTGCTGGTTCGGACTCTACCGTTGCAGGCCCTGCTGGTTCGGACGGAGCCGTAGGTCCAACTGGTCCTGCTGGCGCAGATGGTGCAGATGGTGCAGACGGTGGAGAAGGACCTAGCGGTTCAGCTGGAGCAACAACTGTAACTGGCCTAACCGACACAGACATCTATGGTGACGACGGTACTGGTTCTCAGGCATTGATCTGGGACGAGTCAACCTCAAAGTGGATTCGCCGTCAGTTCTCATTCGGGCAGGAGTTCTCAGGTCTATGGACTGGTGGCGCTCAGCTCGGTCAAGTTCTAACTAACCTGGACGACGGTCAAGGCGGAACCTATTGGGGTGCTTCAGACGTTGGCGGCGGTGGCGGAGGAAGCTCAGCTGCAGAGCAGATAACTGTTGCAATCAAGAACAACCACCCAACAGATCCTCTATACCCTGGACACTTGGTCTACGCAGAGCAGTACGGTGACGGTGCCGTAATGGTAATGCCTCTAGACATAAACTCAGGCAGCCTTCCAGACCCAGAAGATATCATCGGAGTGGTCATTAACAACCAGATCAACGCTGGTGACTATGGAACTGTTCTTGTATATGGAACTGTCTCGAACGTAACCAACAACTCTAACTTTGGTGGAAACACTCCTCTATACCCAAGGAATGACTACCCAGGAGCAATTGGTCCTCTAGACACTAACAACCTACCAGCGGCATTTCAGTTCCCAGTTGCTTACAGCCTAGACAACGGAAACCCATCTAACGGTGAGGACTCCAAGATCTTTGTGAACATGTTTAAGAGCAGGTTCTACGCTGCTGCTGCTTCTGGTGGCGGAGGCGGAACAGCAATCCAGAGCAACATTGTTGCCCGTAGCCTCTTTAGTGAAAAGTGGTCAAGCGAAAACTGGGGACACAGCGGCACTGAGTTTAACAACCTCTGGGAATCATCGGTTGTTTGGTGGCCTCTACCGCTGCTAAATCAGGACTCTCTAAACTCGGTTCGTATCTACCTACAGGAGTACAACAGCGTCGAAGACCAGACTGCCAATGGTGGTGGAGACCTTAAGTTTGCCATCTACTCTGTTGGTGCAACTGGACTTCCAGAGACGCTGCTACACGACCTAGGAACTGTCACCAACTTTGACAACGCCATAGCTTTCTATGGCGGACCAGGAGCTTGGTTCCAGACTGACTTCTCAGCTGTTACTCTGGACGCTGGTAATTACTTCATCGGAGTTCAGTACTACAACGGAGCAGTTGACAACCAGTCACAGACCAACGTTCGCTACCAGGGTTACAGCAAGCCGTTCTTCATCGGTAACCCTAGCCAAGGGTCGGGCTTCCGTGGAAACATGGACCTATCCGCAACCTGGTATGGCAGCATAAATGAGGGCCAGGCATGGGATGGCTCAGACTTTGCTATCCTTCCACGCATTCAGATCAAAGGAGCATAATGGGATCGCTAGTAGTTAGACAGAAAATAGACGGCACTACCGTTAAAGAATGGGAAGCCGAAGCAGTACGTGACGCAGACGGCAACATCGTTTGGGTTGACGAAAGAAACTCCATCGCAGAAATGGACACAGCACCAACTGGTGTGCTAGACTAATAGAGCAGGTAACCCCTGTTCTTTCTTTAGTTAAGAAAAAGCACGAAGTCTTTATTGCCATTTAGCTTCGTGCGGAAACCCCCTCTCACTGTCTGAGGGGGTTTTTCTTTGCCCAAAAAAATAAGCCTAAGTTTATTATTTGAACAGTGTATGATATTGACATGGCAACTTTTGACGATATACACGAAGTCCAGATTCGGATGGACATAGTCACAGACGAGATGCGTAAAGAAGGAATCTTCAATACGACTCTAAACGGATTCATTCTGGAGCACGATCCGTACAAAGGATTTACGTTCCTATCTAAGGAAACATTCCCATATGCTGTAGAGCCAGTGAAGATGCAGAAGCTACTTTTGAGGTGGCAGCACATCAATTCCATAAAAGTTTTGCCCAGACATGTTGATTCCTACAAGAAACGTGAGCATCACCAGGATTAATTTGTAGGTATCCACAAATCTGTTACCTGCCCTCTAGACAAGGGTCACACTATGGGTATACACTAGGGGCAAGCTACAAAAGTAGCCCTAAACTAAAGAGAAAGAAATGGCA
>TARA_R110000796_G_scaffold199046_1_pt1 | contig 15294 bp, 15 predicted proteins | sample TARA_R110000796 | Tara Oceans TARA_R110000796 (sample SAMEA4397815) | marine metagenome | biome: Polar Biome; feature: [SRF] surface water layer (ENVO:00010504); material: water (ENVO:00002006), including particulate matter (ENVO:01000060) such as... | depth 5 m
GGCGAAGTAAACCACTACAAAGTTAATGGCTCATTGATGGTCCCCGTAGACCCAGCCAACAGGCATTACGCAGAGATACTCAAGCAGGTTGAGGCTGGGACGCTGGTTGTAGCTGCGGCTGAGTAGCCATAACAAATTGCTTGCCTACCACCATAACTAGGTGCTATACTACTCGTATTACCCCACATAGTTAGGTGCGAAATGAAGAGCAGAAACACTGTTCTAGATTGCCTATATCTCTTCAATAAATCAGACGATCATAGGCTATATACTCTGGCTGAGTTTAACAGCTACTGCCTCTTCCCTTTAATCCACCAGAAAGCCCGACTGTTTTACGACGGTGATCAGCCCGTGGGGTTTGTATCATGGGCATGGATTACGGAGAAAGAGGCCGACGAATTTCTATCAGAGCGTTGGATACCGGATGAAGCGGTATGGAAGCGTCCTGATAGCGTAGATGGCATGTACCATCTGTGGGGAATAGATTTTATCGCCCCGTTCGGAAACGCCCTGACAGTAATGCGGGGTATGCGAAAACACTCAAAACATCTCTACGGAAACAATGTCCCTGTTCATTGGCGTAGATTCAAACAGCCTGACAAGGTACATACGAAGGAGTTCTAATATGGGCGGCGGCGGTGACACAACCAACGTAACAAATACGGGTTTAGGTGACGATCAGTACCAAACCCTTGCAGATAACCAAGTAGGTATCTCAGGTCAGATTACTGACAGTTATGCAGATGCTACTAAACGGTACAATCAGTTTGATAGGCGTTTTGGCAACCTAGACAGTTCTGTCTCAGGCTTGTCTACCAGCATGTTGGATCAGTTCAAGAATTCTAACAAGGCTATGAATACCAACTTCACCAACATGGGTAACAACATGGGCGGTCGGTTTAATAGCCTAGATACTTCTGTCGGTGCAAACAACCAAGGTATTGGCAACCTACAGTCTTCTGTTGAAGGTGTAGGCTCTGATGTTACGGCAGGATTTGCTGATACGCAGACACGCTTCGATACGGTTGATACAGCTAACCAGAACATCCAAGATGATGTTACCACGGGCTTTACGGATCAAGCACAAGCATTTAGCGATGTTCAGGGTGCTATGGCGGATAACACGGGCAACATCCGTGATGATATCACATCTAATTTCCAGACTACTAACGATGCCCTAGCTTCCAGCGAACAGAATATTCGTGATGACGTTGAGACCTCACAGGCTAACGTACTAGGTGGTCAGGGTGGCTTGGCCTCTGATCTTAGTGACCTATCAAATACTAATGATGTTTATTTTGATACTCTGGCTACTAACCAAGGTAACTTACAGACAGGTCAAGAGGGTTTTCAGACTAGCTTTGATAACTACGTGGATCGCTACTCTGACGATACTACTTTGGCTAATCAGACCCGTGCAGACTTGCAGCAAGCACAGGCTACAGGTTTTGACGCTACACGCCAGAGCATTGGTATGATGGGCAACACAGTGTCCGAGGGTCAGCAGCAACTTGTTAACACGTTCATGAACGAGAGTGGCCAGATTGACACTGCCTTGATCAACCAAGCCCGTGACCTTGCCAATGTCGCCTCAACACAGACTGATTTGGATATGGGACTGCGGCAGAACTTCCAGCAAATTTCTACGGCTTTTAATGGTCAGGGTCAGCTTATCCCAAACTCTTTGGACGGGAATGGAAATACTATTCTGCGCCAGATGGATGACAACGGTAACCTCATGCTCCGTGCCATGGACCCAAGAGGCCGGGACGTAGGTTCTAAGGTTATCAACTTAAATGACAGTGTAAGACAGTTGCGAGGTCTTACTATCCAGAGCGGAGGCAACGGTCAGATGGGTCAACTGTCTCCCGCTAACTCTGGGTTCACATCTCCATTCACAACAACACAATAATTCACAGGGCGGGCTGCACAAAAGGAAACTAACATGCACCCAGAGACAATTTCAAACGATGGCATTGAACTGATCAAACGGTTCGAAGGCCTTCACAAAGTACAACCAGACGGCACCGTGTCCGCATACCGCTGCGCCGCAGGTGTTTGGACAATTGGTTGGGGTTCCACCAAAGGTGTACGGTCTGGTCAAAAGATCACAGTCGCAGAAGCCGAAGAGAAGCTTCGTGATGATCTTAAAACAGCAGAGAGCGCAGTAAAGAGCCATGTCTCTGTTCCGCTCACACAGGGCCAGTATGACGCTCTAGTGTCGTTTATCTTTAACCTAGGTTCAGGAAGCTTCCGTAGCAGTACGCTGCTGAAACGACTGAACAAAGGCCTCTACGACGATGTACCTGCACAGCTTATGCGATGGAACAAAGCACGGGTAGATGGCAAGCTTACGGTCCTGCGTGGCCTTACACGCCGCCGTGCAGCAGAGGCAGCAATCTTCTCAAGAGATGCAAAGCTACCTGCGGATGAAGGTGGTCCTAAGTCTGTACAGAAGATCAGTCAGGCTGCAACTAAGCCTTTGCGCACGTCTAAGACTATGGCAGGCGCTGGTGTTGCAGGGGCCGCTACGGCTCTTAGTGAGATTACCCCACAGATTGAGGCATTGGTGCCTTACTCTGATAACATGAAGACCGTGTTCCTATTGTGCGCAATCGCAGGGATCGCCCTCGTGGCCTACTCCCGCTTCAAAGACCACAACGAAGGCGTTCACTAATGGAAAAGACTAGAAAACAACAGCGTAGGGCAAAACGTAATAAAGATTTACAAACTAAAGCTTTACGGAAGTCTGTAGGTTCGTCTGGTAAGGGAAATAGTACGTTTGATGCTTACGGACTACGCACACCCCAGACAAAGGCGGAGGCGCTACGTCTGTATAACTGGAAACTAGGTACTTCTTTTGGGCCTGCTTCTGAAGTTCGTCATATAGACCCTTCTGAATATAAAATGGAAGACCACCAAGAAGGCGAACGCTAGTGTTTATCGTCGGCAAGATCAAAACCTACATCATAGGTGCTTTGGCTCTACTACTTCCTATTCTCTACATCCTAGGACGCAAGGATGGGAAGACAGTGGAAAAGGGTAAAGTTCTTGCCGACGAATTACAGGCCCAGCGCAATGCCTCAGACTTTTACAGGGCTATGTCCGAACATGAAGAATTTAATCCTACTAACCGCAGCGATCTCTCTGACAGGTTGCGCAAGTCCGGTTTATAGAACTCAATTAGAGGTCTACTGCCCGCCTATGGCCCAGTATTCTTCTGAATGGAATGTAGAGTTGGCGGATGAGTTAGATGCCCTGCCACAAGATTATACTCACATCCCAATGGCAATCACAGACTATGCAAAGTTGCGTGACCGTATCCGCACCTGCGAGAGAGAAAAGGAAAAACTATAATGGGCCTATTTGGATTCGATAGTGTCAGTGACATGTTCGACGGGGGCGGCACAGGGCAGAGTGGTGATGGCTTCAGCACTGAGGGTAGTTCCTTTGACCGTGATGGTAGAAACGACTACTCTGCCAATGGTGGCACAGGTGCGCAAGCTAACAACTATTCCTCTGATAGTAGTTTTGTCGGGAATACTGTATCGGATGTAAAGGGTGCCATAGGCGGAATACTAGGAGGCACTACGGGCTATTCGGTTAAGTCTGGTGATACTCTTTCCGCTATTGCTGCTAAAAATAATACGACAGTTTCTGCTCTGCTTTCAGCCAACCCCCAAATCCAGAATGCAGATCGTATTCAGGCAGGTCAGTCTATTAGCGTGCCCGGCGGTGGCTTGTTGGGCGGTTTGTTTGGTGGTGGTGGTGTTAAGGGTGCAGCACCTACTGGTGTCCGTGCTTTTGCCGCACCAAGCATTATCGGTAAGCTGGCAGGCTGGGTTAATGGTATTGACCCTAAGAAAGATGCGAATGAAGTTGTCGGCAATCGGCAAGTTTATACCAGTGACAAGGGCATGCAGTATTCCTACAACATGCTGGGGATGCCCTACGAGGTGTCCGTCCAAGACGGCACAGTTGTAGACGCCCTATCTGTTCGTGGTGAAGATGGTCTTACAGGCTATGAGCGTAAAGCCGCAGAGGCCCGTTCTAACGGCGATAATGAAACGGCTGATGCTATTATGCAGGAGGCCGAAGACAATGCGGCAGAGCCTGATGATGCTGCTACTAACGAAAACGTAGAGGCGGCGGTAGAGCGGTACAAAGAGGTTAAAGAGGCCGCAGGTGTTGCAGTATCTGATGCAGAGATTGCAGCTATGGTGGCTGATCCCAACGGGTTCCTTGAAGCTAGGGGCCTGAAGTTGGCTGATTTGGTCCCTACTACGGACACTGAGGCTGCAGGACTAAACCTAGACCCCAACGATCCACGATATTCTACGTCAGAAGACGTTACATATGATCCTACGCAGACTGAAGCTGAGACGGTTACGGCGGCTTTCAATAAGCCTGTCGGCACCGCTATTACGGATACCTCTGCGGATCGCCTTGTAGCCCCACAGTACAACGTAGAAGCTGTGGTAGGCTCTGCGGGTGACGACACTCTTGTGGATGCGGCTGAGTATACTCTGGACATGCAGGGTTCTGCTACAGGTGTTAACGAGGACGGCACAACTAACTACACAGGCCTAGCGCTAAACGATTGGGCGTCACAGGACATCACTCGCATGGTGGATACCTCCACAGCAGCAGGTAAGCTACTTGCGGATAAGCTGGGAGAAGGTAACTACACAGATACCAAGTCTACCATCCTTGGCCAAATGGATATCCTGTCTGGAGAGTTTAAGGATGGTAGCGGAAACCCCGTGATCCCGTCATGGGCACAGGGCACCTTTCGTAACGTACAGCGCACTATCGCATTTAATGGTATGACAGGTACTTCTGCAACAGCCGCAGCGGCTAATGCTATCATGGAAGCTACCTTACCTATTGCCAAAGACGAGGCTACATTCTTCCAGACGCTTACTATTGCAAACCTAGATAATCGTCAGGCGTCTATCCTGAACAAGGCAAATACTCTTGCTAAGTTTGATATGACAAACCTCTCTGCCCGTGAAGCTGCAGCAGTACAGAACGCTAAAACATTCTTGCAGTTTGATATTATAAACTTGGAGAATGAGCAGCAGGCCGAAGTCATCAACACTCAGGCCCGTGTGGACGCTATGTTTACGGACGTAGCAGAGGAGAATGTTAACCGTCGCTTGAACATCGCTAATGAGATGGAAAACCGACAGTTCTACGAAACTCTGTCCTATCAGGCGGCTACGTTTAACGCCAACGCTATCAACGCTAATCGTGAAGCAAACGCAGGACGTGCCGATGCTGCTAGTCAGTTTAATATAAACCAAACAACGGCCCGTGATCAGTTCGAAGCTACGATGGCCCGCTCTATTGATGAGAGTAACGTAGGATGGCGTCGTGAGGTTGCTACTACAGAAACCCGTATGCGCTTTGAAGCAGCGGCTGCGGATGTGCGTGCAGGTCTAGGCCTTACCACTGAGGGCATGAACCGTATGTGGGATAGGGTTGATAGCCAGCTTGATTACATCTGGCGGTCTACTGAGGCGGATGAGCAGCGTGACTTCGAACTGCTTGTGGCAGAGATGAATGCAGCAGCGGCAGCAGCGTCAGGTAAAGCAAGTGCTAAGGGCAGTATAATTGGTTCGATAATCGGTGGCATTGCTACCGTTGCAGCCTCTGATGAACGACTCAAAGAAAACGTAGAGTACTACGACACAATGCCTAACGGTGTGAAGGTCTACACATGGGATTGGAATGATATCGCCAAGAACCTTGGGGTAGATACCCCGCCCTTCGGTGTTATCGCACAAGAAATCATGAAAACGCATCCTGACGCCGTGTCCATGGGCGGCGATGGTTACCTGCGTGTTAACTACGGGAAAATCCAATGAACTTTACTGATGCTGTCCGAAAATCCATGCAGAAGTTCTTAGACGGTAAACTAGACCTGAAAGAACTCCAAAAGGTGACCGAAGAGGACATCCTATACACCCGTGATTTCTTCGACGAACTGGAAGAGCAGATGCTTGAAGATGATGCGCCAGCCGAAAAGGACGTAGAAGATGAAGATTAACCCCCGTCCAAAGGTAGATGGCCCTATCCCCGGTGAAAGCCTTACTGCGGATACCCGTAACTATCCGTGGCACCGTCCACCAGAGATCACGGACTTCAATGCAGGTGTAACACGATTGATCCAAGACATGGATGATGAGCGTGAGATGCAACTGATCTACTCACTGCTAGAACTAGAAGTGCCCGTAGCCATCATCACATCTAACATTCTAATGCGTAAGATCGCCCGTGGTGTTATTCCTATCGACCTAGGCATCCTCATGGCAGGACCAATAGCCCGTTACGTAGAAATACTAGCCAAAGACAATGGCCTCAAAGCCGACATGGATACTTCTGTGCCGGGACAGGAGCCTATCACCCCTACCCTGCTTAAACTGCAGATGGGGTCAGTAGAAGACATTCAAGACCTACTCCAAGAGGGTGAAGTAGCCCCTGAGACGCCTGTAGAGGACGCACAAGCGCCTTCTGGCGGTTTGATGGGCGTACCTAGCGAAGAGGGCGCTATGAGCGCCTCAGACGAAGAACAGGCGGCGATGCTGGGCATGGCAGCGGATGAAGTAGAAGAGGAGCAAGTGTAATGGGTTGGAGAGCAGCAAAAGCATCAGGTAATGCTAGTATGCCCGTGGACACAGGTGGGTCTTTCGCACAAGGGTTTGCCTCTTCGTTTGTCCCGTTAGTAACCTCTGCTGCGCAAAGCTACGCCGATGAGCAAAAAGAAAAGCGTATGTTGGAGTTGAAGGAGAGCCTGTATCGCCAGCGCCCTGTTAAATCCTCTACAGCAGCTTCGGATAGAAAAGACAAAGAAGACTTACGTGAAATTACGTCCTTGGCTAACGAACTGGGGGTTACAACCACAGAGGCTGCAAGCCTGTACTACGCCCATGATGGGGACGCCTCTATGGCCGCAGATAGGTACAACTCCGATGCTAAGTCTGGGGTGCTTGTAGGCGACATCATTCCATCCAGCCCAAAGCAGGATGGGGTAATTCCCGACCCCCTTTCTCCTGATACGACTGACGATCTTTCACAGACAGAACCCACTGCGCCTACAGAAAAACCCGTCGTAGGTGCCGTTGAAGCTGCCCCAGAAGAAGATGTGGTCATGTCGGACGCTCTGGGCATTGCCCCAAAAGAGCCTGCATTCGAAAGCTTTGATGTAGCGTCCCTAGGAACAATTACAGAAGACTTGGCCCTGCTTACTGAGGGTGATAATACTGGTGCCGTTGAGGCCGCAGCCGCAGCCATTGATGAAGTCATCGAAGTTGCAGACGCTTCAGGCCAAGTGCCACAAGTTACCTACGACGCTATCCAAGAGACAGGGGCCACTACGCAGGAAACTCGTAGTATCCTCAAAGCGGGTACACGCCTATCGCAGGTCTACGCAATACCTGAGCCTGCTGCGATTAAGTCTGTGCAAGAAGCGCAGGCAGCTATGGATGTTCTCAACGCCCGCTCAGAGGCAATTGGTGGGGTGGATACCTACGATAGGGATATGCGCCCTATATTGGAGGCCCGTATTCGTTCACTGACAGAACTTCCTGACCTAGGAGCAATGTTGCAGAACAACGAGCGTGACAAGCTTCAAGAGTTTTATGAAAATGGCTTCCGTCAGTATGAAAACGTAACTGATCCGGCTCAATTACAGGCTCACCGTGAACGTGCAGGTGTACTTCTGTCGCAGGCTAACAGTATGCCTGAGATACCTCAGACGCTGCCAGAACTACGGGCATTACAAACTCGTATGAAGACAGGCGAGTTCACAGGCGTACCTACTGAGTGGAAAGCTGCACTAAACACCGCCACACGTACCGCAGAGTTGCAGGATCGTTACGGAGAACGTCTAACACCTGAGTGGTTGTTTGATCCGGCCCGTGAGGTATCCGAGTTGCAAGGTCTACAGTCCGCAGTGTCTTCCGTGCTAGGGACTGACAGCTTGGTACTTGCAGACATCAATGCAGCGATTACCACTAAGAACGGAAACCCTGATCTTGTAGAAATTGCGGACATCACGAAAGACAATTACATTCAAGCGGCAGAAGACGCCAAAATGAAGGGTCAATCTGAATATGCTACCCGTGTAATGGAACTGGGCGCACGCCTTGTAGAAGCAGATCGTGATGATGACGTCGAAGCTGTCGCATCTATGGCAGAACTCGGAAAAGTAACAGCACGGTTCCAAGCCGAGGATGTTAAAGTGGGCGAACAGGCCCGTGGATACTTGGGTGCTGTTGATGCAGCCTACTCTCTCAGCCGCATCCTAGAGGAAAACCCTGACATCTTGCGTGTAGCTGGCGGTGCGCTTCCTGCAACTATTAAAGGTGCAGTTGGTGAAATCTCAGCCCTTACGACGTTGCTGGGCAGCCCTGACGCTAAAATGGACGGGGCGGCGGCCCTACGTTCAGTAGACGCTTATGAGCGTCGTGTTAACGACGCATTTGGTAGCGGCAAGCTGGACGCAGCGGCACGAGCGTATGCTATGTTCCAAGCCCAAGAAACTCGACTAGCTTTCCAAGTTGCTCGTATGCAGCAAGGCCCGGCAGGGGTGATCTCTAACCAAGACTTCGATAGCGCCCTTCGCTCTGTTCGTGCAAGCCGTGATCCTAACACATGGGCGGATTCAATCCGGGGCTTGATCATACGAGATGAAGTTGGCGTTCAGTCTGCAATCCGTGACTTCGGAAACTTGTCCAATGTTAAGCTTGCAGTTCAAATGCAGGATAAACTTGGCCTAAACGATATCGTTTCCGTGGCACCTCTAGAACAGAGGATACAGGATGCAGGGCTTAACGAAGCCTACCAGTGGATAAAATCAGGCAACCCTCTCATCCCGGTAGATGCCCCAACCGATACTGCACCCGCTATCCCACAAGGCGCTATCGACATGCTTAAAGCTAACCCAGACCTGCGTGATGCTTTTGAGGAAAAGTATGGCGTGTCGGCAGATTCATACCTAGGAGAACAAGATGGCTGAAACCACAAACCCTTTTGATGAATTTGATACAAACCCTTTTGATGAATTTGATGAGGAAGGCGCTGCGCCTGACGAAGAAATTCCCATGGACCCTGAGTTAGAGGCATTTCTTACACGTAACCCCAACATCAAAATTACAGGGGATGTTATTGACGACCCCCGTGTTCCTATTGGCGGCGGTTTAGGTGAACTTGGTTATGATGTTACGGACCAAGTCCGTGAAGCCGCCAAAGAGAAAGGCCCCCGTGACTACGAGTACTTCTATGGCACAGGCTCCGAAACTGCACCAATTTCTACACGAGTAGGTGCTTTCTTGGGTGATATCTCAGACGCACTTACTCCGGGCGAACAAGAACCCAACCAACTACAAAAAGAGCGTGATACTTTCGCTGAGATAGGCGACCGTTTTATGCAAGACATGACGGAACTCTACGACAACGCCCCGACTGCGGGCGAAATGGGTGTAGATGTTCCCGGTTTTTTCGGAGGTGACGAGGTTCGAGTGCAGCCCCGCCTTACCACAAATGCAGAGGGTGTAATTGATATAGAGTATGTTCGCATCCCTGCTCCGGATAGTTCTGCTTTTGAGCGTGTTATTGACCAAGCGGGTCGCAGCATCTTCCAGCAAGTTGGTGCATTAGTTACAGAAGGAGTTATCACTGGCGACAGTGAGTTAGAGGCTAGTGTACCTGATTTCGAAATGGGAGGCATGTCAGCCCTGATGGCTGACTTGATCACCTACGGGACACCTTCCATCCTAGCGGAGAGGGCAGGACGTGCGGTTGGGGGCGGTCTAACTGCCTTAGCACGGGTCAATGTTGCTAGTAAGGGCTACAAAACGGCTACGGTATTAGGTGGGTCTTTAGGTGTAGCACTTTCGGATGCTGTGCTGTCGGATGCAAGCCAAGACGGCATGATTGTACGCCCTGAGTTTGTTACGAATGTATTTAAGATAGAAAACCCAGAAGCTGCCGCAAACGTGGCTATGGTTATGGATGGCATGATTCTGAACGGAGCATTCGACGGCATTCTCTGGGTTGGAGGAAAAATTGCGGGTGCGGCACGTAACCGCTCTGAGGGACTTAGGGCATTCTTTTCTCCTGAGTTTGTCCGTGATCATGCGGCACGGCAATCTATACTCTCTGCCGTGAAGATCATGGACCCTGCACTAGAGGGGCTATCATCCAGAGAACTTACTCGAAACCTGAATGAACTCGCACTGGTTATGGATGCAAATGCTTCCGCTATGATCCAGATTGGTGAAACAACTGGAGAAATTGCCCTAGACACGGTTAATGCTATGGCAAACGGTGCAGAAAAATACATCACAGTTACCCGTGCTGGACTGCGCCGCAACATGACGCAAGACCAATGGGATGAGTACGTGCGCAGCGAAGGTGCTGCTATGGTGGAGCGCACGATTAGTCTTACCCGTTCAGAAAACGGCAATGCCGTAATACAAAGAGCAGCAGCAGGTATGGGCGCTGAAATAGATCGCACTGTTACTGCTGAAGCAGACCGCCTTCTGGAAGGGACCAACCCCCTAGCGGAAAGCACACAGGCGCTCGTAGACCTTCGTCAGGTGGACATAGACACGGCCACATCAGCTTCAGCAGCAGCAGATCAAACCGTAGATGCACTAAAGGCTGCTAGGGACAGTGCTGTACAGGATGATCCGTTTATTCGGGAACTTATTGCCTCTGAAGACCCCATCCGCTTTTTTAATAACAGTGATGCTGTAGCAAAACTTCGGGAGGTACTGGGAGACGATCTGTTCAAAGAGTACCGCAAGGCATGGGAAGGCGTCAATAAAGCGTATGCAGACATTCCTAATGTGCCCATTGATACCGAAGCATTTATTGATGCAGTTAATAGCGTGGTAAAAGAAGCCAACGTAATTGATGGAAGTGGTGCGCAAGCTAGGCGTATACTTGGACGTATATACAGCGGGGTTCAGCCCCGTGCCGCAGACGGTGTTGTAGAAACCGCAGAAGAATTGCTGAAAGGCATCGAAGGCAAAATAGGGTTCCAAGACCTATACCGTGCCCGTCAGCAGATTTCTAACATGATCGGTGAAACATCAGACCCTGCAGTAGCCCAACGCCTCAAAGAATTGAAGTCGCACATTACTGATCCAAATACTGGGCAGCTAGGTGTAGTTATTCGAAATGGGGATACTGCCGCAGCGGATGCCGCACGTAGCGCAGATCGACTATACATCGATACCATGTCACGGTTCCAAGATAGTGCGCCTATGCGTAGGTTCTCAGACGTGGCATCAGAGCGTCGAGCAGGTGTTAACACACCTACCGATGAACGCTTTCAGGCACGAGGTCAATCTGACCTAGACGCAACTACTGTAAATCAAATCCTACCAGAAGTGGCAGGAGATATTACAGGTTCACAATATCAGTCTCTACGTCAGGCGTTTGATAAACCAGAACTAGCAGATACTTTGGATACCGCAGTGGCAGACCTATACATTGGTCAGGGCACCCGTGAACTTGCACGAAGCCTTCGAGGCACTGGAAACCAAACTCCCGAAATGATCATCTCTGCTTTTGAAGAGCAGGCACGAATGCTACGTCAGGCCAATAGTCCTATTGCAGGACAACTGGAAGAGGCTGCGCTACGCATCCGACAGCTTCAATCAGACCTTGGAGATGACCTACTTGTAGCCGAGGAAGCTTCTAGGATTGCCCGTGAGCAGGTAACTGCGGCAGAAGAAACCATCGTGAAACGGTTTATTAACCGATATAAGCCACAGCAAGCCACAGGCGCTCCACAGCAGACTATCTCTTCTATGCTGGGCGAAGGAGATGCCGGAGACAGCTTTGGGGCGCTGTTCGAGCAAGTACGTCGTATTAACGACCCTGTACAAAGGGCTGCTACTGAACAGGCGCTGCAGGGCGCTGTGCTGCGTTCCTTGCGTGACAAAGTATTTGGAGCAACGCCCATCTCTTCAGATGCTTTTGAGGTTCGACTTGGAAACCTGAATGCGATTAACCGTGAAACCAGCAACAACATTCTAGGGGGGGTTAGGGCCGTGTTTCCCGACTCACCGGAAGTTGTTGAGGGAATTGAACAGGCTCTTACCGCAATCCACTCTACTAGCATACCCGCCCGTGTCAAAGTCGCCCGTGCAGGATCAGATACTGCGGCTAACCTGAGCATTAGCGAGAGTGTGTCCACCGCCACGCTATTTGCTTTCGGTTACATGAATCCTACTGCTGCCGCAGCACGGAGACTTACAGGACCGCAGCTTAGGGAGATGGAAGCACTGGCCCGCAGGACGAATAAGGACACGCTGGCTAGTATTTTGGCATCACCCCAAGAGTACGCCGACTTACTCCGAGCAGTGGCTAAACGGGAGAACCCTACTGTACTGAGTAGATTGCGTCAGGCGTTCTTTGACTCTGCACAAGAATCAATACGCTTTCAATTACGTGTTGAACCGAGTGAATTGCTATCTAATGTAAGTACCGCCCTAGAAGACGCCGTGACACGAAGTGAGGCTGACTACGAAATTCCAGAGGGTATGGGCGAATGAAGAAAGGCTCTGCCATTTCTGACAGAGCCTCCCAAACTTGAAATTGTACAGTGACCAAACCGTACAGTTAACAGATACTAATCACAGCCCCTCTGGTCAATAGGTCAGGGGGGTTTTTTCTATTCTTGGTCTGGAAAAAAGATGTCACATAAGGCGATGTGAAGGGTCATAAGGGGCCATCCTAGCGCCATTACGATCAGACCTACAGGTGAACTACCTTCTTCTACTTCAAATATGGACAGTACTAGGAGTATCCCCAGCATATAAAGAGATGCGGCTACTGTGATCATTGGTTTCTTTCATGCTTTAAGAACGCCTTGATCCAAGTGGCGCATATATCGCTTCGTACAATGTCATCTTCAGTCATTTCGATAACAGGGAACGGAAGCATCTGGGACTTGGTGAGGTGAATGATTTTGTGCAGGCCGCTGCTGTTCTTGAGGTCTGTCTGCATAACGTCACCGTTAACTACCACTCTGGAGTTCTTACCAATCCGTGTCAGGAACATCTTCAACTCTTCGTAGGTGGTGTTCTGTGCCTCGTCGAGTAGGACAAAGGAATTGTCGAAGGTCCGCCCACGCATGGTCTCAAACGGCTCTAGGACGATGCTTCCGTCCTTCTTCATGGCCTCTACCCTCTGTGGACCCAGATGCTTTATTAGGACTTGCACGATAGGGGAAATCCACGGTGCCATCTTTTCTTCAAGGGTGCCCGGAAAGAAACCCAATCCCTTACCAGAGGCGATGTTAGGGCGGGTAATGACGATCCGACGTACCACCCTAGCGTTGTACATATGTGCGGCCATGGATGCTGCCATATATGTTTTACCCGTACCTGCGCAGCCCGTCACGAATATAAGTGGTTCCTTCTTGAGTGCTTCAGCGTAAATCTGTTGATTGTACGTCTTAGCTAAAATTTCTATTGTCTTTGGCTGCTTTGGAGTTGGGGCAAAGCCTTGCTGCACCTTCTCCTTGCGAACATATCGCTTGGCGTTTTTGCTCATATGTACCTGAATGTTGTGGGGGGGATATAGCCTTAGCTAATCTCTTTATTATACCACAAAGACCGCACCTATGAAAGTGCGGCCTAATAGTCCTGTATATTACATTGTGTATACGAAGGTCACGTCTTCGACGGGTATGTCAAAGAACTTCTCCCCTACAGGTATCTTGCGGTTGGGGACCACGGATTTAGGGGCATTCTGGATAGCCTTACGGCTAATTAGGGCGGCATGTGTGAGACTGTTGTTGAAGACCATGAACTTTGTAGGCTTGTCTAAAAACTTATGCTTACGCAGCGGCAGATGCATAGTGTCGTACTGGAACGTAGGACCATGCCAGCCCCGCTTAACCTCTACCTCAATATACACTCGCTTTCCGTCTTTCTCAGCGATGAGGTCAACGCCATATGTGTCTGGGTTGTCCTCCACCTTCCAGCCGTGCTTTGCCCAGAAGGATTTAGCACTACTTCTGGCCACTTCGTCGTACTTTTCGTGATCTGCCGTACTGAAGTGCTTATGCATGTCTGCGGCCTTTCAGGTTCTCAAAGTAGGCGTCATTAAAACCACGCATCCACTCACGATACTTTTGGGTGTTTACCGTAAAAGGACATTCTACGTGCCCAATACGGAAAGCCTCGTAGCCTTCTAAATAGAGAGGCTTATACCACTTTTTATCTGACATAACTGCTCCATAATCTTCTCCCGCTCAATCTCTGAATATGTTGGCCACATTCTTATGTTTTCTAGGGTTCTGCCGCACCCGACACAGAGGTGATCTTGGATGCGGCAGACTTTAATACAGGGGGTACTTATCGTATCGGGCATGCGCCTGTGGCACAGTCGGCGTCTTGAAGTTCCAAGAGGCTGTTACCCGCATCAAGGTCAACAGGTAGGAGCATGTCGGCATATGCCGTGTACGCCTCCTGAGTAACCACTTCCTGCGGAAGGTACGGATAGCCAAGGTCTTTCGCCGTCTTAGTCGGATCGTTCCGATAGATGAAAGATACGCCCACATAGCTGTCCCAGTTTTCCATAATCCATTCGATGATGGCGGGGATTTCGGATGGGTCGTATGAGATCGTAACCGAACAGTTATGATCGACGTAGTTGTCCATCATCAGCTTGTATCGATTCAGTTGCTCAACAGCACTTTCGATGTTTACGAACTTGCCGTCTATTTCGGTGAACTTAACGTCCTCGTAGGCAACAGGGAACGTAGCCAACACACTGTCCGTTTCAAAGGGCTTCTCAACCACTTTGTAGTTAGCATCACGCAGCATAGGCACCAGCGGGTCGTGTTTAGAGAAGGTAATGTTGTTGAACAGGTACTTGCCGAGAGGTCGGTGTACGCCTTCTGTGGTGTCCATGATCTTACTCAGGCTTCCGCTTGGCTTAACCGTTGTAACATTCTGTGGTCGTGGCAGGTTCAGTGTGTCTGCCATGTTATTGGCACCACGCTTGGCCCACATACGGAGCGTCTGAAGTCGATTAGGCGCTTCTGCTGTGTAGAAGTCTAGGAACTTAACGATGCCCGTCAGGCCTACCCCACAGAGACGCAGAAACTCGTTTAGTTCGTGCCATGAGCGCTGTAGTACACCGTCATCTAGGTTCACACATGTTTGGCGGTAATTTGCACGGCTGACGATCCATACAGCACGTTCCAGAGCCTCTGCTTCACCAAGGAATTTACCGAGGTCAATCTCGACAAGGTTGCAAAAACTC
>TARA_R110000796_G_scaffold27046_1_pt1 | contig 15284 bp, 11 predicted proteins | sample TARA_R110000796 | Tara Oceans TARA_R110000796 (sample SAMEA4397815) | marine metagenome | biome: Polar Biome; feature: [SRF] surface water layer (ENVO:00010504); material: water (ENVO:00002006), including particulate matter (ENVO:01000060) such as... | depth 5 m
AAAAAAGGGATTCTCACTAAGAGAACCCCTTTATATTGAAGTATTAAACGTATATTATAGTATTAGTATTCTAATATTGCGTAATCGTAAGAAAGAGTTAATGTAATATCAGATGGGTCATTTGATGCCCAATCTAAATCATTAAATACTGCATTGTTTATAAATGCTCCTTTTATTTTCCAATTTTCAATTTTATCACCAACTGGTCCCAACATATAGATATCAATATCTTTTTTATAGAAATCAGCATACCCATCACGTCCTGTTAAAGATTCATGAGATAAACGTACCCATTCCATTACTTGTTGTGCTCCACTTGGAACGATTGGGTCAAATAAAGTGATTTCAATATCTTGCCATTCACCCTTACCCTTTAGTTTTCTCTTAACGTTAATATGATCTAGTGTTACAACTTCAAACGAAATAGAAGGTCTATTTGCCGTTTTAATCAAATATGAAGCGATACCATCAATTTCCATGATGTATCTGTTCTTCATCTTCGGTTCGAAGTTCGTGTAGAACATGTCGTTGAATTCTAATACTTCTGCCATTTTTTTATTCTCCTATTATATACTACTATAAATATAGTTTTCTTTTATTTTTATTATTATGATGCGAAACTAGCGCCTGTTGGTAATATGTTGAAATCAATTACAATATATTCAGCTGTTTTGGTAGGTTGTAAGTAAATAGCCCCTGCCAAGATATTTCTATCAATAACATCTGGTGTGTTGTTAGATTCATCCATCACAACTCTAAAAGCGTAAAGTCCTTGTCTTTGTTGTATTCCTTCTAAATAAGGATTAACAGTATTCAAGAATTTACCTCTCGTTTGTGCTGTGTTTTGCTCGAATACAAGGTATCTTGATGTAGATGCGATGTATTTCTTCACTTTGATAAGTAATCTTCTTACGTTGATTCTATCAAGTGCTGATGAGCGATCTTGGAGTGTCTTTTGTCCAAATGCCACGATACCTTCTCCAGGGAAAGAAGCGATTGGATTAATTTTTCCTTCATACAATGTATCTCGTTCAGCGTGAGTTAATCTGTTTAGAACACTAACTGCTCCAGTGATACCACCTCTGTTTAAACCTGCTGGTGCGAACCATTCAGCTGCAACTGCATCGTTTTCAGCGTAAATACCAGGCATCAATACTGATGGTGGAACTGAAGTTAGTTTATTTGTTCTTGGATCGATTGTTTTAACCCATGGGTAGTAAGTTCCAACATAGTTAGAATCTACGTTATTACCTTGTGATACTGCATCTACGATAGTTGCTTCATGGTCAACTACATCACCGATAAAGAATGCATCTTCACGTGATTCTACCATATCAGTTACTTTATCAAATACATAAGAATGTGATTGTCTTACAATACCAGGTACAGATACTAAGTTAATATCAAAATCATCTGGGTTAGATACTGCGTTGATTGCTTTCACATAACCAACTGAACCACTTGCTGTTGAACTTGCCAAGTTAAATCCTTGTGAGTTTCCAGCTCCCCATCCACTTTCACCTGCTTTAAGTGATTTTATAGTTGGAGATATACCATCGAATCCACCTTGGAATCCAACGATGAATTGTGCAGAGGTAGAACCTACTGTTAATCCAAGATTGATTGTTCCGTGTTTATCATCAGGAAATGCTTGTGTTGTTGATGTTCCGGCTAATACGTTAATACTACCATCAAATGAGAATACTGTATTTCCACCTGTACCGGCTGATGCTGGTATTGGTGATAAGTATGCTTTATTATCAATTTTAATTGCTGCAGTTTCTAAATCAATACCACTAAACTTTTTACCATCTGAAATAGAACCAGTAGAGAAAATTACTGCTGGTACATCAGCTGCTACTGTTGTATATAGTGGATTGGTATAAGCCCCATGTCCAAATGGTGCGGCAACTACTGGGAATGAACCCTCTGCTACTACTTCTACTCTAACGTACTTAGAGCGATTAGCGTAATCACCAGCCATGTTCATTTTACCAACTGCATCAATACTAACGTTTATATCACCAATTCTCTTTGGCATATAGTTAGGAGAAGCAGGGTCCATTGTTAAGTTGTTATATGTTTCTAATACTATCTTAGATTTATCAGTATCAGAGAATCCTCTTATTGTTAGAGTGAACGTTGCGTAATCACTAGCGTTTGAAGAACCAGCTGCTTTAATATTAGATATTCCAGCTTTTACTTCTTGGTTAGTATAATTACCATCACCTAAAGTGTGTAATCTAAATAAATCATATCGTTCACCAGAAATCAATTGAGATTTAATGTAAGGTGTTGTTGCGTGTTTCACATCTTGTGTGAAATCTTGTGCAGGTAGTTGAACAAGTTGAATAGTTGCTCCAGTACCTGGTTGAGCTGCAGTAGCTGCAATGTGTGCTACATAATCAGCTGCAGAGTTTTCAAAGTACTTTTGAGAAAATACTTTTTTAGCTCCGTTTACAGATTCACCGAATACATCTGATAAATCATTTCCATCAGTTGGATCAATTGAAGCAGATACACCAGCAATAGATGCCGATGGAATTGATAACTCAAATGATGTTGCATCATCTTGTACATCTATGGTTGCTCCCTCATGATAATCATAAGTTAGATTTCCAGTAGTTGTAGCGTGAAATACACCAACAATTTTGTTATCTTTACTTCCTGAACCATGTACTCTGATTCCAAGTGGAGTTTCGTGAGAATAACCACCAATATGCCCAACACGGACAATAGTAGCTACCCCAGCTTCTCTTAAATAGTTTTGTACGGTATAGCCTGTATAGTATGAACCATCAGGTGTTCCGAAAATTTCCTCAAATTCCGATTGGGTATTTACTACGGTTGGAACGAATGCAGGTCCTTTATGGAAAGGTCCTATTATTGCTGCTCCAATTTCTCCAATTCCTTGTGATAAGAAAGAAAGGTCGTTTTCTCTCGTAAATACACCAGGTGATACAATCTTTTCTGCCATGTTTTATTACTCCTTATTATGTTTTTATCTAATAATACTCTGTATATAAGTATAATGATAGTTTCTTAAAGATTAAATAATATATTCAAATATTATTGTAAATCTATGATTACGATAACCACTTTTACTAAAATCTGTACCATGGAAGCTATTTTTAGTTGTTTTAAACACAACTCCATTTTTAGGTACAAATGGTATTTCCTTTATTTCATCTTCTCTTTGGTTACTCGTATAAAATCGAGTACCATACCCTTCATAGTTATTATTTGAATCTCCGAGATACAAAACTCCCTTATAAATTCCACCAGCTTCTATATTTTTAGTTTCCTCAGTATCTTCTGTTAACTCACCATATCCCATATCTTTTAAAATATGAAAACGATAATCAGTATGAGGCCATAGTGGGTTGTATGCTTCATTATCAGCTGTATAATTTAAGTTTATACAAAATGGATTCTTGCCAACCTTATGATTATACAGTTTTAATGGAAATATAGTTGGATATTCATTAAAAATTGATTCTAATCTATTCTGTATTGTTTCTCTAATTCCATCATTGTTCGCCCATTTTCGAGAATGCGATTCACTCATGGGATTAATACCACAATTATTATTTATGAAATCTAATCTTCCTAAATCTCTTAATGAATATTTTTTAATATCCACATTAGGATCTTTCAATAATACTTCACCACTATCTATTTTTTTCTGATTTACCTCTACCCAATAATTACATATTTCTAATAATGTTGAATGTTCTTCCGATGTAATAATATCAGATACCTCAATATATGGAAAAAATTCTGTATTAAGTGTATGGTTCATTATAATAAAAACATAGATTTAATTAAATATAAATTATTTACTTACTTTTAACTACCGGTGGTGTATCTACATCAGTTGCATCTTTAACTGTTGGGGTAAATTCACCAGTCTGTGGATCAAAGTTACCATCACCATATTTTAAATTTAATCCTGCAAAGATATCTTGCTCTTTTTTAACAAGCTCTTGATGTTGATTAATTAATTGAGCTTCTGTAATCTCAATATCTTGAAGAGTTTTTGCTTTTTGAATAGCAAGTTGTCCTAACTTTTGAAAAGTTGCTCCCACTTCTTGACGTAATTCATTGATTAACTGAATCTCTTCATCTGTAAACTTAATTGCTTCTGCCATTTTTTTAATATTTTGTAATTTGTATTGTTAATATATATAAATATATAGAAATTCACCAAACGTTAAAAAATTATAAAACAAATGTTAATGTAGATGAATAAGTTCCTAATATACCAGCATCTCTACCAGCTATTCTAGCATAGTAAGTATTACCTTGAGTTAACCCAAAGAAACTATCACCTATTTCAATACCAGCACTACTCCAATTAGAATAATCATGCGTTGTACTTGAGAAATTGGAAACAGTAGATATTTGAACTTTATAATCTTCGAAATCAGTTACATTTGTCCAAGTTAAATTAGGATCTGAATATGATAATCCTGTTACTTGTGCAGGTACATATGCCGTATGTGAATTAGCTCCTTTATTGTGAGTTATATATCCATTAATTAAATAAGTATCTTGAGTTTCAACATCAATTGATACAACCTCAACATCACCATCTGCCGGTGTAATTGAAGTTACTTTAACTTCTGAACTATCTTCTTTTATAAGTGAATCACCTACTTCTATACTAAGTGCAGGTTTGAATTTGAAAGTATCATCTACATCTTTAATTAACATAGGGTGTTCTCCCGTTACTACCAACTCACCATTATTAATATTATAAGTTCTAATTGCGAAAGAGAATACTACGTTAGTTACAGTTACATTTTCTGCTGTTTTTGATAATGCATCACTATTCCATTGTAAATAATTTGAATCAGAATCTTCATCTAAACCATTAATTTGGAATCCTTTTAATACATCACCTTCTTGAATATCACCAGCTTGAATTGTTGTACCATCAGCTTTAGTAATCGGAGTATCTAATGATAAACATAATGGAGTTGAATTACCATCATAGGTATCAACAACGTAAATAGTTTTATCTTTGTTTGCACCATATCCAGCACCAGAAGTAATATGATCATTGTAACTATCAGAAAATACAACTCTCAATGTGTTAGTTGCATTAGCTTGTCTTACTGTTTGAGAACCATCAGCGGTTTGTTGTCCTGATGATACTGTTATATTGTAATCACCATCTTGTTTAGTTATGGTAGTTCCACTTGCTACTGACCATGTGAAGTTAGTTGATACTGTTTTTATCCTAGTAGTAAAATTAGCTCCTTCACCAGTAAACCCCAACGTATAGGTATCCGAATTATTTTCTGGAAGATATGTGTATCCTGAAATTGAACCAACCGTATCGATTGCGAACGATGAAAAACTAATGTTTGCTCCAGCTGAAGGGGTTGAACCCATTGCAGAAGAAATGGATGCTGCTCCGGCTCCTGTTGCTGTTTTTAAATTGTTTAGTGATAAAGTATCTCCACCTGTAAGTGTAGCCATAGTATATTCCTATTGTTATATATTATATATGTTTAGTAACTTATTTACCCATTTATCTTTATTGGTAAAATTATCATTCATATAGTTTTTTAAGTATAAAAACCACTTATTTTTTTCATCATAAGACGTTTTACTTAACTTACTATAAATATCATCAAAATCTTTTTTAGATGATACTCTATAAGGATATTCTAAATTAGGTAACCAAGTTTCATGTAAAATTGGTAATTTACCTCTATCAACTGCTTCGAATATAGAATAACCAAATGGTTCAAATGTAAATGCGGAATGGGATATACCCCAATCCATATTATAAAATGAATCTTTAAATTTAGAACTATAATGATATATTTTTATTTTAGATACATTTAGTTTTTGATTTTTCTTCCAAATTCGGTTGAATAACTCAGAATCGGTAAATGCATAACCATCATGTTTTTCTAAAAAATGAGGATTCTTCCTTCCCTCGCATCTGGCAGCAAATCCTATTTTATTTGATTTACTTAATGGTAAATTGTGTTTAAATTCGTAAAAATTTGGAATATTTATATTTTCATGAATAATATCAAACAAACCTATCCATATATTTTTTTTAGAATACTTTATCATATCGGTTTCCCATTGAGAGTCATGGTATGGGTGGTCTGATATAGGTGTATCACTCATTACACCAGGCATTAGAATGTGTCTTACTGAATTATGTAGTACATTTGAATGGATTTTCTTTTTATTATCTACCAAAACTCTCATTGGAGTATAGTGTCCATGTAATATATGTATTTTTCTACAATCTTTTATAATTTTTTCAAACTTACGTAAATCATCACCATGCCAATGGGTTTCTATTGGAAATTGATAATCATAATCTTTAAAGTTTGTTGGTTTGTTTCTATGAATAAGAAGAACAGGTTTAACTTTTAACTTTGGTGCGATTTCTTCTAACCAAATGTTAACCCATGTATCAGTACCAGCGTTTACCCAAGGTCCACCACCGGTCGTATAATAAACATCATACATAACTTATTTTTTTACAATTATTTTTCCTGCAAAATTACCCGAAAAAGTTACTGTTACTGCATTTACAGAGGTTGTTTGAATAATAGTTGGTTGTTCTATTCTATTTGTAGAAGTATTCCATGCTTGAACGAATGGGTGTGCTTCATTTAGTGAATGTGTTATTACGTAAGAACTTGCCCCAGTAACATCTTCTCTATACGAAGTAAGAGTTTGAATTTGAGAATCTAAACCAGTAATACTACTTGCTGCAGTTGAACCACTAACTACATGACCACCCTTTGCTACAACAATATGACCTGAATCAGCTGATGATAATACAACTTGAACTGTGTTTGCATCTGTTAAAGATACAGTTTGTGGTATAAGTTGATTAAAAGATGAATCATATGCAGATACTAAAACATTTCTTGTAGAAAAGTTATGTGATACATTTATTGTTGATTGATTATCAAAAGATGCGGTTACAGTTGCAACTTGTTCTACAGATAATCCAGTCAATCCACTACCATCACCATTGAAAGAGCCAGTAAATGAACCACTTATTTCCATAGTACTTAAAGTACTACTATTTAATTGGGATGAGCCTGAAATGATACTAGTTCCACGTAAATGTGATATAGTTTGTGCAGATGATGATACTATACTATCTCCATTAGCTAAAAGAACTTTAGCTTCTGAACCAGCTTTACCGGCTTTCCAATAATCATTTGTAGCATCCCATAAAAGAGAACCACTTGTAGTTGAAGCACCTGTTGAATCTTTTACAAATAAACCACCTTCAGTTGCAGTTCCACCATAATTAAGTTCTATGATATTATCTTCTACATTAAAGTTTGTAGTACTAATAGTAGTAGTTGTACCTTGTACTATTAAATTACCAGATAATGTTAAATCAGCAAATGTGGGTGAATTAGAAGTATCTAATCCTAATTGCCCTCTTGCATCTGATTGTGAACCTGAAACTACACCAGTTGGTAAGTTTGCTATTGTTTGTGAAGAACCACTTACTATTCCACTTGGAATATCTGTAAAGTTATCATAATCTAAATAGTAAGAAGCATTCTCCCCATTTAGTTGATTTGAATCACTAGCTGAACCACTAACTACATGACCACCCTTTGCAACTACTACTGTACCTGATTGTGCAGATGAAAGTGTAATTGCTACTTGGTCTAAGTTAGAAGTATTTACGTTCTGAGGAAGTATCTGATTGTTTTGGTTATCATATACTGCAACAAGAATATTTCTAGTGTTAAAGTTGTGAGAAACGGTTACAGAGGATGAATTTGTGAATGTAGATGATACAGTTGCTGCAGCATCTACTGTGATGTTAGTTATGTTAGAACCATCACCATATATTGTCTTAGCATGAACTTCATTCCATGCTTTTGTAGAAGAACCTAAATTATAAGTTGAACCACTATCGGGTATTAGTGAAGATAAAAAATCGGCTGTTACTGATATTGAATCGGTATTAGCATCACCAATTGTGATGTTGCCACCCAATGTTAGATTTCCATCTATTGTAGTATCACCAGAAATATTTAATGAAGAAGCTGATATACTACCAGTTAAATTAAATGAACCTGATGTTTGTGAATTTGTGGTAAGGATTTCTTCTATAGATAGAGTTCCATCTACATCTTTTTCAAAAAATATTCTACCATCATAGGTATTTATTGCCAATTCACCTAAATCTAAATTTGAGGTGGTTGGAAGATTACCTTGTACTGCGGTTCTTTTTAACTTGATTGTCTGTGCCATATTTATGACTTATCGGTTTCATTATATAATTAGTGATAAATAGAAAATCCTTATATAAGGATTAAACCCCCCTAGTAAGGAGGGTTGAATTTACCTTTATTTTAGTTTAATTTACTTTTTAACTCATCAATTTGAGTTTGTTGTTCTTTAACAGCCTCGATAAGTAAAGCAACAACTTTATCATATTGTACGGCCTTGTATCCATTTTCACGAGTTGTTACCAATTCTGGTAAAACTGCTTCAATTTCTTGAGCAATAACTCCAATATCACTACCTTTATGAGAATGTACTTCAGAATTTTCAATCCAATCAAAAGTATTACCACTTATTTGAGCAATTTTACCTAATGGATTTTCAATTGGTTTGATGTTTTCTTTTAATCTCTTATCTGATGATGCGTATGCTATGATATCTGCTGCAGCTACGATTTCACCTGTTGTATAAGATGGATCCATACCAATACCTAAACAATGTGCTTTTAGATGAGAATTAAAGGTTGATGTACCTGCTCCTGTAACACTAAGTAGCCCATTTGCCGTAATATTCTCAGTAAATGCTTTTGCTCCACTAAATGTTTGTGTTCCACTTAGGTGTGCTGTATCTGAATCTAAATTTGCTGATGAAATTGCCGTACCATTCCATGTTCCGGTAGTAATTGTACCTAATGTAGTTACATTTGTTGAACCTTGGTAACCATCTTTTAATCCATCTGGTGTTACTGCTCTTATTGTATCAGTACCAATTGTTGTTTCAGAAGTTGTTGCTAATTCTACAATACCTTTTACGGTTGCACTTGCATCTGATTCATCACCTGTGTTAGTTCCACTTTGCCCATCTAAGTACGAAGCGTTAATTGCCGTACCATTCCAAACACCGGTAGAAATTGTACCAACTGTTGTAATTGCATTATCACCACTATAAGTACTACCGGCAACGGCTGCTAATGTAGCGTTATATGCCTGTACATCCGTTCCAATTGCAATTCCTAAGTTTCCTCTTGCTGCCGCTGCATCTGTTAAATCTCCTAAGTTACTTGATTTTGTCATTTTTCCACCAACAGTTTCTGTTAGGGCAACTACATCAGAATCTCCATTTGCAATACTTGCAGAGATTTCTAATAACGTATCGAATGCTGCTGATGCACCACCAATTAAGTCTGTAAGTTCTCCTTGTACATAAGCAGTAGATGCTATCTTAGTTGAACTATCATTTGAAGCTGGAGTTGTTGTTATTGGTACTCCAGTAAATGTAGGAGATGCGAGTGATGCTTTAGCATTTATCTGTCCTTGGATTCCTGATGTTACACCATCAACAAAATTAAGGTGAGCTGCGGTAGATGTTACTGCCGCAAGTTTTGTGAAATCAGCTTTAACTAATCCACTTACATCATCTAATAAATTAAGTTCTGTTGCTGTTGAGGTTACTGCTGCTAACTTTGTTAAATCAGCTGCTTCTAAATCACCATCTGCAAGGAAATTAACTTGAGCTGCGGTTGCGGTTACTGCTGCTAACTTTGTTAAATCAGCTGCTTCTAAATCAGCATCTGCAAGGAAATTAACTTGAGCTGCGGTTGCGGTTACTGCTGCCAATTTAGTGAAATCAGCTTTAACTAATCCAGTTACACCATCTAATAAGTTAAGTTCAGCGGGTGTTGAAGTAATATCAACTCCACCAACTTGTAATTTAGTAGCGTTTACTTCTCCACCATCACCATATATTAAAGCTTTAGAGTTAGTTATTGTTCCAGCTACTGAAGTATCTAATAAGTTAAGTTCAGCTGCGGTTGAAGTTACTGCCGTTGAACCAATTGTAAGTCCAGATACTGTTGTTGCTCCGGCAGATAGTGTACCAGTAGTTACAACATTACCACTTGTATTAGCTACTGTAAATGCCCCATCTACATCTACACCTCCATCTAAGGAAGCAAGACCAGAAACATTTGTTACTGCAAGTGCTGTTGTACCAGTTACAGCCATACCATCGTTAAAAGTTGCCTCTCCGTTAAATTCACCATCTTGGATAGAACCAGTAAATGAACCAGAAAGTGAACCTTCTGCATCTTGACTTGTTACAGAACCATTATCTGCTGTTTCTTGAGTAGTAAATTTACCACCATCGTTGGTAAGTTTAGTATTTTTACCAGCACCTGATGTATCTTTAAGGATAATTTCATTAACCTCAAGTGTATCAACATCATCGTTTTCATCTAATAAAGTTACTTTGTTGTTTGTGTTTAGTGAGAATTTCTTAGAGTTAGAAACACCAATACCACCAATAGTAATAGATTTAGCACCTATATCGGCTGGAGAATCATCTGCTTTTTTGATAGAAAGGCTTTCACCTAATCCACCAAGTTTCAATCCACCAAGTTTTAATGTGTTAGAAGAAACATAAATATCTTTAAATGGGTATGCAGCTGAACCTAAATCTATGGAAGCTGATGCGTTTGGTATTAAACTTGAGTTAAGGGTTGCTCCTTCTGCGAATGCTAGCGAACCTGAAAGTATGGGACTGTGTATAATCATTTTGTTTTATCCTTGTTTTTTTATTATTATATCAATTATTTTATTATTATATATCACCACCATCAACTTCAGCGATTACTGTTGCGGCAGCTGTACCAGTTACATCACCTGCCAATGTTACTTGTAGTGAACCACTAATTACACCTTCTGCGTTTAATGATGTTACTACTCGTTCAGGGAATCCATTAATGTTACTAGCTCCAATTGAACCACTAACTATATGACCACCTTTAGCAACTACAGCAGAACCACTAACAGAAGTAGGGAATGTAAGTGTTACGGTATTTTCATCAGTAATACGAGATGTTTGTGGGATAATTTGATAACTATTTCCATCATATGCTTGTACAATTGGATTTAATGTATCTAAGTTGTGAACAACACTCCATGTAGTTCCTACATAAGCTTGTCTTACAGTTGCAGTTTGTGCGATTGTTAAGTTTGAAAGTTGCGAACCATTACCAATAAAGTTGGTTGCAGTTACATCACCTTGAACATCTACAGATCCAGTATATTCATTTGAAAGTAAAGTTTCAATTGTATCACCGGCTACTGAACCACTTCTTCGTAAAAATACTTTACCATCATGAACATTAATTGCCAATTCACCAACTGCTAAGTCTGAGGTGGTTGGTGCACTACCTGCGGTGGTACTTCTTTTTAATTTAATAATTTGAGCCATGTTTTTTTATTCCCTATTAATTTTTTCTTTTAACACATTCACTTCTTGTGAAAGTTCTTTTATACCTTCGATAAGTAGTGATACTAACTTATCGTATTTTACTGCTTTGTACCCATTTTCACGAGTATCTACTAATTCTGGCAATATCTCTTCGATTTCTTGAGCAATAACTCCATAATCTTTACCACTATAAATATCTTGTTTTAAAGTATTCCATACAAAACTATACCCTCCAATTGAATTTATTTTTTCTAATGGATTTTTGATTGGAATAATTTTATCTTTTAACCTTTTATCCGAAGTTGAGAAGGCTACAATATCTCCACCTACGTTCAATGCTCCACTAATACCAACACCACCTGCAACAGTAAGTGCTCCATTAGTTTTATTTGTTGAAGCGGTTGAATTACCTACATGAGTAATTGCTCCAAAGGTTTTGGCTCCTATAAATGATTGTACTCCACTAAGATGTGCTGTATCTGAATCTAAATAGTCAGTTCCAATAATTGAACCATTCCAAGTACCACCTTGAATTGCTCCAGTCAATGTTAGGTTAGAGCCGGTTATTTCAGTTTTTGCAATTAATCTATCCGCATAAACTGCTCCACTATTCCAACTACCAGCATTAGAAACTAAATCACCATCGGTATCAAATACCCATGCCTTTGTAGCAGTTGCATCTGGTTTAATTGCAATAGATACGCCTGAATTAGAATCTAAGTATCGTACATTGGAAGAAACATAATCAAATGATTTTGCAGTACCACCAACATCAAAGGATAATAATCCAGATGTAGTAGATGCTCCATAAAGTGATAGTTGATTACCACTTCCTAAATCTCCTACGGTTGCAGTTGTAATACCAATCGAAACTAAATCTACCCCATCCGTGAATATTGCTGAACCACTTATACTACCACTTGGTAATAACGATTGAACTTGAGATGAACCACTAACTGTTCCAGCTGGAGCTCCAGCTGCTGCTATACCACCAGTAAAGTGTGCTGAGCCTGTATCTAATGAAAATTGTAGTACAGGAATAGTATAACCGAAACTAGCATCATATACAGTTGTTAAATCTACATCAATTGCATCTCCTTTAGTTGGATGTTTTATAAATTTTACTGCTGAACTACCATAAACAGCTTGACTTCCACCATGGTCATCAAGTGCTTGCCAACTACCATAAGCATCAAATCCAAGATTACTAATCTGAGTTGAACTTGATACTATTCCAGTTGAACTCGCGATACTATCTAATCCTGCGGGTATATTAGTTAAATAATCATAATCTAATGAACCACTAAAAATACTAGCGGTTACCTCACCTGTAATAGATAATGAACCTGCATTGGATTCATCCAGCTTTGCAAGTGTTATTACAGAAGATGCAGATTTACCCACCACAAGAACATTTGAATCTGTATCAAAGAATGGTTCTGCTATATTAGAACCTTGTGATATATAGGTACTTGTTGAACCTTGTCGTAATTGTAATATTGCTGCCATGAATTATCCTACTTCTATTATATTTGTTATTCTATTCATTATATTCCAAAATTGGTTTCAACGAATCCAATTGCTTCTAATTCTCCACTAACTGAACCTACTCCTCTAACGTAATCCCAATTTAATCCTAAATAACTAGTGGGACCAGCAGCCTGTGTTAAGGCTGTTACATCAATTACAGCATAATTACTAGCATCAGTATATAAGCAAAGATAATATGGTGATGTATGTGCACTTGTAAAATGAGTATATCCTGGTTGTCCATCAACATCATCATTCGTAAAATATAATTTTAGATTACCTAAAGTTGATTCTGGATCTGAACTGAAATCTATTGATTGTCCAGCACCTCTATTATTGGAATCTTTTCTCATCCAAACTTGACCTCTATTAGTAGATGCATCTAAATCTTCTCCAAAATCAAATGTACCTGAAGCTTGGGATATCCAACCGGCTGGTAATCCACTTGAAGAAGTTTCTACGTGTATGTTTCTTAATAAAAACATTCTATTGTGCAGTTCCTACTGTGTAAACGAATGTTCTATCATTAGAAGATCCTGCTATACATGTTATTTGTAAATAGTTTGTAGTTGATATCGTTCTTACGATATCATCAGATGAAGTTCTTATAAATGTTCCTGTACCTGTTGTTTGTCCAAGAGTAATTGTACCACTTCCTGCAGTTCCTTGATTAACAATCAATACCATTTTACTCATACCGATTTCTGCGTTATCAAAGTTCAATGTTGTAGCAGTAGAATCGGTTGGTGTTGTTATTTCAAAAACAGCACTTGATGTAAAATCTATAATTGCTGAGGTTGTACCTGATGATAGAGTAACATTAGATGCTCTTGCTTTGAATGAAGAATCTAACATACTATATTCAACATCAACTTGAGAAGAACCACTTACGGTACCAGATGGTAAAATACTTTCTAATTGAGATGAACCACTAATAGTACCAGTTGGAAGTGAATCTATTACTTGTGCTGAACCACTAAATACGTTTAATGATTGTTGGTAAGTAAGTACATTAGAGTCAAAATTAGTAATTGAATCAGCATTCACTTGTGATGAACCACTAATCACTCCTCTATTATCTAATGAAGAACTAAGTCTAGCTTCCGTCCAATATAAATTCGAACCTTCTGATAAATCACCAGTATTTGATGAACTTTCATCTATAAGTTTTATCCAATTGCCACCATGAGCATAATATCCTTTACCTGTCCCATGAACGTGAGCAAACATACCATGGTAACTTGCAGCTGCTGGTAAATCTCCTTCTGCTGAATAAACGTTACCAAATAGAACTTTGTTACCATTCATATCCAAATCATTTGATGTGAATGATGAACTATGTAGTTCTTGTGCATCTAATCTTGTTTCATGGTCGGATGCTGATGCGTATGATTCTAAGATTCTTACATCAAATGAACTACTCATAGTTCCTTCAATTAAATCTACCCGTGTCTCATGGTCTGAACCTGTTGAGAATATTTCAATTAATCGTAAATCAAGTGAAGTACTTACTGGTCCTTCTATTGAATCTAATCTTGAATCTACTGATTGTGAGTAATCAGCGAAGTTTTCGTTTGAAGAAGAAAGTAAAGTTGTTCCACCAAATGATGAACCACTAATATTACCTTCAACTTGTAATTGTTTATTTAATTGGAACGAATTATTAGCCGATGAATACAAAATTGTTGCATCTGCTCCATCGATTGTAATTCCTGCTCCATTTGCTGCGGATGCATCTAATGCACCACTAGCTATTAATATGTTTATATCCTCTACATTCAATGTAGCGGTATTAAGTTGTGTTTGTGTACCTTGTATGGTTAAGTTACCAGTAATAGTTGTATCACCAGTTACTGTAAGTTGTGAACCATCGAATGTTAAGTTTGCACTATCTTCAATTTCACCACTCGTACCAGCGAGTACTACTCTACCACTTGTTAAATCTTGTACATTTACTGAAGAAAGTGTTGATTGTGAATCTACATCAAGAATACCAAGAATTTGAGTGTTACCACTTCCTTGTTGAACTGTAAAGTTACCAGTACCAATATTTAATTCAGTTCCATTAAATGTTAAATTAGCATCATCTTCTATTTCTCCACTTGTACCAGCTATAACAATTCTGTTATCTGTTAAATCTTGTACATTAAGAGATGATAGTGTTGATTGTGAATCTACATCTAATGTTCCTAATATTTGTGTATTACCACTTCCTTGTTGAACTGTAAAGTTACCAGTTCCTATGTTGAGTTCTGTACCATTAAATGTAAAGTTTCCAT
>TARA_R110000796_G_scaffold39383_4_pt1 | contig 15266 bp, 36 predicted proteins | sample TARA_R110000796 | Tara Oceans TARA_R110000796 (sample SAMEA4397815) | marine metagenome | biome: Polar Biome; feature: [SRF] surface water layer (ENVO:00010504); material: water (ENVO:00002006), including particulate matter (ENVO:01000060) such as... | depth 5 m
TTACAAAATAACGGCAGATTAAGGAAATCAAAATGTCAGAAACCCCAGTCAAAATAGTAGTAGACCTAAGCAAGCCAAAGGGACAGCGCGAGTCAATCATTCCGCTAACCGATGCTGAAATTGATGAGCGAGATGCCCAAGCCGTTATTGCAGAGCAAGAGCGAGCAGACCAACAGGCAATCGCAGACCAGATGGCGCTAGACGCTCAAGCTGGCAGAGATGCGCTTGTGGCACTCGGCCTAACCGAGGCACAAATTACCGCTCTAGTGGGTGCATGATGCCCGTAGTATCCGCAGGTATTGTAGTCGGAACTTCGATCACAGCCGTGTCACTTCCTTACGCATACAACAAATTAGTGTACTTACAGTCTGGCACGGAGGGTGCGGTGACGTACGTAGGTGGATCAGATGTGTCTGCTGCTAATGGCATACTAATAAGTGAGACGAATAACTCTGTGTTCCAGACAAGGAACAACAACACCCTTTACTGCGTATCCGACACAGCCGGAGCCGTAGTCAAAGTCGTCGAAATAACCTAATCAAGGAGAGCAATGCCACTAATAAGCAGAACAGAAACATTAGGAGCCACGCCAGTACAGATCTCTGACTCAGGTTTGCCGTCAAAGATCTTGCACCTACAAGCAGCAAGCGCGATTGCAAACATCCTTGAGAATCGGTAATGCACGACGACTCAGTGCCTAGGTCAACCACGCAACAAGCTCTCCTGATGAGAGTAGTTGAAGACCTAGCAGAAATCAAAGCAGAAATAAAAGCCGATCGAGCTTGGCGAATACGAATGGAAGTCTTACTAGACGACCACGAGGATAGAGTTCGGTCATTAGAGAAACGCGCATGGTCAACTGCATGGCTAACAGCAGCGGCTAGCGCAGGTCTCACGGCAATGGTAGTTGCACTAGTCAATAGCAACATAGGAGCATAATGGCAGAATGGCAAAGTCCGTTTAGTGAGAAAACTATTACAAGCCGCTTTGGAGTTACAGAGCGCCGTGATAGTCCTCATCGAGGAACAGACTATGCCCCTGGAGCTTATGAACTAATTCCAGCAATTACCAAAGGCACTGTGATCGCTACAAAGTGGTCACAGTGTCTTGGCTGGTACATGGTTCAAAGCGCATGGGCAAAAAAGAAAACTTGGCACATTGGCTATTGTCACCTGGCCTGTAACACTCACGGCATTGATTGCAAAGGGCCGTCACAGCACAAAGACGGATCGAATAACTTTGTGAATCTAAAGGTTGGTGACAAGCTTGAGCTAGGCCAATGGGTTGGCAGGGTTGGAAATACTGGTGACTGCTCACGCGGCGCACATGCTCACATCACCCTTGGTCGAAGTGCTTCATCAGTTACCAGTGGACAAGTCTACGACGTGGCGGCGATGATAGAAGAGCTAGAAAAAAATGAGGTATGCAAGTGTTGCAAAAGGCCACTCTAAAGAAATGGGCTGGATCAGCTATTGATGCGGCTTTCTTTTTAGGTGGTGACACCAAGGACGAATCAGATAACTGGAAGTTCAGGCGCAAGCTTATTTACGGTGCATACAGGTTAGCCTTTGTGATGATTGTCTTTGGAGGCATCACCTTCTTCTGGGATACAGGAGTCAGCAACAACCTGGTTACAGGAGGCATTGCCTTGCTAACAATTATTGTGACGGCTTACACAGCCGTTGCTACGTACGAAGACGTGAAACAAACTAAGGAGAAGAATGACAGTATTGAGCCGTGAGTTCTGGGCATTTGCCGGTGAAAGAGCAATCAAGACTTTCTCGCAAACTGCCATAGCAACCATTGGAGGAATCTCGGTTGGGATTTTGATGGTCGATTGGGTTGGCGTATTTTCAGTTTCGGCTGGAGCAGCAGTCTTATCAATACTGACTTCAGTGGTAAGTAAATCTAAATAGCAAGTAAATAAAAGGGCCTCCATACTGGGGGCTCTTTTTTTATGCCTAAAATAATTTGCTAAATAGTTTACAAATTGTACGAATTACAGGGTAGCATTTACTTATGCGGCAAATAGCTGCTCAAACGAAAGGCAAAAAAATGCGCGTAACAATGGATAACGTCAAGGATTCAACCGAGCTAAGCGGTCACAAGTTTGAAGAGTTTGCCGACAGAATCAAGATTACAACTGACACACTTCAGATTGTGCTCAAGTTTCACGATTACGTAAATGTGTCTAAGAAGCTACGAGTTTTTTCCGATGGTGAAACAGCCGTTGACTTTGCTGAAGCTTACGAGATGGCGTCCTCGCGCTCCTCACACATGAAAGGCGTTGACGCTGAGACTGACAAATTGTTTGCAACACTCAACCGTAAGGTTGTCAAGAACAAAAAAGCACTTATCAACGAGGCAATTGAAAGCGTTTATGTTGTCAACCAAATTCTTAGAAGGCTTGAAATAAAGTTTGACAAAAAAGCTGGCTGTGGAATGTGCCCATGCTCACCAGGATTTATTGCTGATACCAAAGACCCAGTAGTCACAACTGTAAAATCAAACTCAACCCGCGGAGAGTGGACATCAACACAGCGCATTGCATCAATTTCGATCGACAGAATCTAACGCTAAATTACGTTGGTTGGGTGAATCCACTCAGCCAACACGGCGTTGTAATAAGTTGTTGTCAGTGGATTTTGATACGCGCGTAACTTCCAGCCATACTTCCTAGCTTCCTCGGCGGCTTCTGAGGAGCTTTCAATTAGGTTGTTCATCATTGAACACAGGGCAACTATGTTGCTTGGTACGTCGCGTTCTTTCGATCCGCCCATACCCCTGTTCAAACGGTGATGCGGCACTGCAGTCTCAACCTCACCGCAATGCACGCATCCGCCGTCTCTATCCAGGTACTTTTGAAACTGTTTCTTGTTCACTGCGGTTTGTTACCAGTGTCTTTCTTGTCAGTCAGATAGAACCCAGTTCCTTTGAACTGAATTGCACCAAACTTGTAATCTCGAACCATTGTTACCGAGCACTTAGGGCATTGAAACGTTGCCGGCAGATCCTCATACTCACATGTCTCAACAATTTCGTTGCCACAGGCTTTGCACTTGAACGCGTAATGCGGCACTATCTCTCACCAGTCCCTGCGGTTTTGTACATCATTTCGATCATGCGAGCCTGAGTCTGAACTGACATCTGTGACTGCTCCAGGATCTTCATTTTGGTTCTGACTCGGTTATACTCAGCTCGTGCAATGTCTTCGTTTAGCCTTGCCTCAGCAGCTTCAACCTTGGCAAAAGCCTGACGCTCAGCAACGTTGCCCTCAGAAGAAAGCAATGCTCGTGACTCTGCCAGGTCAGCATCGAGAGAAGCATGCGCCAACTTTATTTCGGCATTGTAAAGTGCATCAACTCCCTTCGCCGCCTCTGAACGGATGTCAACGAGCTCACCAACTATTGAATCAGGCGTCTTGAAACTCATCAGGCCTCCAATGAATCAGCTAGCTTTTGGATTTTGTCGAGTACGTCTTTGCCAGCGCCAAGCTGGTTAGCCTCAACCCATAACTCACGAGCTGCAGCCTTTGACTTCGTTTCAGTAATCTTGCCTTCCCAGTTTGTAAGAGTGGCTTTTACTGGTCCGCGTGAAACCTTTGCCATTTCCTCGCGAGTCGCACGCTTGTTGCCTGACAGGTTCATGTTTGCAAGTCCGCGACCGATCGAGCTAGTTTCCGCGTTCTCCAGGGCAGCAGTTGCGTTCGCACCGTTACCACCGTCAACCTCAAACGCGTGACCTGTGGCCTTGGCTAAGCCGTTGGCCTGATCCGCATCCGATAAGTAAATTGTTGTCTTTACAATCCAGGTTTTTACTGCGCGATCCTCCTGAGTGGTCAGGTTGTCGGTAATGATTCTGCCGTCTGGATACAGACCGTAAAATCGTCTGATGCGTTCTTCAACTGTCTCATAATCTTTTGGATCGAATCTCATTTACTTTGCTCCCTTGAATACTAAGAACGGCACTGAGCCGCTGCGTGATTGTCTTACAAATGTCAGCTCGTCGTTTACCAAACCCTTTTTAGCTTGTCCCATGGCGCTTAGTACGTGAGACTTAACAAGGTTCAGCTCAGAGTTTGCGCTGTTGTATTTCTGTAGTGCCTCAACATAGTGAGCACCAAGGTCGCCAACTTCGACGTCCTGGCTATCATCAATTTGAGGGTGTCGAGTTCTTACACTTTCAAGCGTAGACTTTGAGCCGTCAAAATCTGGCTCAATGTCTGCTTCCATGTAAGTCATAAACTCCTGCACCTTGGTCAGGTAAATTTCCTGAGCAAAGTCATTGGCATCAAGTTCATACTCACGGTACATGTTGCCGTGAAATAGAACCGCAACCCAGGCCTTCTTCAGGCCGAACGTTTGCATGTACCATTGCACCTGTGTTTCGTAATACCGTGGAACACCATCACGCCAATCGTCCTCGTACATGGCAGTCTTGATTTCCAGGATGCCAAGCTCACCGTCAGCTGTTTCAAAGATGCCGTCAGGGTTGGTTATCTGGAACGGTCTGTCAGCATGGTTCCATGTGCCAACGTCTCGGTGAATAGTCAGCTCAGGGTGATTGTTTTCAAACTTGTCAATGATGACTGGCTCAAGCCTCGTGCCCCATTCCATTGCATCGTTGAGTGGTATCTCGCCAGAAATTTTACCTGTCTTCTGACACCACAAGGTGTAAGGACTTGTCCACTTACTGAAGCCGCAAATTGCTGCAACCTCAGAACCACCGATACCGGACTTGCGTAAGTCCAACCATTCCTGCGAACCCGATGGGTGGTTACCAAGTAACACTGCACCAGTTTTATCTGCGATCTCTAAATCCATGTTTCTGCTCATGTGTTTCCTTTCATTTTAGATTTTTACCTTACCCTGACACCAGGACATTTTACAAACTATTGATTTTGCAAGGCCTCAATTAGCTGCCTTATGTACTTCACTATTTTTCTGTTTGGTAATCTGCGAGACATTTTGAACGTCTCAGTAAATCCTGAGTGCCTCATCTCGTCATAACTCACTGAGCGGAGTGGAAGCTTCTTTGAAATAAAGGTTTTCAGCAGAACCTCGGTTACCGAGATAAACGTTCCAGTGTTCCGATTGGCATACACAACTTCCCAATCTCTGCCATGCTGATTTAGCCTTGACTCTAGGTTGTTTGTTATTCCAAACTTCCTTGCCTTAAGCTTACGGTTTTCTATGATGTAAAGCCAGCCAAACTGATCCCTGTCAAACGACATCATTCTCCGTTTAGAGTTTGCTGCATTAGCCGTATGAACTTTCTAATTCTCTTGCGAACACCAGGAGCCGAGATTCCCTCAACTAAAGCGATGTCCCTGAACGTGTAATTGTGCTGGTACTTCATCATCAGTAAGCGCTGTGAATCATCTTCAAGCCGGATGAACGCAGAGCGAACGTCAAGAATCATAGCCTTGGCATCTTCAACAAATGGTTCAAATTTATCTATTGGCTGACCAGTCGAAGGGTGTACACGTGCGCCTGACACCGACGGCATGTTGAACATCGCAATTAGCGAACGCTCAATTTGACTTGTTGAGTATCTTGCATTGAAGTCTAGAGGAGTTCCTGAGCGCTCAGCCTGATCCTTGACACACAGCTGATTAGCTCGTCTGCGAAGAGCAACAAGAAGTTTTATCGGTCCGTCAGGATCTTCCTGGTACCTCAGCACTGTTGCTCTGTTTTCAAACAGCCACAAAACTAATGAGGATTCGAGGTCATCACTTTCAACCAGTGACCACTTCGATGCGGCTTTTCTAGCAACGGCCTTGGCTGTGCTCAATTCTGCTTCAGTAATAACATTTTCCATAAGGCCATTATACACTGCAACAAATTTACTCATTGTAAAAATAAATAAAACTAATTTGCAAATCTCGTACAAATTGTGCTTGTTATGGGGTACTATTTACCTATGCAGCAAACGGCTGCGGTAAGCAAGGAGACAGAATGAACAAGCAAATTTCAAAGTCAGCAGCAAATGAGTTCGGTGCTTACGCTTACTACACAGACGGAAGCTCAGTAAAGTTTACAGCATCAACTAACAAGACAATCGTTGAAGACAAAGCAGGAAACAAGACAGTTCTTGTTGGTCGTCAACTTATCTAATTTGTACAAATTGTGCTAAAAACAGAGTAGAATAATCTTACGCAGCCAACCTGGTTGCTCAACAAAGGAGACATCATGAACGAAGTATCAGAGCTATTAGCAGCAAACACAGTGCGACGTATTGCGCTAGCCGAAAAACTACACACAAACAAGGTTGACCTTTATGGTTACCAGCGTTCAATTATTGCTCTTGCTGACCGCGAAGGAAAGCAAATTGCAGAGCTTCTTGGCAAGCTAGGTAAGTAGTTATGTACAGCTATTTAGTTGAAAACTTAGACGCAACAAACAACATTTACTTCGTGCAACCGTCAGGAAGTAAGTTTGAAAGAATTGAGATAGCTGAAGCAGCTGCTGAGTTGTACTGGAATCAGTTTGACATAAGGCGCACAAAGTCCGTTAGAGTTGTGGATGCAAATGGCAACATAATGAAGGAGTTTCATGCCAACAATAATCATTGAGGGAATTGACGGTGCAGGTAAGTCAACGCTGTTTGAAAGCATCAACAAAATAATTCCTAAGAAGTATGACAAGGTGCTCGTTCACAAAGGTGTTCCTGAGTACGACGATCCTGAACGCGAATACTGTCAGCAGCTTGCTTGGTTGCAGCATAAGCACTTCATGGTTGCTGATCGTTATCACGTTGGTGAACTAATTTACGGTCCGATTTATCGAGGTGTTTCAATGACTGAAGGACACTGGTTCAAAGTTATTGAGGAACGTCTTGACCAACTAAAGGCTGTAAAGGTTATTCTTTTGCCGGATTTAGATGTCATTAGAGAGCGCATTGCTAAGCGAGGCGAAGACTATTTACAGCCAGAGCACTATGAACAAGTTTGGAACTTTTACAACAACTTCGTTATTGACAACCCGTCATGGACAAAAATCACAGACAACTCAGAGGCAACAGCGCAGATGCTCGTTGACCAAGCGACAGGAAAGAATTAGATGAGAACAATCAACAACATTCGAAACATGATTGCGGCTAAGTACACAGCAGGCGATTTTACTGGTGACACAATTGAAATCATTGGCGACTCGTTTATTGCAGATGAGCCAACAATCTTTGGCCAACTGAATGAGGACTACATCAAGCGCGAGTTTGACTGGTATTTGTCTGAGAGCCTCAACGTGTACGACATCAAAGGCAAAGTGCCGCCAATCTGGATTGCACATTCGAGCAAAGACGGTTTGATCAATTCAAACTATGGCTTCCTGGCTTTCAGTCCTGAAAACGGCAGCCAGTATTTGAACGCAATGATGAAGCTAATCAAGGACGAAGACTCTCGTCAGGCGACAATGATTTACACTCGCCCGTCGATGCATAGTGACTGGAACTACGACGGCATGAGTGACTTCGTATGCACCAACACGGTTCAGTACTTGATTCGAGACAACACACTTCACACGGTCGTACAGATGAGGTCGAACGATGTTGTGTTTGGTTATCGTAACGATTACGCTTGGCAGAAAAACATACAGACACAGATGTACCTTGACCTGAAGTCTATGGAATACCCAGAGCTCAAGCTTGGCCCGATTGTTTGGAACTCAGCAAGTCTTCACGTTTATGAGCGACACTTTCCACTCATTGAGAAATTCATCAGCACTGGCAAGTTTGACGTAGCGCTGTGATTAGGCAATCGTGGGATGTGACGTGGATGAAGATGGCCGAGACAATAGCCAAGCGTTCAACCTGTACTAACCGCCAGGTTGGCTGCATCATCGTAGATAAAAACAACCGACCAATTTCGGCAGGATACAACGGTCCACCAAGTGGATTCACAAGAAAGCTAAAGGATACTGCCGATTGTTCGTCATACTGTCCACGATCGAACTCAGCAGAACGCGGATTAGATTACGGCAACTGTGTATCGGTTCACGCTGAAATGAATGCACTTATGTTTGCCGATCGTAAGGATTATTTTTACGGGACTATTTACGTAACAAGCCCTTGTTGCTATGATTGCGCCAAGGCCGTTTCCAATAGTGGAGTCAGCCGAGTTGTAGTTAGAAGAGGCACAAAAGATTCTCACGCCGATGTTGAGAAGGGCATTGCATTCTTGAAAGAGTGCGGTGTTGTAATCGAGATAATGAAAGATGAAGATGTTCAATAGCGATAAGCAGTTCAGTGATTGGAAAGTCTTGCAAAAGGCTATTGAGGATGCAACCGACATTCCTCCGTGCACAAACTTTCCAGACGCTTGGTTTCCAGAAAAGGAAGGCGTTACAGAAGGCCTATCAAATGATGCTGTGAAGCTGTGTAAAAGCGGTTGCCCAGTAATCAACGAATGTGCAATTTATGGCATCCGTTGGGAGAACAAAGGAATCTGGGGCGGACTGAAGGAAACCGAAAGAGTAAAGATCAAGCAACAAGCCGATGACAGAATACGTAACCGAAGGAGAAAACTAAATGCAGTTTGAAGATGCCCTCAAGGCTCAGTTAGAGCTACAGAAGAAGTCGTTTGGCACTGATCCAACAATGCTAGATGATGAACAAAAAATGGACTTCATCAGGTGGAACGTGCTTGCTCTTGAAGATGAGCTACATGAAGCACTTGCCGAAACAGGTTGGAAGCCATGGGCAACTAGTAAGCACGTCAACCGTGCGGCTTACATTGCAGAACTTGTTGATGCATTCCACTTTCTAATGAACCTGATGTTAGTTGTTGACTGCTCAGCAGATGAGTTTTTACAGAAGTATGCTGAGAAGCGCAAGATCAACGTTCAGAGACAGGTTGAAGGTTACGACGGGGTAAAGGGCAAGTGCGGACGTTGTCACAGAGCTCTTGATGACAAGGCAGTTACGTGCACAATGATTAGATGCGGAATGGTTTACTAATGGCCTGGTTCAAGGTTGACGATGGGTTTTACAGTTCTCGCAAAGTCCTATCAATTCCACGTAGCCGCAGATTCGCTGCGATTGGCCTATGGTGTGCCTGTGGCTCATGGACAATGAAAGAACTGACTGACGGTTTTGTGCCGTCTCTGATTGTCGAGGAGCTTGGTGGAACTGAGTCTATGGTCGCCGATTTACTTGCTGCAACGCTATGGGTTGAGCAGAAAGGCGGGTACTTATTTTGGGACTGGAAGGACTATCAACCGTCCGCCGCATCAATAAAAAGCAACCGCACATCAACCAGTAATAAGCGCTCAGAAGCAGGCAAAAAAGGCGCTGAAATAAGGTGGCAAAACGATGGCCAAAAAAATGGCAAAACTGTTTTTCAAAATGGCAAAACAGAAAAAGGCGCGATTTTGCCATCAATTTCACAAGTCGACGGGTCAGCATTGGAGAGCCAAAACATGGCAAAATGGCAAAGCGATGGCAAAGCAAATGGCAAACGCATAGCCCCGACCCGACCCGACCCGACCAAGGATCAAGAGATAGGGCAAAAATCTGGAGCTCCAATTACAAATAACCAGGTGATTCCAAAGGACTGGAAACCGAACGAAAATGCGGTGGAGTTTGGCAAAGCTAATTCAGTAAATGTTGCTCATGAAGCCGAGCAGTTTAGAAACCACTCAGCGGCAACAGGACGTAAGATGAAAAACTGGGATGCAGCCTTCCGTGTTTGGCTTGGCAACAGTGTAAAGTGGAGTAAGCCGGCAAATGCAAAAGCAGGCACTGACGATTGGATGAACTCATGAGCGTAGCAGAGGAAAACCTGCTTGGTTCACTTGTGTTGCAGCCAGCCAATTATCGTGACGTCAAAGCGCTCGTAGGTGAAGACGATTTCCAGCAGGCAGACATGGGCAAAATCTTTGAAGGCATTGGCCGGATGATAGCTCAAGGCCAGGGCGTTGACCAAATCAGTGTTAGCAACAGATTCGCTGAGTGGGGCGTCACTTTGTATGACAGCACAACTATTTTCAACTGGGCTCGTGCAGAAGTTTACGTTGCTCCAGTCTCTGAGTATGCCAAGAAGGTCAGGAATGACTCTCTAACGCGCAAACTGAAGATCGTTGCACAATCAATCATTCAGCAGACGTCTCAGCCTCACGAGCCTCTGGACGTCGCAATTGAAGTATCGAACTATGTGTCAACAATGCGTGAAGGCGTAGCAAGCGGTGAAATCAAAACCAAGTTGCTAGGTGAAATCCTGCAAGGTGAAGACAGCTATGACTGGGTTATTCCAGGTTTGCTTGAAAGGCAAGACCGACTCATTGTTACCGGACCTGAAGGCTTTGGTAAGACTACGTTCATCAGGCAGATCACGATACTGGCTGCAGCAGGACTGAACCCAATTACGTTTGAGAAAATCAAACCGCAGCGTGTCCTGGTCATTGATGCTGAGAATACCGAAAGACAATGGCGACGTGCTGTCAGATACATGTCTGAGCAAGCAGGAAGACTTGGCATCGTTGATCCACGTCGTTCGATTCACATTGCTGCAGGGCGACGGATAGACATCACAAAGGGCTCGCACTTGTCAGAGATTCACAACCTGGTTGACATACACAAGCCTGACATCCTGATGATTGGCCCGCTTTACAAGCTCGTACCAAGAGCAATCAACAATGATGACGATGCAACTCCGCTAATTGTTGCACTTGATTCGCTAAGAGACAGAGGCCTGACGCTAATCATGGAAGCTCATGCTGGTAAGTCAAACAATGTTGACGGTGACAGGGACTTGCGTCCGCGTGGTTCAGCTGCACTATTAGGCTGGCCTGAATTTGGGTTTGGCCTGAAGCCAGTGCCGAATGAGCCTAACAAGGTTCAGATAACTCGTTGGCGTGGTGACCGTGACAATCGAAACTGGCCAAAGACTCTTGTCAAGGGTGGTGCTTGGCCGTTTGTACCTGAAGACGGCTTTGTTCCGTTTCAAACTGTTGAAACACAGGTTGAACTCTAATGGCTGACATCAGGAACAGACGCCTGACCCTGGCCGACTGTAGGTTTGACTGGGTATTTCATGGCTACGGTGCTTCATTCGACAACAAAGCAACGTTCAGCGACATTGACGGCATTGTTCATGTCAACGGCCACTTTTTATTTGTCGAGCACAAATCAATGCAACGTTCTGATAAGCCGCCAAAGCTGCCAAACGGTCAGCAAGCTGTTTATCAGGCACTGTCTCAACTACCAAATGCCACCTGTCTACTCGTTTCAGGTGACATGCAGCGATCAGTACCGTATTACATCGAAACAGTTCCAAGCGATGGCACCGGTATTGATCTAAGGGAATTTGATGACATGGCCGCGAGGAGAGTCCTCATGGCCATACTGAACAACTGGTATAAAGAAGCAAGTAAATAACCCTAAGGAGAATAATGAGTCAAATCAAAGCAACATTTTCAGGCAGCGTAGTTGCTGATCCTGAGAAGCGAGAAGTTGCAGGTAATCCACTACTGGAATTTCCTGTGTATGTGAACCACTCAAAGAAGAACCGCGAGACGGATCAGTATGAGCCAACCGGTGAGGTTAGCAAGATTCGTGTAACGCTCTGGCGTGAAAAAGCTGAAATGGCTGACGTTCAGAAGGGCGACATCGTTGAGGTTGTTGCAACCATGATCGAGCGCAACTTCACTCGTAAAGACGGAACAGAAGGACGTCAGTTGCAGACTGATTACATCGAAAGTGTTGTAGTTAAGTTCCGCAAAGACGGAACACCTAAGCCAGCCGAAAGCTGGTCATCAGTTGTAGAAAACGCGGTGAGTGTTCCAAACGTAGAAGAAGCGCCTTTCTAAACATGCAATCACTTCTTTTCAGAGTCAACGGTTTACCTGCGCCTCAGGGCTCAAAGCGTTACGTTGGTAATGGAATCATGATCGAAGCGAGCAAGAAGGTTGCTCCTTGGAGGGCAGCAGTAAAAGAAGCTGCTGCCCTTCTCGACATCACTCCATTTGACGGGCCGCTATTTATTGATGTCCAGTTCTTTCTGCAAAGACCAAAAACAGTAAAAAGAGAAAGACCAACTGTTCCGCCTGACCTTGATAAATTGATACGAGGCCTGTTTGATGCATTGACGATTGCGAACGTGTGGATAGACGATGCGTTAGTGGTTGAGGTTACGTCGTCAAAGTCTTACGAGACAGATGACGAGCCACCAGGTTGCATTGTGTTTATTCGACCAGCATAACGATAAAGGCTGTCTCAGATCCCAGATGAGGCAGCCTTTACTCATAACTAAATCTTTTTCAAATAGTGTACAAATTGTGCTACTAAGGGGGTATAGTTATCTCATGCGGTCAACCTGGCTGCAAAACGAAAGGCAAGAAAATGCTAAAGCAACTAAAGTTTGAGCTTCGCAGGGTAGAGCTTCGTCTAAAGGCTCAGCTAGCACACAGCGCACCAAAAGCTGACATTGATGACACGCTGACACAGGTTTACTATTACCGCGATGCAATCTTGCACATTTGCCGATCAAGTAACTAAAACTTTTACAAATTGTGCAAAAAGCACAGTAGAGTTATCTCATGCAGTCAACCTGATTGCCCAAACGAAGGAATCAAAATGAACAAGCTAATCGAAAGACGAATCGCAAAAGGCGCAAATGTTGACGAAAGCATTGCACTGTTCAACGAGCTAGTAGCTGCTCACGACGGCGACAATTTAGTGTTTGCACTTTGCTACAACGAGTTTGCTACCGAAAAACAGGCTTACCGCTTTGTTGCTAAGGGGCTCTAATGAATCAAGTTACGCACAACATTGCAAAGCTTCTTGGTTCGACTCTTGAAGAAGCGCTCAAGGTGCAGCAAAAAATCGAAGCTGATTGGTTGCTAGACTTCTCAGAGTGCTCAACACGTCAATTCAACAAAGTTGTACGCAGCATTGGAGTGATTGCATAATGGAAATGGTGGGAATTACGTTTTGGCTGCTCGGTATTGGAGTGGTTTATCTAGCAACACAACTAGGAAGGAAAGACTAATGCAATCACGCGACAGAATCTTCATGGAAAACGATTCCATTGAGGAAATGATGAAAGAGCACAATCTAGCTAAATACGTTGGCCATTGGCACGTTGCTATTCTTGCGCCTCACAACATTGGTGCAAGAGAAGCGATGACGTCGATCTATACAGCCATGACCTGGCTAGAAGAATACACAGGCGCAAAACTTCATCAACTAGTTGTTGCACCGTCACCAGATGACACGTGGTCAATTGCTCTTGAAGAAGCTTTGGAGGAAAAACATGAGCTGGACGCTTAGAGATAAGCTTGCAGACTTTCTGTTTGGCCGTGAAATCGATGAAGCTTTTTACCACGGTCACAAGGAAGGTGGTCGCAACACAATAGACGTTGTTGTATTTGCCTTAGAGACGCACAAACTGAAGATGTCAAAGGCTCGAAAAGAGGGCTTTGATTTAGCGGTTGAGATGATGCGACAGATACAGGACGAAACTCGATGACCGATGACGTAATGGATAACCTCATAAGACTCGGCAAAGAAGTTGAGCGTAACAGGATCAGAATGTTGGTAATAGTAAACAAGAACAAAGCAGGCTTCACATTTGATGACCTGATCGAGCTAATAAACGAGGAGCAGTCTTGAAGCACGCAGTAACAGAAAAGCGTAAGCCAGTGTCATCGCTAACAGTAGCAATTATTTCTTTGCCAGTTGGCTTTGTTATTGGCTTAGGATTACTATTAGTAGTTGAAAACACAATTGAGAATAAAACCGTCAACACAATCGTTTGCGAAAGCTTTGTTGGTCCGCAAGGCCCAGAAGGAAGAGCAGGAGCAGACGGTAAAGACGGCACAAACAGCACAATGAGCTTTACACACGTGCCAGCGCTTGAGGGCTTGTTTCATGAGCAGAACGTACAAATCAAATACCACGGAGGTGAATAATGACTATCAACGAACTAATTGCTGAAAATTACAAAAGAGCGTACGAAGTTGGCGCTCTAGCAGAACGCAGAAGAGCAATAGCCATTGCTCAGAAGCTAGGAACAACGTGCGAGTGCAACGACTCAATAGAGCTAGGAGATAGCCTGTTTGTCGATGACTTCATCAGTTACATAAACGACGACGAGGAATAGAACACAATGACCAACCTAGACAAAACGATTGCTGAGATCATCGAGCTAAAACCTTCGATGGTTTACAAGATCCGCAAGGGTCACAGATACCCAAGTTTCAACTCAATGCTAAGAATAGAAAAGGAATTACACTGGAATGTTCAAGAACAGACTGAAGCGCGTCGTCTCGGCGATTATCATGAGAAATTCGAAGATGCCGCAAATGGCAGGGTTGAGTCAGAACAACAAGAACCTGAGAGTAATTGACCTGTATTTGCTGAAGCACCTAGAGACACCACTGACTGACGAACAGCTTACTAGAATCTACAACAGCGTAAAGAACCGTCCTGGAGCACTCTATGAGTCAGTTAGACGCCGTAGAGCTTACCTGGTTAGCTATGGATTAGTGCGCAGCACCGGCATGGTTGCCAAAGGTAAGTATGGGAAGGACATGAAGCTTTGGACCTCAACTCTGAAGAAGTAAGATACTGGGCTGATTACGCGATAGCCATGGGCAATGACGACTACAGGGAGCGATTCACCCAACTCTTTGTAGAACTGCAGGAGCAAGAAAACAAATTAGCCCAAACAGCCGGTTTACAAAACACACATGTAAACCCTTTAGAGTAAGTAGAGGACAAAACTTGAGCGATGAAACTCGTAGCACACTCCAACAAGCTATTGACGCACATTTAGTCGATGAGTTCGGTGACTTTGCAATGGCAAGGGACTGGGTACTAACGGCTCATGTGGTCAGCATTGGCGATGTAAGCGAGCAGACAGGTCGAATCTCTATAGTCAAAGGCTCACAGACGACAGTGTTTAGTGCACTCGGAATCCTGATGATAGCCAATGACACATACCGTTATCAGACTGAACAGACGACCGACGAAGACGATGATGACTAGGTACGCACCAACTCCATGCCTTGAATGCGATGAGTATGCTACGCATAAAGGACGTTGTGCCAAACATCAAAGAGCACCCTGGGCTGGTAGTACAAGAAGCGAGCGCCTGCCCAAGGACTGGAATACCAGACGGCTCATCGTATTGAAGCGCGACAAGGGTATCTGTTACTTATGTAATGCAACAGGCGCAGACACAATCGATCATGTGGTGCCAGGTGATAACCATGACCTGAGTAACCTGAAGGCTGTACATGACTCGACTCCACCTCATTGCCATCGTC
>TARA_R110000796_G_scaffold40701_8_pt1 | contig 15265 bp, 13 predicted proteins | sample TARA_R110000796 | Tara Oceans TARA_R110000796 (sample SAMEA4397815) | marine metagenome | biome: Polar Biome; feature: [SRF] surface water layer (ENVO:00010504); material: water (ENVO:00002006), including particulate matter (ENVO:01000060) such as... | depth 5 m
AGTAGATTCACTGCGGCCACGTTGCGCTGATACTTCCCAGTCCCAATCATTGATAACGCCACGAAGACCGGCAACAATACGCATGGTATCTGATTCGATATCCCAACGACGTGCGCCAGCATCAACTGTACGGTAACGACCGATATCAATGTCTTGTCCAAATGGATTGTTAGGATGAGAACCAGGCACGGTTAAACCAGCATCTTCATCTAATGGCGTTGGTGCACCACCCGCTTCAGAGGTGTTATGTTGTACAGATAACTCTAAAAATGCAGTTAAATCTTCACCGAGCATGTAATCAAATTGGCCAATAGCACCAACACGCTCAGACGTTGGAATGGTTAAATTGTATGGACCGTAATCAAACAAACAACTGCCACTTGCTGTGGCATTCTCAGCGGGGCAATCAGGATCGATGGTTTTCACACCATTAACATAAAAATACCCTGGAAAGCCTCGCGATGAACGGTAATCTTCACCGCCATAAGGTGATTGGTTAGCAGTGCCAAAACGGCCCATATCGCTTGCTGACAAAGTACCATTAGTAAAGTAATCAAGAATAACTGACGCACTGCCTTTGTCGGCTTTTACGCCCCACACCAAGCTGGCTGTAGTTTCGTCATAACCCGTACCGCTGTCGTCGCCATAACCTAGGTTAATTTCAAGCCCTTCGATGTCTTTTCTTAATATGATGTTAACCACACCAGCGATAGCATCAGAACCATAAATAGCTGAAGCACCGTCTTTAAGAATATCAATGCGCTCAATTGCTGATACAGGGATGTTGTTGATATCAACAAATGAATTCGAAATCCCTTCAGCAAAGGCACTCGATCCCACTCGACGACCATTGATAAGTACCAAAGTGGCATCTGGCCCTAAGCCACGTAAACTGATTGATGCGCCACCGTTAGCGGTAGAATCTTGGCTGTTACCACGAGTAGAAAATGCGCCAGAACCGTTTGCAGGCATACGTTCAAGCAATTGTTGTAGGTTATCAAAACCCATGTTGGCAATATCGTCTTTATTCAACGATTGAACTGGCGATGGTCCTTCAATATCAGTCCGTTTGATACGAGAACCGGTCACTTCAATTCGTTCAACTTTTGATTGTGCACCGGCTTCGGCAGCTTGAGAAACGAATGCGATAGGGGCAAGGGACAGTGAAACGGCGATGGCGCAAGCACTACGCAATAGGTTAGTTTTTTTCATGATCATCCTTAACGTTAATTTATTGTTTTACATCCTTGACTGCTGCACACTGCCGTTTAAAACTATAACGACGTGCAACTCGTACGGATTTATTTTTACGTAACCAAGTTAAGTTATTTCTTAACAAAGTCAACACAAGCCAGTAATGTAAATGTAACTAGTTACTTACACAAGAATAAATACTTAAAAAAAGTGAATTTAAAAGCTTTTGATATGGAGATCAAATGAGTGACAAAACCCTAGTTAGTGCCCACTTTCATGCAAACCTAGGTCTGTACTGGTTATTGTCTGGCAGCGTATTTCTTTTCCTAAGTGTCGTTGGTATTCCATTGTTATTATTATGGTTTCCCCTAGGGTTACTGGCGACAAAGCGTTACATCAATAACATGAGTGCTGAATTAACCGAGCAAAAACTCATCGTCCGCAAAGGGTTGTTTACTCGAACAGAAAATACCGTTCCATTGGATAAAATCACCGATATGGCACTTATCCAAGGTCCCATTATGCGCATGTTTGGCATTCATAAACTTACCGTAGAAACCGCCGGGCAATCTGGCGCAGGGGCGTTAATTAGCTTAATTGGCGTCATAAATGTAGTCGATTTTAGAGCACAAGTACTGGCACAAAAAACACAACTCAGTGAACGGCAAAACAGCGCATCAGCTCGTCCAAATACCGATGTATTAATCCTAGACAATCTACAACAAATGAACGCCACATTATTGCGAATAGAACAATCATTAACCGCTAAACAATCAAACTAGGTCTTTTTTAACATGCTTAATCAACAAACTGCATCAGCCTTACCGTGGGTCTCTCGTGTTAGCACACTGTTTAAAGCCACAGGACCAGGAATCTTAATGGCCGCCGCCGCGATTGGCGCTTCTCACCTAGTGGCCTCAACTCGAGCAGGTGCCGAATTTGGTTGGCAACTGGCGTGGCTCATTTTATTAGTCAATATCGTTAAGTATCCTTTCTTCGCGGCTGGCGCTCGCTACACCGCAGCAACTGATGAGAGTTTATTGCACGGTTATCAAAAGCAAGGGCGCGGGTATTTGATGCTGTTTACTGGGCTTAATGTTATTGCCGCCATTGCCAGTACGGCTGGGGTATGTATGTTAACGGCGGCAATGTTAACCCAGTTTATTCCGCTATCAATTGACGTATTAGCGCTGATTGTATTGGCCAGCTCATTAGCATTATTAATTTTCGGCCACTACAAACTGCTTGATAAAATGACTAAAATTATCATGTTGGCTCTTACGCTAACCACCCTGGTAGCCGTGGCATTAGCCTTTAATCGTTATAGCGGATTCGGCACTCCAGTGGTCAGTGAATCTCCTTGGCAATGGGCATACGTCGGTTTTTTAGTAGCGATGATGGGTTGGATGCCAGCTCCGATAGAGGTAAGTACTTGGAACTCGTTATGGTTAATAGAAAAACGTAAAACCCAAACGGTAACTGCCAAGCAGGCTATTTTTGATTTTAATCTAGGCTATGTCACCACGGCATTACTGGCGATTGTATTTTTAGCGTTAGGCGCATTAGTGATGCACGGCAGTGGCGAGCGTTTTTCAGACTCAGGTGCGGTATTTGCCTCACAATTGATCACCCTTTATAGCCAAGTCATGGGCAATGAAAGCCGCTATCTAATTGGGATTGTTGCATTTTTATGTATATTTAGTACCACGGTTACCGTGATAGATGGCTACAGTCGCACACTTGATATGGGCTGGCGATTACTGTCTCACAACACGTCACCACGCAGTTATTTAACCCAGGTGATGCTCGGGATCAGCGCGCTTGGTTTATTACTCATTTTATTCTTTAAAGGCGCCTTATTACCGCTGCTTGAATTTGTGATGATCCTTGCCTTTATGACTACCGTTATTTTTGCATGGCTTAACTTCCGTTTAATGACAAGTAACACCTTGGCTAAAAAACATCGTTATGGCCGTGTGATGGTTGGGTTGTCTTGGATTGGTTTATTGTATTTAGTTAGCTTCGCTATCTTGTTTATTTATTGGTATTTCACAAAATGATCTCACTAAAAGCCTAGGTGCTAGACCCTTCTATCCGTAAGCGCTGCCTTCGCTTGTTATCATTTTTTAAGCTGTTCCTGAGATGACAAGCGGTGACGAGCGATATCAAGCGATGACAAGCAAGAGCCTAGAGGCTAGACCCTTCTATCCGTAAGCGCAGCGTTCGCTTGTTATCGCTTGTTATCATTTTTTAAGCAGTCCCTAGCAGCGTTAGAAATCGATTGCAGCTCAAGCAGGATTAATCTGACTAATCAGTGATTACCCGCTATAATAGTGTTTCGTCAACTGACCTAAACCATTTATGCGCAGCCGCGCCAGAGAACCTTATGATTAACAATGATATTCTTCGCCGTATTCGCTTTGTGTTTGACTATTCAAATGCCAAAATGATTAACATTTTCAGCCAAGCCAAAGTAGACATGTCTTCAGAGCAAATTATTGCGCTGTTGAAAAAAGAGGAAGAAGAAGGTTATCAAGCGTGTAATGACACATTAATGTGCCAATTCTTAGATGGTTTGATCATTCAAAATCGTGGTTTAAAGCCTGGAGCTGAAGTACCAGTGCCTTTAAAGCAACTGACTAATAATCTTATATTCAAAAAATTACGCGTAGCGCTAGAAATGCGTGAAGAAGATATTATTGCCGCATTAGCTTTAGCAGATTTTTCAATGACTAAATCTGAACTAGGTGCGCTATTCCGTAACCCTGACCATAAAAACTATAAACCTTGTGGCGACCAGGTGTTAAGAAACTTCGTTAAAGGTTTATCAATCAAACATCGCGGTAAGTAATATTCGTTAGGATGTTGAGATAATACTTTATTAATGCGTAGCTTAGGCTGCGCATTTTTGTTTGTGGCGTTTACATTTAAACAATAATAATTTTGCATTTACACCATGCGATTGTTCACATAGTAATGACACAATAGTAAATGATGAGTAGAAGTACCCAACAATAATGTGATTTTACTCACTTAACAGACCACAAAAAAGATCAGACGTGATAATCTACAATCATAAAAAAAACCAGCCCTATTCTAATAACGATCTAACTGGATCTAACACATTAAGGTTCCCCATGGACGATAACAAACGCCCCCTCTATCTTCCTTTTGCCGGCCCAGCGATTCTTGAATCACCTCTGCTTAATAAAGGCAGTGCATTTAGTGAAGAAGAACGAATTTATTTCAACCTCGAAGGCCTCATTCCTTGGGTAATTGAAACCATTGATGAGCAAGCCGCTCGCGCTTACGCACAATTTAAAAACTTCACCAATGATCTCGATAAGCACATTTATTTGCGCAATATTCAGGATACTAACGAAACCTTATTTTATCGTTTAGTGCGTAATAACATCAGTGAAATGATGCCGATTATCTACACGCCTACAGTCGGCTTAGCCTGTGAACGCTTCTCTAAAAATTACCGTCGTAATCGTGGCTTATTCATTTCGTATCCTAACAAAGATCGCATTGATGATATTTTAAATAACTCGACTCGCCATAAAGTCAAAGTCATCGTGGTGACAGACGGAGAACGTATTCTCGGTTTAGGCGACCAAGGCATAGGCGGTATGGGGATCCCAATTGGTAAATTATCGCTATACACTAGTTGTGGTGGCATAAGCCCGGCGTATTGTCTTGCTGTGACGTTAGATGTTGGTACTGATAACCCACAACTTCTTGAAGACCCTATGTATATGGGCTGGCGTCATCAACGTATTGGCGGCGATGAATATGCTGAATTTGTTGAAGAATTTATGCAAGCAGTCAGCCGTCGCTGGCCTGATGCATTAATTCAGTTCGAAGATTTTGCACAAAAAAATGCCATGCCATTACTTGAGCGTTATAAAGATCAATATTGCAGTTTCAATGATGATATCCAGGGCACGGCAGCCGTTACGGTTGGCTCACTATTGGCTGCTTGTAAAGCCGCTAACAGTAAACTCAGCGAGCAACGCATCACCTTCTTAGGTGCGGGTAGCGCAGGTTGCGGTATTGCCGAAGCGATTGTGGCGACAATGGTGTCTGAGGGCATTAGCGATCAACAAGCTCGCTCACAAGTATTTATGGTCGATCGTTGGGGCTTATTACTCGATAATATGCCTAACCTACTCCCTTTCCAACAGAAGCTAGCTCAACCTTGTGCCACGATAGAAGCATGGGACAATTACAGTGACAATATCTCGTTACTTGATGTAGTTAACAATGCTAAACCAACGGTACTTATCGGAGTATCAGGCTCTCCAGGGTTATTTACTGAAGAAATCATTAAGGCAATGCACAGCCATTGTAAACGTCCGATAGTATTCCCATTATCGAATCCGACAAGCCGTGTAGAAGCGACTCCTAAGGACATCCTTAATTGGACATCGGGCCAAGCACTCGTGGCAACGGGCAGCCCATTTGAACCAGTAATAGTCAATGGCGAAACTTTTGAGATAGCGCAGTGTAATAATAGCTTTATCTTCCCAGGTATTGGCTTAGGTGTATTATCTTGTGGTGCAAGACGTGTATCTGATGAAATGTTAATGGCTTCAAGTCGTGCTTTAGCGGAATGTTCACCATTAGGTAAAGACGGTGTTGGCTCGCTATTACCTCGCCTTGAAGATATTCAAACTGTTAGTAAATATATTGCTTTTGCTGTTGCTAAAGCAGCTATTGATCAAGGTTTAGCATTACCTTGTACCGATGAGTTACTGCAACAATCTATTGAGGCTAACTTCTGGGAACCTGAATATCGTCGTTACAAACGTACCTCATTCTAACAATGATTAAGTACGACTCAGCGCTTTAGAATGATAAAGCGCTGATCATCATTACTGTGATAGCAAAACTCATTAATTGAAACGGTTATGCGCTTTTTAACCATAAAAAAATCCCAACCTAAGTTGGGATTTTTTGTATCCGCTATAACAGTAAATTTATGCCGACATCACTAGCTTAAAACTATTTAACAATGGACGGTCGGTGCGCGCTTTTTTAAGCTTACGTAAACACTCTTTCAACGACTGCTCCGCTAAGCGACCGAATACACCATCATATTCGTTATTATTCATCTCTTCTTCAGAGTCCGCACTGTCAGCAATTTCTTGCGCAACACGGCTTAACTGCATCCACGCATTGGCAATATAAAAGCCATGAAACTCTGCTTTAGTCATTAACTTTTGCGCACTCGCTGGCAATGCATCCCAAGCATGAGTAAACGTATTGGCTTTATCTTCAATAAGTTCGGTAAACAAGCCTTCATAGGCCTCAAGTAATGTTTCAGGTAACTTATCCATCGGCAGCACTTTGTTTGCTACGTTATACGAAATTTGTTTTGCTACTTCTTGATACTGCGGGTCAACTTTTGTCATGGTTATCTCTCAATTAAAATTCTCCACATAGATCCGCATCAGAATGTTTGATGGCCAATAATCAAACTATTTAGTGAAATTAGGTCAGATCAAACGCATTCTTATGTCATATCAATGCAGTGATATGTCTTTTTCTCATGTAAATTAAAACAAGCTGGTTCAATTATGACATGATTTTTTACTGTTTGTATTATCAGTTCTTAAAGTAATACTCCGCCGATATATCAACCTGATGGGCAGATACTCCTTTAAAATTGGACTTTAATCTGCAGGTCACATCAATTTATCCTTGATAAAAGGCCTGTTGTGCACAATAATTGCTCATCGATAGTAAAGATACATACAAAAGTATTACAACAACGCTCACACAATAATTATTGTTGCCAACAAAAAAACTATAAATAAGCAGCTTATTAACTTGAAAACATCACTTCAGATTCACTTTTTTATTGCCATTTTTATAGCAATATTTTTTTTACCTACATCAGCCTTTGCCGCTTATTACGAAAACGTCAAAGCTGATGCGATCTATAAAAAAATAGATTTAGCTGATTATGTTGATCAGGTTTCAGGTGAAGAGTTACTCAACGAATATAAGCGGCTCATTGCCTCTGACGATGAGATCCGTCAAAAACTCTATGTCCGTTTATACTGCTGGAACCAGCCTTCTACTACAGATAGTGAACTTGCCAGCGCCATTAAGTATGCAGAGCAACAACTGCTGATATATTCAGTACCCTATCCATCAGCAATTCATACTGATTTATTATTATGTTTAGGTTATTACAAACAGTTTTCAGGTCAATTAGACGAAGCTCTTGACGATCTTTCTAATGCAATAAATAACGCATACGAACTTGAAGATCCTCGACTTATCGCTGACGGCCGAAGCATTCGAGGGGCAATGCTGTCATATCAAGGCAACTATTCATCTGCATTAGAAGATTTAATTACATCGCAACAATTGTATGAAAATCTTAATTTAACTTATTGGGCAAATGATAACTTAAGTGAACTTGCTGCAAGTTATCGGCGTTTTGGTGATGCTGAAACCGCTCTGAAATACCAAATAAAACTTGAACAAGCTTACCTTAAGGCCAATCAACAAATAGAAGCTGATAATATCAATAATCAGATCGCGTTTTCACTTCTAGAGCTTGGGCGTATTGACGAGTCTACTGCACGATTTAAACAGTCGCTTACCTTCTGGAAAACCCAAAAAGATAACATTGCTATTGCAGATGCCAAAACCAATATTGCAGGAAACCTGATTAAACTAGATAAAATAGATGAAGCACTAGTGCTGTTAAAGGAAGCAGAAAAAGAAATCCCAGTCAGTAATGATGGGCCGCATAGTTCATTAATGTTATACCTAGCACAAGTATATTTAGCTAAAAATGAATTAGATAAAGCCCTTGAATACAGTCAGCTTGCATCAATTGATTTTAACCGTGGTGGCAATCAACGCGGTGAAAATGAAAACATCTATCTCAAAAGCGATATCTACCAAGCTAAAGGTGATATTGAAAATGCATTAAAAACATTACAAAAATTTATTAAAATGCACATGGCACTTGATAAGCAAAATATGTCTGATCGCAACTCAGAAATGCAAGCGCGCTTTAATACCAACAAAATTCAAACCGAAAACGAATGGTTAATACAACGCGACAAAGATAAAGAGCAGCAGTTACAGATTTTACAGCGTAACGAAAGCATGCAAATTATCATTATTATCTTAGTTGCGATTATTTTAATTATCGTATCAATGTTTGCTTACAAACAAGTTATACGAAAACAACTCTTTAGGCGTTTAGCCCTAACCGATGAGCTGACTAAATTGGCCAATAGACGTGATACCTATTCTCAAGGGCATTACTTCTTAAAATCATCCAAACTATCAGGTAAGCCGTTTTCCATTATCTCTTTTGATGCTGATCATTTTAAAATGGTCAACGATACATTAGGCCATGATATGGGCGATAAAGTGCTAGTAAAGCTAGCGTCAATTAGCGCAAGCATGATGCGCGATACCGATGTTGTTGGACGTGTTGGCGGTGAAGAATTTTTGATTTTACTGCCTAATATCGACAAAACTAAAGCCATTGAAATCGCTAATCGTTTAATTGAAACCATTGCTGATTACGATTGGACTCAGATTGCGCCGAACTTACATCAAACCGTCAGTGCCGGGGTTGCCAGCTATAGTAATGAAGAAGACTTGTCACCATTGTTACTAAAAGCCGACAAAGCGCTCTATTCTGCCAAAGCTGCAGGTCGAAATTGTGTCAAAGCTGAGTAAAACGCGTATAATTTTAGCGTGTTTACTCAATGATAGTGTTATGACAACAACGACCGCAGCATTAACTCCAAATCCTATTCCTGATCTAGGAACCAATCTAACAACTGAGCCCTGTCCATTGACCGCGGCTCAACTTGATGTGCTCAATAGACAAATCAAGCTTTGGGGTAAAGAACTTGGCTTTGCTCATATTGGTGTTGCTGATGTCGACTTAAGCCAACATGAAGCAGCATTACAAGATTGGTTAGATAAGGGGTATCACGGTGAGATGGGTTATATGGCTAATCACGGAATGATGCGCGCTAGACCTGCTGAGTTACATCCAGGAGCCATTAGAGTGATTTGTGCTCGGATGGACTATTTACCACCTGACGCCGGCTTTGCCAGTAATTTAACTGACCCAAATCTTGGTTATATCTCTCGTTATGCGGGTGGACGTGACTATCATAAACTCATCCGACAACGGCTTAAAAAGCTCGGCGATAAAATCAACCAGTATTGCCAACAACTAGACTTTGATGCGACTGATTTTAGACCATTTGTGGATTCTGCACCTATTTTGGAACGTCCATTAGCCGACAAAGCCGGACTAGGCTGGACTGGCAAACACTCGTTAATTTTACACCCTGATGCAGGCAGTTGGTTTTTCCTCGGCGAGTTACTCATTAACTTACCATTGCCGTTAGATATCCCGATTGAAGAAGGCTGCAACACTTGCGTAGCCTGCATAAAATCATGCCCAACTGATGCGATTGTCGAACCCTATGTTGTCGATGCAAGACGTTGTATTTCTTACTTGACCATTGAATTACAGGGTGCTATTCCAGAAGAGTTTCGCCCGCTTATAGGAAATCGTATTTATGGTTGTGATGACTGTCAGCTAGTGTGTCCGGTAAACGCTAAAGCACCACTGACTAAAGAGACTGATTTCCATACTCGCACTGCGCTTATTCAACCCGATTTACTGACTTTATTTGCTTGGTCTGAACCTTATTTTCTCAACCAAACAGAAGGCAGTGCGATTCGTCGAATTGGTCACAAACGTTGGTTACGTAATATCGCGATTGCATTAGGTAATGCTCCCGCTAATCCGGCCATTATTGAGGCATTGGAGCAACGTAAACACAGTGAAGAAGTGGATGATATGGTACTTGAACATATTGAATGGGCATTAGTGCAACAAATACAAAAAGCGCCACAGTCGGCGCTTTCACGGAAAACTCAACGAGTGATTAGATCAATACAAAAGGGTTTACCAAGAGACGCATAAACGAAAAGCGACAACTAGGTCCTAAGCATTAGAGTCTAAGGTAAAACCCACTTTAATAGTTACTTGCCAGTGGGCAATAAGACCTTCTTCTAAGTGGCCACGAGTTTCGATAACTTGAAACCAGCGCAAATGTAGTAAACTTTTATTGGCTTCTGCAATCGCATTTTTAACAGCCTCATCTGAACTGATTGGTGATGAACCAACAAGTTCAATGACTTTATAAGTGTGACTCATAATAGCTCCTATTGTTAACTGCACATCTTTAGTTTTAGTGTAGTAAACAATAGTACAGTTCACCGCAAAATCACTGCGTAATAACCAGTAAAATGGAGTAGCAGAACCAATATAACTCAATTGATTTCTGCAAGTTAATCAATTTGAATAATGCCAATAGCTGCTTTTTCTAAATTGATCACTTCGTCACGTACTGCTAACGTAAGTTGGTTAAGCTTTGCGCATCGTTAGCCCAGTCGACCGCCATAGATTTTGGACGAGAAACATCGCCATAAGTCAACGGAGGCTTAATGCAGCGAGAACCATAACGTTCACCCAACCAAATTGAGTAAACCTAACGCCCTCTAATTATTCACAAAAATACTCCACCATGTCATTTCGCTCAGCTTCGCCGTGAACTAGCATGTCGATACCCAATTTAAGCTGACATGAAATAGTGTCTTGAGTGACTTGCTCAAGCTGTAATCACGGCATTGATTCATCTTTCGCTAGCGACTGCGTAACGCCCGCATGACAGTAGTTCAACACCTGCAGCCAATGAGTGGTTTTAATTCACTGGCACGTTTTTCAAATCCGTTAATGTTGCTTCACCGCGCCAATAACGCTCTAAAATAAACTTCAATTCACGCAGACGTCCTATACGGGGAAACCCTAAACTTGAAATTTTCATACTGCTTTACTTTTCGTTGAGCAAAAAATATGGCTATTTATGCAGAAAAACCGCATAGGCGTCTGGACGTCTAGAAGTTTATTGTGTTACTCTGCTGTCAAGCAATCGAATTGATTTCATCAGCTAGTTGAGCAAGATTCATGTGGAGAGAAAATGATAGAGCTTAGACACCTTCGCACCTTGATGGCGTTAAAGGAAAGTGGCAGTTTAGCGGGTGCAGCTAAAAAAAGGTTTGTAACCCAGTCGGCGCTTTCTCATCAAATAAAAGAGTTAGAAACACGGATAAACTCAACTATTTTTGTGCGTAAGAGCAAACCATTGACGTTTACTCACGAAGGTTCACGTCTGCTGAATTTAGCGGAAGAAATCTTACCGAAAGTGATTGCAACCGAGTCGGATCTTAAACGCGGTTTAGAGAGTGAAAGCCAACAACTTAAGCTTGGCATTGAATGCCACAGTTGTTTTCGTTGGTTAATGCCTGTTATTGAGCAATTTAAACAACATGCACCAGCAGCTCAAATTGACATTTCGAGTCGTCATTTATTTGATTCACTCAATGCATTGGAAACAGGCAGTTTAGACATAGTGCTAACATCAGACCCTGTGCCAGGACATAGCGTCGCTTATCAGCATTTATTTGATTTTGAAGTAAAATTAATTGTTGCCAGTGATAACGAATTAGCGGCACAAGCGTTTGTCACGCCAGCGCAATTGGCAAAGCAAACCTTAATTAGTTACCCCGTGCCTTTAGCGCGTTTAGACATATACAAACACTTTTTAGAGCCTGCTGGTATTGAACCTGGCGAGCAAAAACAGTGTGATTTAACCTCAATGTTATTGCAACGAGTTGCCTGTAATGACGGCGTAGCAACCCTACCAACTTGGTCTATCCGAGAGAGTCAGGGGCTAAGCCTTACTGCGGTTAAATTAGGATCGGAAGGCCTGAAACGTCCATTATTTGGGGCTTATCGTCGCGACGCCACTAATGCAAATTTAATCCAAAAGTGGCTCGAACTGGTAGCGAGTGAAGGCATAAATCTACAACGGGTTGATTAATAAACCTCGTTTAGATAGCACGCGTCGAAGCACAAGTCCTGGAGAATCAGGGTTTTGTGTTTGACGTAAATTATGTGCAATCAAAAATTCTTCGCGTAAATCTTCATCTAGTCCTAGTGACGCAAATGCTTCAAGCGATAACTGCTGCTGTTGTTTATCAATAAGTGACTTCAATACTTTTAACGATACTGGCCGAGATAACTCTGCATTTAAATAAGCAAAAGCCGTTAACGCAATCACCTGCCCAAACACACTAAACAACGCTAACGTTTGCATTTCATCCGCATCGATTTTAGTACCAACACCAATGTCATTATCTTCGCGCAACAGTTCTATGCAATCCATCGCGATGATTTCATTTAATGCCCAATAACCTTGAACGAGTTTTTTGTAAGGCTCTGAAAGTTCATCAAGTCTTTCTTTAAGGTAAAACGAAAACGCGTAGCGATAAATGTTCACTTGGCCCAATCGGATTAAGGCATCTTTTACACTACGGCTTTTTGTTGATATGACACCTGCTGTTTGCGCGGTATTACTGCGTAACAATAAATGGGCTGCCAAAGCAGGATCCGCTGAAATGATATCGATAACGACTCGAATATCAGCTTCGTTAATCAGAGATTTTTTTAATGGAATTAATATGCCACGACGACCAATGACTTGCTCTTCATTGCCAATAATAGCTTGAACTTGAGTAAGGACTTGTTGCTCAAGATTAGTCATATTCATCAATTACCTTTTCTTAGAATAAATCACTTTATTCATTAATTTAACGATATATTAAAACGAAAGCCAGTAATAGTTTACTGGCTTTCGAAAGGTTATTCGCTAAAAAAGATAATCTAGAAACGATAACCCGCGGTAAGTCTAATTGAGCGACCAGAACCAGAATAATAACCACTGCCATAAGCCGAGTAATAACCGGTGCCAACATAATCTTCATCAAGCAAGTTATCTACACGTAAGCTACCATTCCAACCTGAATAGGTATAGTTAAGCGCAAGGTTTGTTAGCACGTAACTGTCTAACTTATCACCGGTATTGCTGTTGTCGCCTTCCATGTAACGCTCACCAGTGTAAACACCTTCAACAAAAGCTTGCCAATTATCAGCAAAATCATAGCTTACGAAGGCTTTACCTGAATGTTTTGCTACCCATGATAACGCTTTACCGTCATTCTCACCTTGAGTGAACTCAGCATCAATATAGTCGTACGAAGCTCCTAGCAGCCAGTCATTAGATAACTGTACATCATAAGCAGTGCTCACACCAAAACGGCGAGATTCATCGGCGTTTACGTTAGCACCACCACCATAAGGCCCATCAGTACGACCGCCTTCGTAAACAATCTCATCTTCTAACTCAAGTTGATAAGCATTGATTTTTAATGTCTGAGTCGTAGTGGTAAAGTCCCAGCCCGCTTCGTAAGAACGACCTGTTTGTGGGTTCAAACCTTGTACATCAAGCGGGGTGTAAGCTTGCTCATCTACTTTGGCAAAACGGAAGTTATCATTTGCACGGACATAAAAACGATTTTCACTGCTTGGGCGATAATTTAACCCCAACTCCAACGCATGTGCATCATTATCGATTTCAATACGATTCGGATAAAGTAATTGGTCATATAAATCGTCTGTCACTTCAGAATAACGACCACCGACGACATAAGATAAAGTCGGCGTGATCGGTACCGATGCTTGCACATAGGCGCTCTTTTGTGTCTGTTCATTATTTCGTTGCGTATAGAGCGTATCGAAATCTGCTTCACCTTTACTCACATCAATACCGGCAACAAAATTTAAATCGCCATGTTCTAAATGATAGTTAGCAGTAGCTTTAGGCGAGAAACTCAATAGATCGCGCTCAATACGCCCTGCGCCACCAAATAACAAGCTCGAGGTTGATGTATCTGAGTAGGTTAAATCAGCACCTAAGGCCCAGATTTTATTCAGCTGATATTGATAACCACTGCGCAATGCTGTGGTTATTTCATGAGAGAACTCACCTTCAGAAAATGATGCTACTTGGCGAGGATCGGCTTCATATTGCGCCAGCGTTAGCGCACCCGGTGCTTGGCGATCGTTATCAAAATGATTCACTTCAACAAAGAAGTCTTCGATATCTGTTTGATATTGCAAGCGACCTAGAATAGAGCTGGTTTCATTGTCATTATTATCGCGGTAATTATCGCTTTCGTTATAGCTCGCCGCTAAAAAGTAACGCCATGCATCGTTGATAGCCCCTGAAATATCACCTTTAGCTTCATAGGTATCAAAACTGCCACCACTAACCTGTAAGCCACCACCAGTTTCTGTTGGTGCTTTGGTAATGATATTGATAACGCCGCCAACGGCTTGGTCACCATATAAAACCCCTGCGCTACCCGATAAAATCTCAATACGCTCAACTAAGTTAATCGGGATCGATTCAATACTCGGCGCTGAAATATCGATATTATTCAGTCTGCGTCCATCGACCAAAATTAAGGTGTTATTAGCGGCTTGTGATGCAGAAAAACCACGCATAGAAAATACAGTGCCCGAGTTATTATCCGACACCTGAATACCAGATTGTCCACGTAATAAATCGGTTAAATTGGTGGCGCCGCTCATTTGAATATCAGCAGCATCAATGACATTAACATTGGCTGCAATATTTAATGGCTTGGCAGCATTACGGCCAATAACCACAATGGTTTCATCCATGCTGATAGCCGAAGACGAGGGGGATGTAACAACTGATTCAATCGCAACAGCATTAACACTTGCGACACTGAAGACAGCACTTAATAACAGTGCGATTTTTGTTGGTTTAGTACCCATTTACCTTTAACTCCTGAAAGGAAAAATGGGGCAGTAGCGCCGCAATATAGAGCACCACTTTCGTCCTATTGTACAGAAAAGTTCTATAAAATAAGTCACTAGCGGTATCACATTACATTTCGAGATCTGCCCACCGAAATCATCGAAATCACCTTTAAGGCCGGTCTCCGGACTGAGGTTTTGGCGTTACACTAAAGGTAAACGCACGCGAGCCGAGATGATTAACGCAACACTGTTGCGCACCTGACTCTCACCAATCACCGTTGCGGGGGCAGTACCAGATTTACACTGGTTTCCCGA
>TARA_R110000796_G_scaffold191362_1_pt1 | contig 15256 bp, 8 predicted proteins | sample TARA_R110000796 | Tara Oceans TARA_R110000796 (sample SAMEA4397815) | marine metagenome | biome: Polar Biome; feature: [SRF] surface water layer (ENVO:00010504); material: water (ENVO:00002006), including particulate matter (ENVO:01000060) such as... | depth 5 m
TGGCTCAACGGCCAATCTGTTTATTGATCGCCTTGGGCCGCTGCGGCATCTTTTTAAAGGCGCGGTGGCCAGTTCAGAAGCGAGCGCCAAGCGCCTTGAAGCCTTGGGCATTGACGTATTTGAGCTCAACAGCGTTGGCACTGTCCCTTTTTATATTGATGGTGCAGACGAAGTAAATGCTAACTTACATATGATCAAAGGCGGTGGCGCAGCGCTCACCCGCGAAAAAATCGTGGCGGCCTGCGCCGAGCGTTTTATCTGCATTGCTGATGGCTCTAAGTACGTGCATCAATTAGGCAACTTTCCGCTACCAGTAGAAGTCATACCGATGGCACGCTCTTATGTCGCTCGCGAGCTTGTCGCACTAGGGGCAGAACCGGTCTACCGCCAGGGAGTGGTGACCGACAACGGCAACCAGATTATCGACTGCTTTGATTTCATGATCGCAGACCCGGTGGCCATGGAAGCGCGTATCAATGCCATCGTAGGTGTGGTCACCAATGGTCTGTTTGCCGCACGTGGCGCCGATGTTCTACTGCTGGGTACAGCGGATGGCGTAGAGCGTCAGGCGTTAAGCTAATCTATTAACCTTGATCAAACACTATTTCTGAGGCTGGGCCAGCGAAGCAGGCTAGCTCAGCTATCTGCTGTTAGTGCTTGTATACAGCAACTCTTATCTCATTATTGTTAGAAAAACCATTTTCTCGTTGTAGAAATATCAGCCTCCCGGCGCTTGTATCTAAATGTAAATTTATTTAACTTTAGTGTACATAATGTTTCCAAGCACACCGAGTAGCACGTTAGCTAACGTGCGCATTGTGCTAACCGGGAGAGCCAATATGCCTACTTATCCTCATCGTGCCCTTGTCACTGGTGGTGCCGGCTTTATTGGCTCTCATAGCGTTGAGCTACTTCTTGAGAATAATTTCAACGTTCGGGTGCTAGACAACTTCTCCTCTGGCCATTTAAGCAATCTTCCGACACATCCGCAGCTTGAAGTAGTGGTAGGCGATATTCGTGATAGAGATGACGTTCAAGCTGCAATGCAGGGCATGACCCATTGCCTTCATCTTGCCGCACAGGTATCTGTTGCAAAATCTGTTGAAGATCCCATTGGCTCGGCGACCCATAATATTTTAGGTGCTCTTAACGTTATGCACGCCGCAGCAAACGCGAAGGTCAGCAAACTGGTATACGCATCGTCTGCCGCCGTGTATGGCATCCCTGCTCAACTGCCGCTGTTAGAGGAAGCCGAGCTACAGCCCCTATCTCCTTACGGACTAGAAAAGTGGGTAGATGAGCGTTATGCCGCTCTATTAGGCAGCCTGCATGGCTTACCCAGTTTAGGGCTTCGTTACTTCAATGTTTATGGCCCACGCCAGGATCCAAGCTCGCCCTACGCTGGCGTCATTGCGCGTTTTCTTGATCGACTGCTGAGCCACCAAGCCCCCGTTGTCTTTGGCGATGGACGACAGACCCGTGATTTTATTTATGTCGGCGATATTGCTCGCGCCAATATGGCTGCGCTGCTGAGTGCCCAGTGTGGAATTTGTAACGTTGCGAACGGCCAACAGATTGATTTGCTAGGCTTGATTGCACTACTTGGCCAACTCACTAACTGCCATTTACCCCCACAGCATCTACCCGCTAATGCGGAAGATATCCGTTACTCCTGTGGCAATAACCAGCGCTTAACCGAGTGGTTGGCGATTGAACCAAAGTGGAACTTAACAGAAGGCCTAAGCGAGCTGATTCATTATGTAAGCAAATCGCATGTAGCCCATGATGAGCCAGTCAATATAAGAGCCTAAGTAACCCCTTGCGTGCTCCTTTCATCACCCCATAGGTGGTACTGATGGCTACACCACATATACGCGGGTTGCTGTGTTTGCTATACGGGCTTTTCTGCTCTTTTGCATATGCCAATGAAGCACCGAATGCGCCCAGCGTAACCTTCTACTACGGTAACGAACCGCCCGTTGAGCTACTGTCCCAGTTTGATTGGATCGTCGTTGAAGCCGCGAATATTGATCCCACCGAACAACGCTTGCTTAAACAGCACGGTGGGCAGCCCTTTGCTTATGTCAGCATTGGTGAATTAGATAGCTGGCGCGACACTGACACTCCGTTACCCAGCGATGCTCTGGTCACCAAAAACGATGCGTGGGATAGCCAAGTTGCTGATTTAACGCACCCTGCTTGGCGTTCGTTTCTTATTGAAGAGCACGTTCGCCCGCTCTGGGACGCGGGCTACCGTGGCATTTTTCTGGACACCTTAGACAGCTACCGCTTATTCGCCCCTGACGGCGCGGAGGCTGAACGCCAACAAGCAGCGTTAATCGAGATTATTCACGAATTAAGGGAGCAATTTCCCGGCATTCAACTGCTGTTGAACCGTGGCTTTGAAATACTGGAGCATGTGCATGGCGATATCGTCGGTGTGGCGGCGGAGTCGCTTTACCAAGGCTGGAACCCTTCCACCAACGTCTTTGGTGCCGTGCCAGATGAGGATCAAAGCTGGCTTTATCAGCAGCTTACTCAGGTGCGTGACCGTTATCGCCTCCCGGCTATCGCTATCGACTACGTACCCGCCAATAACCGCGCGCTCGCCAGAGAAACCGCGCAACGAATTCACGCTGAAGGCTTTATCCCCTGGGTAAGCGTGCCGCAGTTGAATCAAATGGGCGTGGGGTTGATTGAGCCCATGCCGCGCCGGGTATTGATTCTGTTTGATAAAGCCAATACCGAAGCAGGAGAGCTTGCTTACACTAGCGCGCACCAGTATCTCGCCATGCCTTTAGAGTACTTAGGCTATGGGGCCGAGTACTTGGATGTTAACGGCCCTTTACCCAACGACTTGCTGCATGGCCGTTATGCAGGGGTTGTCACTTGGTTTAGCCAGCCCCTAACCAATGCGCCTGCCTACAGCGCTTGGCTACAGCGGCAAATGGAGCACGGTCTGAGGACGGCTATCGTTGGGCTTCCTGGCGTTCCACTCTCTGGCGCACTAGGCAATTTAATGGGGCTACGCGAGGTGTACGGGATTAGCCCTCAAGGGCTGACGGTCGTTGACCATGACGACGTTGCAAACTTTGAAGGCTTACCACAGCCACTGCCTGAGCCACAAACCGGCTATGAGCTCATCGGCAATGGGCTAACAACGGCCCACCTAACGTTACGCGACCAAGATGGTCGGCAACTTGCGCCTATTGTGACAGGGTCGTGGGGAGGCTTAGCCAGCTACCCATGGGTATTTCAAGAAGCCAACGAGTACCAAAAGCGCTGGAATCTAGACCCCTTTGCTTTTTTGCAGCGTGCCTTGGCGCTACCTGAGATACCCATTCCCGATGCCACTACGGAGAATGGCGCCCGCTACTGGATGACCCAGATCGACGGGGATGCCTTTGTCAGCCGCGCAGATCTTCCTGGCACCCCATTCACTGGCGAGCTGATGCTTTCCGATATTTTAATGCGTTACCAAGTACCTACCACGGTATCCATCATTGAGGGTGAAATAGGCCCGGAAGGCCTCTATCCGCAGTATCGCTCTATTCTGGAGCCGCTAGCGCAGAGAATTTTCGCACTACCGTGGGTAGAGGTAGCAACCCATACGTTTAGCCACCCCTTTGAGTGGGAAAACCTCAAGGAAAACGACTTGGCGGGCCAGGGCGAAACCCTTGCCAAGTTCAATTACAACATGCCAATTCCCAACTACCGATTTTCGCTGCGTCGGGAAATTGAAGGCTCTACTGATTACATTAACCGCCACTTGGCACCCGCTGACAAACCCGTAAAGGTAGTGCTCTGGACGGGCAATGCGCTACCTCCCGAGCAGGCCTTGGCAATTGCTGACGAGCTGGGGCTGCGCAACTTGAACGGAGGTAACACCAGCGTTACCCACAGCAACCCGACCATGACTCGCGTGTCCCCCATGCTGCGGCCCCAGGGGCGTTACCTTCAGGTGTACGCGCCGCAAATTAACGAGAATGTCTATACCAACTATATGCTGGGCCCGCTGTGGGGATACCGTCGAGCCATTGAAACCTATCAAATTACCGACCAACCACGGCGCTTAAAGCCTATTGACATTTATTACCACTTTTACTCAGCTGCAAGCCCAGGCGCACTGCGTGCCCTGCATCAAGTATATGAATATGTATTAACCCAAGAGACGCTGCCGCTATATGCTAGCGACTGGAGTGATGTGGCCACTCAGTGGTACCACACCGGTATTGCGCGGCACCTAGACGGCGGGTGGATGGTTAAAGGGGCAGATCACATGCGCACCCTGCGCCTTCCCACTTCCTTGGGTTGGCCAGACCTGCAGCGCTCTAGCAATGTGGCTGGCGTTCGTGAGATTCCCTCTGGCCGCTATGTCGCACTCTCAGGGGAGAGCGGCGCCACACTATACCTCACAACTAACCCACCTCAAACACCCCATTTGCGCTACGCCAATGGGCGCATTACCGAGTGGCAAAGACACTCGCCCCGACACATAAGCCTAAACCTTGCCGCCGAACAAGTACCGTTAAACGTAGAGCTTGCCGCCACCCAGGGCTGCCAAGTAAAGGCTGATGCGCGCCAGGAACAACGCGGCAACAGCACATTACTAACCTTTGGACGTTCTCATGCTGAGCGTATCGAGGTGATCTGTGCTTCACGCTAAGCCAAACACCGCCACTAAAAAAGTCGCCGCGGTGCGGCCACGACGGCTCATTCGGCCCGTCACGCTGCGACTGATTGCGCTGGTCATTGCCCTAACGCTAATACTGCTGTTTCCCGCCCGTCACCTGCTTAGCCTTGAAAACAGTGACGGCACACCCAGCCGTATTTCGATTCTTTACTCCCAGGCGTTGTTAAATGCCAACCCTAGCAATACCGAACTACGCATCAGCCTAGCGAAAAAGTTTATCCAGGTTGGTGAGTTTGAGCTGGCAAAAGCGACTCTTGAGCCATTACAAAACTCGGACGATAAGTCCGTTCAGTGGCTAGGGCTTAGCATTGAGTGGCAGTTACTGGCGGCAATAGCATTTGATCAACCGGAACGTCTGCACGCAGTACAACACTTTCAAGCGCTACTGCTAACGTTCCAGGAAAATGCTGTTCTTCCCACCGTGTATTTAGAGGAGATGGCTACTTATTGGCTGTCCATTGAGCACCCCCATCAGGCCGCTACACTTTATGAGCGCCTGGGAGAACAGGATATAGAACGCCAATACCACTGGCTTTCCCTGGCTGGCTACTGGTGGTTAAGGGCAGGATACCCAGAACGCTCGGCAGCAGCATGGCACCGCGCTTACCAAGTGGCAGAAACGCCTAGTATCACACTGGGCTGGCTAAGCTGGTTGATAAGCCCCGCCCAGGCACAGCAAACGGATGCCTCGCCTGAATCCCCTCGGCGAGCAGCCGCGCTAGAAGCGCTGCGCTCAGCCCAGCAAAGCGAGCAGGCTGATGGCATTAACTACGCCCAGGAGTACATCTCAGTTTTTCCAAACGACCCGGAGCTACTCGACCTGGGCATCCGTTTAGCGCTTTCTCATGACCAGCCACAGCAAGCACTAACATGGTCACAGCAACTTTTAGAGTTACAGCCAAAAATCTCGTTTTTGGAACGCCATGTCACCATCGCATTGGGGCTCAACGAATTACAAAGTGCACTTAACGCGATCACCCAGTTGCGCCAGCTTAGCCCGGAGGATACTGCTTATTTAGAACAACTGGCCCAAATCCAGGAATGGGCAGGCGATACGGCTAGCGCTATGCAGAGTGCCGAAGCGCTAGCGCTGCAAACGGGCGAAGAGCGCCATAATCGCTGGGTAATCAAGTTGGCATTGAGCGTTCGCGACCGCAATGTGGCCGTTCAAGCCCTTTCCCGACTTGAGCGCAATCGCCATATCACCCTGGAAGACCGCCGTTTATGGACTGATTTGCTTGAGCAGCTAGGTGACCCCGATGCCGCCATTGCCCGTATTCAATCCTGGCAAGCCGCTGGCATTCACGATGAAGCGTTAAGCGTTCGGCTAGCTACATGGCTGGAGCAAACCGGACGCTTGGATGAAGCGGGCGAAAGCTGGGCAGCACTTAGCGCGCGGTACGGCCCTCGGCCTGAATTTGCCGAGGCTCAAAGCGAGCTATTAACGCAAAACTGGCAGCTTGATAGCGCCCTGACACTATTAGAAGATACCCCCCCGCCTAGCGATAATCCCGCCACGGATTACTGGCAGCAGCGAGCCGGGTTAGCGTGGCAGCTTGGTGATAGCGCTGCAAGTTCAAAAGCTTACCAAGCACTGTTTGAGCAGGGCGCGTTGGATGCCGACGGTGCTGCGCGCTTAATCCAAACCGCAGGCGAGAACAGTAACCTTGACCTTGCCATGCGAGTGTCCCAGCACCGCTGGGCTCAGGAGCGCGATGGGAATGCGCTGATTCAAATGCTCTATCTGGCTCAGCGAGAACGCCAAAACGAGCTTACCCAATCGCTATTAGCGATGGCAGACCAAGCACCCGAGCAGTTTGCACAATCACCCGACTACTGGGGAGCAGTTGCTCAACAAGCGCTGCTTCAGCGCTCGCCTGATGAGGCCATCGATGCCTCTCAACGCGCGCTGGAACTATCTCCTGACGACCCAAGCCTACAGGCGGGCATGCTCTACACCCTGGCCGCCGCAGGTGATGACGCCACCCTGCACCAGCGCCTTAGCGAGTGGCAGTCTCAGGCCGCGCAAACCCCGCAAATGATGAGCGCCATGGCCGAAGGGCACCGCTATCTGGGCGAGCTAAGCCAAACGCTTGTCTGGTATGCCTTGGCCAACGAGGCGGGCGTACTGAATGCTTGGCAACAGCTTTATTACGCTGATGCGCTCAGCCAAAGCGGCCAAGAATCCCTTGCATTTACACGTCGCGTCGCCGCCTTGGAAGAGCTCTCCCCTGGGCTTATCAAAGACCTAGAAGCCCCGCTCAGCGTTGAGCAACGCCGCGACCATACTCAAGCCATGTCGCTGGTCGCCCAGCAGCATGGGCCAGACAGCGTACGCGGCTGGTACGCCCAAGTGGTCACCGATGCCTTTGAAAACTCGGCCCCCCAGCCAAGCGACAGCGAGTGGTTATTTGATGCGCAGATGGCCCTGGATCAGCCACTCCATGCACGCTATTTATTGCTCCGCGCCCAAGCCCAGGGGCACGTCAGCCCCGCTTGGCAAACGCTGGCCGTGGCGTTGGAAAAAAATGATCGCGATACGCTTAAACAGCTGCTTGATAGCGATAGCGGTCGCGCCCTTTCACTCACCGACCGTTTAGCCATTATGCGCCAGCTAAACCGTCGACAAGATGCTCAAGCACTCGCTGAATCACTCAACCATGCAGGCCAGGATCAACGTCTCGATATGGTGGAACTGGCCAATGAAATGCCCCACCGGCTGGCCACCGGTGCGTCTTACCGGCGTTTGGGTGATCTGGATATCGCCTCCCAGGATGTCCTTTATCAAGTCAGCGGGGAGCGCTTATGGAGCGAGCTTATGCTGGTACAACATCAGCTGGATACCCCCTCTACCCAGGTTGACAGTGAAGGCGTCACCGATGAGCGCGGTGCAGAGTTCACCCTTGGCTGGAAAGGTACGCGCGTCGATACCACCCTAACGGTGGGCCAGGTGCAAACAGACCGCGTCGACCGCGCGTATGGACGCGCTGCCCAGCGCTGGCAAGCCACATCACGCTTGGCAGGCACGCTCTATGGCGAGATTAGTTATACTTCAGACATCAATGACCGTATGCGGCTACTCGCGGTAGAAGACCGCATCGGCGCTCAGTTGGAGTGGACGCCAACGGCACGTGACACCGTTTCCTTGAATGCCAGCCACGTGAACCTGCGCAGCCGCGAAACGCGTAACAGCCTGGGCGATGGCTATCGGGTAGAAGCCGCGCTGCACCATGCGCTGCTAAAGGGCGCCACCCGCCAGCTAGAAGTCAGCCTGCTGGCGAATCATGCCGACTACACGATGAACGATGACCTGCCGGGCGATATTCGTCAGCGGCTACCAGCCAACTTTCAGTCTGATGATTTATTGACCGATCAAACAAGCTTTGTGGGCATGGGCATTACCCTGCGCCGCGGCGATCCTTATAGCACCACGCCGTACGTTGCCTCTCCCACTATCGAGTTAGGGCTGGAGGCAGGCTACCAACTGCCGGATAACGACATTGGCCTTAATGCACGCTTCGCAGTGGGCAGTCGCCTGTTTGGCAACGACTTTTTAAGCCTGCGTTTGGAGGCTGATCAAGGCACAGGGAGTGAGGGCGATACCATGCTTGGCGCTTCACTCATCTATCAATACTTCCTAGGGCACTAGCCATGTCTCAGACCAGCCAACGGCAATGCCATTTTTCCCACCCCTGCTTGCGGCGCAGACTTGGCGCCCATGGAGAAACCGCTATGCGTACTTACTTATCACGGCACCTGTTGTGGCTTGCGCTGCTTAGTATAGCCTTTAGCACAGTGCTTAACGGCTGCGCTGTCACTGACGTGCATCGCACAGAACCCCTTGATAGCCAGGCAGCCTGGGCACTACTGCCCCTTGCCAACCATTCTGAAACGCCCCTAGCGGGGCAAAAGGCTGAAGCCAGCCTGTCAACGCTACTCCACCAGCAGGGTATTCGCTCGCTAGCGTCAGCCCCTAGATCAACCCCCACGGGCCTGCTAGCACTGCCCAGTGACCACGACTACCAAGCCTCTCTTAGTTGGGCACAGCAGCAGGGTATTCGTTATGGCGTTACCGGCTCGGTGGATGAGTGGCAGTACAAAGCGGGGCTGGATGGCGAGCCTGCAATCGGCATCAGCTTACGAGTGGTCGACGTTAATAGCGGCGAAACGCTGTGGAGCGCCAGCGGAGCACGCACGGGATGGGGGTTTAGCACCACTAGCGGCGTGGCACAAAAACTAATGGCAGAGTTAGTCGCTACGCTGCCTTTGCAGTAGTGAGGTCACCATGGCCACGCATATAGATGAACTTCAACCTGCCCTAGCGCCTCGCTGGCTGCGCTTTCTTGAAGCGCTGGTCATCACCCTGGCACTACCGATGATTGGCTGGCTGATCAATCCCGAAGACCCGCTACTGTTGGGCAGTGGGCTTACCTGGCTGTTAGCCATTGCCCCCTTATTGGTAGGCATGCGCTACGGCTTCGCGATGGGGTTCAGCAGCGCGCTGATAAGCGTTGCTGTGATGGGGCTGGAGGGCTGGTGGTACCACGGCAGCCTCATCAATGACCGCGCTCAGCGTCTACCCATTGCTATCGCCCTGATATTGGTGGGCATGGTGGCAGGCGAAATGGCGGATGTCTGGCGGCGGCGGCTACAGCAAATGGCGGTTATCCACCGTGCGCAGTCCACCCGTTTGGAAGAGTTTGTGCGCCACTACCAACTCCTGCGCGTGTCCCATGACCAACTGGCAGAGCGTTTGGCAGCGAATCCCTTCACTTTGCGCGATGCGCTTAATGCCCTTGAGGAGAAATTTCAGTCTCTCGTCACTAGCCAAGAACCTTTAACCCACCACGGTAGTGAGTTGCTTAACTTTTTGGCGCTTCACGCACGTATACAACAAGCGGCACTGCTGCCGGTGGATCACCTCCAACATCTAACGCCTAAGTCAGCGATCTGGTTTGGTGGCGAAACACCGCTTGATTGGAATGACCCCATGCTGCTTGCATGCCTTGAGCAGCGCCGGATGATCTGCCTTAGAAGCGCCATGGAGCAGGGCATCAATATTGACAATGCACCGCTACTGGCCGTCGTACCACTTATTGATGTAGAAGAGCGCATCTACGCAGTGGTCGCCGTTACCGCCATGCCGTTTATTGATTTTCATCGCGGCCATTTGCACCTGCTTGCCGTACTGGGTGCTCAATTAGGCGATATGCTGCACCACGCTCAGCACACACTTCAGGGGAGTAGCTACGACCGCCACGCAGTGGTTGCCCAATGGGTGCGCCACGCTCGGGAGTACCAACTGACCTCGCTATTAGTGACCATCGACTTCTCCTCCCAACTCAGCAACGCACAGGTTCAGTCTCTTATTGACACCGTGGTCAACCAGCAGCGAGGCCTTGACCGCAGTTGGGTTGTCACCCAAGAGGGCCGCCCACAGCGACTTTACGTACTGCTACCGCTGACGCAGCAACGTGCCTTTGCCATTTATGCAGAACGCTTACAGGAAATTTTCGCCTCAGAACCCGGCTTGGGAGAAGACTGCCAGTACATCACCATTACCTACCAAGTGATCGATGGTCGCCTGTCGGCTAGAAAACTGTTACCTCGCCATGCTAATCAAGAGGTGTCCTATGCCCACCTCTAAAGCTGTCGAACCTGCGCGGTTTACCTTTCTCAGTAGCCTTCCATGGTTGGCCGCAGGGCTTGGCTTTGAAGGGTGGGTCGCCTACCGCTGGGCAGGTGACTTTAACTTCCCTACGCTTTTGCAGCTTGCCCTGCACGGCTTGGGTAGCCTGCTTTTAGCCGAAGGGTTGCGGTTAACATTACCAACGCACTACCAGCGGCCAGTCCTTGGCATTGTGCTGTTGTTTTTCCTGCTGCTGTTGCTGCTTCCAGGCATCGCCCTGCTAGGCTTATTGCTGGCCGTAGTGCCTGCACTCTATTTTGCTGCACCTCAGCATGCAGTCCACTGGCAAGCACTGGCATTACCGCCTCTCCCTTACCGACCGCTAATCCCTCCCAGAGCCGACTCTACGGCGATGCGCGAAGGACTCACCAGCGTACTAAGCTATTCCGGCAGCCCCGTTCAGCGTCAAGAAGCGATCTTGGCCTGCCGTCATTTACCGCCCCGTCAGGCCATTGGGCTGCTGCGCTTGGGGCTGGCCGACCCCACTGACGACGTTCGCCTGCTGGCCTACTCCATGCTCAGTAGCATCGAGCGTGATTTGGACGAACGCATCCAGCGGCTGGCTCATAAGCGCGAACAACACAGCGACCCGTTCGGCCACCATGCTGAAGCACTCGCCATGCTGAATTGGGAGTATGACTACCTCAAGCTCGCCCAGGGCAGCACAGCTCATTTCTATTTAACTCAAGCGCTTCATTACATTGATCAAGCGATTAGCAGCGCCAACTCTGCCCACCGACAGTTACTACGTGGCCGCATGTGCTTGGCTCTAAAGGATATTACGGGCGCTGAAACTGCTTTTTTGCAGTGTGAAGCCTTAGGGTTGGATAACGATGACCTTGTCCCCTACCGGGCTGAGCTAGCGTTTCAAACTCACCGTTTCAGTGCACTTCGAGGGCAGCTTTTAAAGCTTAGCCCTTCCGCTCAACAGCACCCTGTGCTGTACCCCGTGATGGAGTATTGGCGATGACTTGGCCCACTCTTGGTAAACGTGACGACCCCGCAGATGTGATTCTGCTGCTGGAAGGCACTTACCCCATGGTTCGCGGCGGGGTGAGCTCCTGGGTGGATCAACTGATTCGAGGACTGCCTCAGCTACGCTTTGCGCTGGTCTTTATTGGCGGGCGCCCCGACCACTACGGAGAAATTCTGTTTGAGCGGCCGACTAATGTGGTGCATTTAGAGCGTCACTATTTAATGGATGATCTGCCTAGTCTACATGCCATAAAAGCACGCAAAGGCAGCCCAAGCACGTTCAATACCGTGCATGAACTGCATGAAACGCTGCGTAACCCAACGCTTCATGACCAAAGCCGTGTGCTGTGTGACGTGGCCAAAATGATTGGACAGCGAGGCGGTTTAAGCCAAGAGGATTTTCTGCATAGCCAGGCAGCTTGGCAGCATATTGTTGATCACTACCTCGAACACGTTACCGAGCCTTCGTTTATCGACTACTTCTGGTCGGTGCGTAATATTCACGCACCGCTATTTCTGCTGGCGCGCATTGCCAACGGTTTACCAAGAGGCCGCTGTCTGCATACGATCTCGACGGGTTATGCTGGCTTCTTAGGTGCGTTAGCACACCATATCCACCAGCGGCCGCTGTTGATTACCGAACACGGTATCTATACCAAAGAGCGACAAATCGATCTGCTGGAAGCGAAGTGGATCAAAAGCTCTACCGATGCGCTCTCCCATGGTTTTCAAATCGATACCGGCTATATTCGCCAAATGTGGATCCGCTTCTTCCAAGGCCTAGGGCGGATGACCTATGCCAGTGCTGCTCAAATCACCACGTTACACGAAGGTAATCGCCTACGGCAGTTGCAGGACGGGGCGCCCGAAGCGCGTACGCGCATCATCCCCAATGGTATCAGTATTGAGCGCTTCGCCCCTTTACGCAGTGCTACGGCAAACAACCAGCAGCCGATTGTGGCGCTGCTTGGCCGCGTCACACCCATTAAAGATATCAAGACATTTATTCGGGCGATGCGCCAACTCACTAGCCAGCTACCCGACGCCCAGGGGTGGATTGTTGGGCCGAACAGCGAAGACCCCGACTATGCCCAGGAGTGCCGTGACCTGGTTGCTCAGTTGGGTTTAGAAAAAAGTGTTCATTTTCTGGGTTTTCAACGCACTGAAGAGATACTCGCCCAGGTGCGTCTTGTGGTGTTGACCTCCATCAGTGAGGCGCAGCCGCTAGTAGTTCTGGAAGCTATGGCGGCGGGCATTCCGGTGGTTTGCAGTGACGTGGGTGCCTGTCGCGAGCTAGTCATTGGCGACCCGGCACACCAACAGGCGGCTGGGCACATCGTTCCCATTGCCAGCCCCATGGCCACTGCCCACGCGATGCAGTTATTGCTAACTCAGCCTACCGCTTGGCAAAACGCGCGTGCAGCGGGCATTGCCCGGGTAGAGGCCGAGTACACCGAAGCGTTAATGATGACGCGTTACCAACAGCTTTATGAAGAAGTGATTGAACCCAGTTCCGCACCGGCGGGTATCACTGTGACTCACCTTTTTTCAGCGCTCGGCATGCGCTAGCTTCTCGCGATGGGAGACAATTGATGGCTGGCATTGGTTTTGAACTACGCCGCTTACTCCGGCAGGATAGTTATTTCAGCCTGATACGCGCCTATGGTTACGCGGGTTTGATCAGCTCTGGGCCCTGGGTGCTTTCGATCCTGGCCGTTATGGCACTGGGAGTGCTCTCTGCCGCTGCCAGCCCTGGGAACAGCACCCATGTGACAGCATTTTTGGTCTCGGTCACGTGGCTGGTTGCAGGCTCGCTGTTGCTTACCTCGCTGGTACAGCTTTTGTTTACCCGTTATGTCGCTGACCGGCTGTTTGAGAAACGCGATAGCGCCATTCTACCCAACTTATTTGGCCTGCTGACACTGATCGTGCTCGCCGCATCCAGCATCGGTGGTGCGTTGCTATGGTTCACCTTTGCAGACACACCCTGGCTCTATCAGCTCGAAATGCTAATGAGTTTTGTGGTGCTTAGCATGATCTGGTGTGTCACGGTGTTTGTGGCGGGGACTAAAGCCTACCGCCAGGTACTCTTGGCCTTTGCCTGTGGTTACGGCACCACCTTTGCGGCGGGCTTACTACTTAAAGACTACGGTCTGGTAGGTTTGCTAGGTGGCTTTGTGATTGGCCAAAGTTTGTTACTCTTTACCCTGCTGACCATGGTGATTCGCCACTACCCAAGCAATCGTTTATGGGCCTTTGACCTCCACCGCGCCGGGCAGTGCCAGCACTCATTAATAGCCATTGGGCTGTTTTATCAGCTGGGTATTTGGGCCGATAAGCTGGTATTTTGGTTCAACCCTGCCACCTCAGAATCGATTATTGGCCCGTTGCGGGCATCGCCTATCTACGATTTACCAATCTTTTTAGCTTACCTGTCAATTGTGCCGGGCATGGCGGTATTTATTATGCGCATGGAGACAAATTTTGCCGAAAGCTGTCACGCCTATTACGAGGCCGTTCGGGGTGGTGATACGCTTTTACATATCGAAGAGCTGCGCGGCGAAATGGTGACCAGTGTAAGGCACGGTATTTACGATATCTTCAAAGTGCAGGGAATAACCGTGGTTGCTTTATTGCTCAGCGGCCCAGCGCTATTTACCTGGCTAGGCTTTTCACACTGGTATTTACCTCTTTTTAATATCGATATTGTCGCAGTAGGTATTCAAGTGCTGTTTATGGCCATACTCAACGTACTGTTTTATTTAGACCGGCTTAAACCCGCGCTATGGCTCTGCTTCTTATTCTTATTAGCTAATTTAATGCTGACGCTACTTAGCCAGTTGCTAGGGCCAGTATTCTATGGCTACGGCTATGCAGTTTCACTGCTCTTCGTTTCCCTGGTGGGGCTGGCGGTACTGGATCATGAGTTTGAGCAGCTCACCTTCCAGACCTTTATGTTGCAGCCTAGCAAATAGATAGTGATCGCTCACATTGGGCCAGCTGAGTGAGGTAAGAACTTTTCTAGGCCATCAAGCGTACGTGACAACGCTCCCCGGTGGGCCTGTATCGTTTCCCAACCGGCGAGCCCCGCTTCTTGGGCGCGCTCCGGGTTAGCAAAGTAGTCCGCCAAGGCGTCTGCCAGGGCATCCGGGCTATCGACCAGTGTTAGTGCCCCTGCAGCTTGAAGTGGCTCAGCCACGTCGGCAAAGTTCTCAATCGAGGGGCCGCTAAGCACCGGCCGACCTAACGCCGCAGGTTCAAGCACATTATGCCCGCCCAGCGGCACTAGGCTGCCCCCTACAAAGGCCACACTGCCTGCGGCATAAAGCATGGCCAGCTCACCGAGCGTATCCCCCAGGTAGACCTGGGTTTGCGCTGTCACGGGCTGCTGTTGGCTGCGGCGGATCAATGTCCAGCCTTCGGTTTTGCAAAGCTTGGCCACCTCATCAAAGCGCTGGGGATGACGCGGTACCAGCACCAGCAGCGCGTCGGGGTAGCGCGCAAGCACTTGGCGATGGGCCTCAAGCAGCAGTGCTTCTTCGCCGTCACGAGTCGAGCCCGCCACCCAGACCGTCCGCCCACCCCAATCCTGATGTAAGCGCTCACCCTCTTTAATACTGCTATCTTGGCTGACCAACTCAAACTTCAGCGAGCCAACAATGCGAGTGATTTCTGTGTTACAGCCGAGGGTATTAAAGCGTTCGGCATCTGCCGGGGATTTGGCGGCGAGCCAGCTAATGTCGGCAAGCATACTGGCCATCAATGGGCGCAGGCGCTGATAGCGCTTAAAGGCGCGGGGCGATAAGCGACCATTCACTACCGCCACAGGCACTCCCTGCTGATGGCAGGTGTGGATCAGGTTGGGCCACAGCTCGGTTTCAAACAGGATGGCGAGTTCG
>TARA_R110000796_G_scaffold219430_2_pt1 | contig 15217 bp, 7 predicted proteins | sample TARA_R110000796 | Tara Oceans TARA_R110000796 (sample SAMEA4397815) | marine metagenome | biome: Polar Biome; feature: [SRF] surface water layer (ENVO:00010504); material: water (ENVO:00002006), including particulate matter (ENVO:01000060) such as... | depth 5 m
CTCCTCTCTCCCCATATTGATTTTAAGCATCTCCTCAACACTTCTCCTGTTGACTTGCTTTATCATGTGCACCAAAATAGAGGTTTGATATGGGAAGAAATTAATACATTTCACAATCAGATTCTAGAAGTAGAAGGTTCTCTTTTACATCATACTGAAGAGATGCAGGAAAATATGCCTGTAACTCACAACTTAAATAATGGCCTATATACCCGTGAGATATTTATGCCTAAAGGGTCTTTGGTGGTAAGCTTTATCCATAAGCAAGACCATCCTTCTTTTTTTTTATCGGGAGAGATGTCTGTACTTTTAGATACGGGAGAGGTGAAACGAATTAAAGCTCCGATGAAAATCATGACAGAGGTAGGTACTCAAAGAGTGGCCTATATGCATGAGGACTGTACGTGGGTGTGTGTGCTTAGAACCGATGCCAATACTATTGAGGAGGCAGAAGAGGAACTATTCACATTAAATTTCCGGGAGTTACCGGGGCATGTAATACTAAAAAAACTTTTATAATGGCAGCAGTAGCATCATCATTAATAGCTGTAGCAGGTCTCGCAATTTCTGCGACTACCACAGGCATATCTATACATCAGCAAAATAAAGCCCGTACCGCACAAACCAAAGCTGAGAACAAGGCTGACGAAGCTATGTTAGAAGCTCGTAAGCGTCTTGATGTAAACTATCAAGAGGCATCGTCTATAAATAAAGACCCATATACTATGGCTATAGAAGCTTCTTTACAGCAAGGGGCTAACGCCACTCAAGCGGTAAAAGAAACTCAAAGGGGAGCAGCTCAAGTAGGTAGGATTCAAGGAGCACAAAACCAAATGTTAGAAGGGCAGCGTGTGGGTTATGGTCAAGAGTTACAAGCGAGAGAGAAGCGTATACTTGATGAAGACAGTCGCTTAAGAGACATCAATACTCAGCTAGATATGGGAGAGATAGAAGGGGCACAGATGGCCGCAGCTGCTGAGGCAGATAACGCAGCTATGGCAGGGCAAGATATAGTCGCAGGGGTAGGTAACTTTGCTCAACAAGCAGCTTCAATGGCTCCTTTGTTTGCAGGCAAGGGGTATAAAGCTGAACAAGCAGCCTTTAATCAGACTGACTTTGCTAAGGGGTCTGCTGCAACAATAGGTAAAACAGCTGAGGGATACACCCCAACGGGTATTACTTCTGACCCATTTGCAGGAGTAGGAACTATGGGTAGGATAGACTTTAACAAGTGGAAGAGAACCAACCCTACATTATGGGGTCAAATAGCATCTGATAAATCGTATCAAAATGCTCTTTTCTCTGTAGACCCGTCTTTACAAGCCCTTCTTGAACAACAACAACAACCCAAAGGGCAGTAAATCATGGCTAATACTTATTTTAAATACGCGGAACGTAACGCTGAGAACAGGATAAATTGGGCTGAAGTAGGGAAGGATATGACGGATATGCTTGCCGATGAAGTGCGAGTCCGTGGGGAGAAAAAAGCTGCTATTGATGCAGACTTTAGAGAGTTTGGGAAGGCGTTATCTGAAGCTCCTATGGGAGAACATGGAGGTCGTAATGAGCTTATTACAGAGTATGCTAATGACGCTTCGGAATATTCTTTAATGATTAACAACCTGCTTAAATCAGGTGACTTAAAACTTAGAGACTATAACAATGTCTCCGCAAATTTAAAGCAAGGAACAGAGGAGGCGTTTTCTTTGACTAAAGAATTTAACACGGCTTTTAAGCTATTCCAAGAACGTTCAGAGATTAATTCTGAAACAGGTCTTCCATTTAATCAGGACTTAGAAGAGTTTGTTTTAGGAAATGCTCAGGGGTTTGGAAACTACTCTAACCATCGTTTATGGATTAACCCTACTACGGGAAGGTTAAGTCTTGGGAAGACAGTAACCGACGAAAATGGCAACGTAACATTAAGTAGAGATACAGGAAGTTTTGTTCCTGTAAATTCTTTACGTAACCGCATACGCACACAGTACGATATGTACGATATGGATACCGCAAGTGCAGGTATGGTAGATAAGTTAAAGGAATTGATTGTAGTAAAAAAGAAGGATGGTGTCTTAACTGTATCAGACCCTACTGCAGACGAAGATGTACAGGACGCTTTAGAGCTACATGCTCAATCGGTTGTAGCTATAGCTACTAACGTTAGCTCTATCCTTACTAACACCTTAAACGTAAACCCAAATTCAGAAACAGGAGAATCTTTTAGTTTTACTTATGTACCTTCAGAGGCCGCAGCGAATGAGAATTTAATTCTTTTAATAAACAATCCTTTACAAGAATCTGCGGGTATACCTATGCCTGCATTTTTAGATAGCGAAGAGGCTCTTGCAAAATATCTGAGAGAAAACTATGGTAGCGAAAGTGCTATTACTAAAGGTTCTGAAAACTATGTTAGTGATGAACAGATAAAACTAATTGTTGCGAACAATACCAAGCAGATAGACGTAGCTAAAGACACAGTAAAGACTTCTCTTTTAAGTAAGATAGACTATAAAGAAACTGCTACGCCAATATTCGACCCTTTTAGAGGGTCTTATACTACTTACAAAGAGAAAACAGAATTGGAAGATAATGCGGTTGGCCTATGGTCAGAAGCCTATTCTTTACCCGCAACAGAAAGACAGATTGTATTAAATGCTATGTTATCTGCCCAAGAGTCTTTAAAGAATGGTTTGGTAGAACTGTCTGTAGATGAAAACCAAATTATTTATAGATATAAAAATTCCCCGAAGTCTATTACTATACCGCTGAAAAATAACCCAACTCGGGAAGAGTGGGTTAGACTTGGTGCAGAGTTCCATGGAGTATCGGATGTAGAGAGAATGACAGATTATGCGGGTAACTTTACAAAAGATGATGATGGAGAATTTAAGCCATATATAAAATCTAAAAAAGTAAGCGCTAAACGTGAAGCTATAGGGGGCAACCCTGACGAAGTAGTGAAAAGTTATATTGTTTCTAGTATTACAGATGATTTAATATCAGGGGGTGAAAATGATGATTTAAAAAAGATTGAACCTATCGCTGTTTCTTTAGGATATGAGGTAGCTTATATTCCATGGACATATGGAAATAAGGTTAAGCTTACGGTTCCGGGAACAGATGGTGCAGAGTTAATAATAACTGATGATACTCCGGCTAAAACTATTCAAGATTGGATGATACAAAACATGAATGATATACGTAGGGAAAAATACCTAAATACTCGTACAGCTCCAATTGAAAAGGAAGAAACCGCTGAAGAAAAGGCAGCTAGACTTGCAGCAGAATCTGCGGCAGATGCGGATACAACAAAAAAACGGACTATAGTAGAGATAATGGAGGAGGATAATTTGATTAGAGCTGAAGCTATAAAAATATTTAACGCACAATAATAATGTTTGACGATTTATTTGAGTTAATGAAAGACGGAGCGTTCTCTTCACGAGAAGAGTTTGACGCATTTGCATTAGAAGCAAGTAGAGAAGAACTTTTCTCCTTAGTAAAAGATGGAGCTTTTGCAAATTTGGAAGAGTTTAATTCAATGTACGGAGATGATACGTTAAAAAAAAAAGACGAGCCTATGGAATCTACTTCGGAAAGTGGTTCTTCGGATTCGTTCGAAGAAACCCCCGAAGATAGCTTTCTAAACACGCCCGTTACCCCTCCACTAGAGGGAGAAGCGGTAGCGGATGCACAAGCGGTAAACTATGGTGTCCCAAAAGACGGGCAGTCAGGCCTTGATTTTGATGAGGAGGTAGCTGTAAAAAACGCTCGTAAAAGAGACGCAGCGGATACAAGAAGCCCATATCAAAGGTCAGGAGATATACTCCTTAACCGTGAGAATGAGCAAGATAATAAGTTTTTTTCGCTTGGAAATAGAGATTTTACCTATGGGTCTATAGCCGAGCTAGAGACAGACAATGTTATAGCGGAAATGAAATATCACTATGGTGATTACGATTTTACGTTTGAACATCAAACAGAATGGTTAGGGAATGAGAAGGGGAATGTTATGTTGGTGACAGCTCCTAATGGGGATACTGTAGAAATAAAAACACAGTCTATAGATGGGGCAAATGTAGATTTGCTTGAGTCTAAAAAGCTGAAGAAGTTTATGGATAAACATGAACCTATTAAGAAGACAGGGTTAGACAGGATAGAGGCTGACGCAATAGAAAATGAGCGAAAGGTTCTTGGAAAGAAAGACTATGACGAGCGTATGCTTGACATGCAACTAGATACAAGAAATTTAAAGGATAAATTAAACGCTGTTGTCGTAAGAAAAAAAGAGTCAGATAAAGTAGAGGAAGAGTTTTTGGCTATGAGCGATGAAGACTTCGCAGAAAATATTGGGGCTTATGAAGCTTGGAAAGCAGAGAAAGATAAAATATCTGTAGATGCAGAAGAAGTAAAAATAGAGTGGGAGGGCATGGCCGCACGGGGGAAAGAGTTGGATAGGGTAGTAGGAGATTATACCGCTATGCGAGCTGAAGGAGGTAACTTTTTTGGAGGATTAGTAAATGAATTTTGGAGTTCAGGTTTTGGTAGAATGTTTGCGGCTGCAAAAGATTCATCAATTAATCTTATGTCTACGAAGATGCCTGCAGGGTATGGAGATATATGGGCTAAGTTCCAAAAAGGAATGCTTAACGGAGCTATGAAGGACAACCCCTTCTCTCATGCAGCTAGAGAGTTTATACCTCAGGATAGAAAAGGTACAAGCCAACTTCTCCGAGAGCGTGGAACGGCTGTAGCTCAAGCAATGGGGTCGGGTACATCGCAAGAGTATGTTGATGATGTAGGGTTTGTTCAGGGAGCTATATACGGAGTAGGGGGTTCTATACCCGCTATGGTTACAGGTCTTCCGGGATTAGTTCTTCAAGGTATAGATTTTGTAAACCAAGAAACAGAGAATAATCCTAATTTTGAAGGTATTAGTGAGTTAGAGAAGTTTGCTATGGCAGCTCCTATGGGGATAGTTATGGGTTGGTTAGAGCACTTAGGTTTAACAAGAGCTCTTGCAGGTAAATCAGGGATAACTACCATTGTGCTCAAGTTTCTACAGAAGTATAAGATAACTCCGGGGACTAAAACTTTCACAGAGTATGTAGATACTGAAATAAAGAAGGGAGGAAACAGACTACTTCTAAGGTTAACGGCTTCGACAATGTCAGAGTTTGAGACAGGAGGGTTACAAGAGATGAGTGATATCGCCTTTAAAGAGGTCTATAATTTCATGAAGAAGGAGGAGATGTTCGATACTCCTGAAACTATTGGAGAAGGATTAAGTCAGGTTTGGTGGGGAGCGGTAGCGGAAGCTATAGGTGGTTTTGTTATGGGAGCTCCGGGAGCTGTACGTTCTGCTTTAACAAAAGGTAAAATTACTGACCTATCTGACGGTGAGTATGAAGCTTTTGAAAAAGTTATGGAGGATGAAAACCTACGGGGCGCATATGCAGAGAAGCTTAAGCAAGATGTTTTATCGGGGAAGAAAAGCCAACAAGAAGCTCTTGATGAGTGGAATGAATCAGAGAAGGTAAAAGGGGATATGGGTAGAATACCTGATTACTATACGTCTGAACAAAAGAAGAAAGCTTTAGAGTTACTTATAAGAAAGAGTGAGCTGCAAGATATTGTAGACAAAGGAGAGAAACAGCTTGTAACGAAAGAGCAGGCAGAGATAGATGCTATTGATGCTGAGATGACTGCGATGTCTACCGAGACAGATACATCCTCTACTGCTGAGACTGATGCAGATGGGGATACCATTACCAATACTGTAACTGTTGATGAGGCTTCGGCTAAGATAAAGCTGCAGGAGGAGGGTATTAAAGACCCTACTCAGGAGCAAGTTGATGCCAAGCAAGCAGAGATGTTAGAGGAGGGTATATCTCAAGAAAACTTAAGCGCTATAGATAACCTTGCTAAGAATACAGATTCAAGTGGGAGATTGGAAAATAGAAATAAAGATTTATTTGGAGAGACTCAGGAGACTTCTCAGGGGTCTGCTGTTCTGTCAGATATTACAGAGTCTAACGAGAATGGTGTAGCTACGGGTACATACACGAATACAGAGACAGGAGATGTTGACGTTGTAGTTAGCAGTAAAGGTAAAAGTGATTTTGTTTCTTTTAGCCGTATATATGAGGATGGAAAACCTACTAATTCATGGTCATCTAAGATGATAAATGAGGCGGGTAGTGATTTTGTAACTATGCTTACTGAGGCTCAGAAGCTACTACCTGAAGGACACCAATGGACAGAGTCGAAAAGTATCTCCGAGAGTGGTTTAGGGGTTTGGAATAAAGCTCTTAAGAAAGGATATGAAGCACAGGTAGATAGTGAGGGCAATGTAATAACAAAATCTGTCACTCTTAATGAAGCTGAAAAAGGTAAATCTACAAGTGATAGCTCTGATTTTAATGATGTTATTGTTGAGACTAAATCAGAGGCCGATGCTAAGATAAAAGAACTCGAAGGAATCTATCCCGGTATTGTAGCTAAACCTGTAAGGGTAAGGGATGGTAAAGGTAGAATTAAAGGCTTCTCTTTTAAGGTAGAGCTTCCTGTATTAGTTAAAGGAAAGACGGAGACAAAGGTGGAGGATACAACTACAGAAGAAGAGAAGTATCAGTTCGGTGGTAGAAGAAAGTCAGAGGAGGATGCTAACAGGAAGGTATTTGAAGACGATAAGACTGAGAAGGTAGAGGAGAAAGATGTGGTGGAGGTAGATATTGATAACGCAAGAAACGGAGACGTTGCCGCTCAAGAAAAGCTAGATAAGTATGGTATAAAGTGGGAGTATGCTCCTACATATAGATTGGTGGGGGAGTCTGAGGTTGCTGCTCTTGAAAAAGGAGAAACAATTGAAGGTAAGAATAAAGAATTTGGAGTTGATGTCACAACAAGTAATACAGAATCGGATGGAGGTGCGACTGATTCAGACTATAAAGTAACATTCAAAAAGGACGGGTTTGATTCCAAAAAGAAAGGGTCAAGGGTTCGTATGAAGAATGATAAAGACGGATGGGTAAAAGGTGGATACAATAAAGCTGACGTAGCTAAGATTGAGAAGAAGAATGAGGACGGTACATATGAGACTGTTTATGATTCTGAAGCAGAAGTCGAAGCAGAAGTCGAAGTCGATGTAGCTACACAAATAAAAAATCTTCAGACAGAAGCGAAGGCGTTCATAGCTGCTGAGAAAAGTAAAGCAAGCAAAGGATTGCCTGCATACTCAAAGGCGTTCATACAGGAGGATAAGAAGCGTCGCGATGAGATAAAGCGTCTTAAGGGTTTAATTGCAAAGAAGACCCCTAAGAAGAAGCCTGCTGCGAAGGTGATTAAGAAGCCTGCTGTAAAGAAAGCTGCTCCTAAGAAGAAGGCAAAAGTAAAGTCGGTTCAAGAGGAAGAGGGTCCTAAACAAAGGGTAGTTACACCTCTTCAAGGAGAGAGTATGCAGGATGCGGTTAGACGTACTAGAGTTGCGAAGAAGGCTACAGAAGCTAAAAAGTCTACACCTAAGGGTCTTGTTTACACAGGAGCTTTCGTTAATGATACTGAGTCTTTATCTAAAAAGTATCCTTCTAAATTACCTAACAAGGAAGGAAGTCATATGACTGTGTCTTTTAAGCCTAATGCTTTAGATGTAACTACAGGAAAGAAGACATCTCTTAAAGTTGTCGGAAGGTTAACTACAGATAAAGTAGATGTTCTTATTCTTGAGAATGATAAATCTACCAATGCTACTCCCCATATTACATTAGCTACAGCGAAGGGTGTTTCTCCTGCAACTTCTAATCAAGAGATTAAAAACAATCAAGATAAAATAGTTCCTCTTGATGAAACCGTCGAAGCCACTTATGGGTATTTTGATTCTAAAGCAGGAAATATTATATCAGCAAAAGAAACTAAAAAAGCCCCTGTAGTAAAGAAGGCTCCTGAAAAGAAGGCACCAAAGCCTGCACCAATTGAATTAGAGGAAGATACTGAAGACTATAGCGATGAGATTATCGACATTGAAATGGGGATTGAGGATACTGAGACTGAGATTAATAACGTAAAGTCTAGCTTGAAGGAAGATATTGAAGAGGTTAAGCAAAAAATAGCTAAGGTTAAAAAAAGTAAAAAATCTAAAGATGCCAAAGCTGAAGAGCTTGAGGAGTTAAAATATGAAATTGTAGATTTAAAAGAAGACGCTGCAAATCTAATAGAGGAATATAAATCTGATATTTCTGAGTTAAAAAGAGAGAAGAATAAGCTAATAAAAAAAGCTAAGAAAGAAGCTGAGAAAGCTGCTGAGAAAAAGGTAGTAAGAACAGCAAAACCTAGAACTAAAAAGGAAAAAGAAGCAGATAACGCTGAGTTTATAAAGATTGCGGGAGAGCCCAAAAGTAAGAAAAGAGCCGCGTGGGTAAAGAAACAAAACAAACAAAACACTAGGTTTAGGTTAAAGAGTAAAGCTGAATCTGAGGTTAATCAGGAGGAAGTTTCTGAAGTAACTGAGGCTATAGATGCTATAGAGTCTCCTAACGTAGACCTTGAATTATCGTTTGAATCATCTACACCTATAAGTTTAGAAAACTTAAACGACAGAACAGATAGTCCACTTAAAAGTGTGACCTTAAAAGTAGTCGATGGAGTCCCTACAATATTTACTATAACAGACCAACTTACTACAGGAAACACAACAAACCCTGAGACCGGGAATCCAATAGATAACTTAAAAGGGGCTATTGGGTTTAATGGAACTAAAGGGAATGAGTCTTTTGCATGGGCGAGTGTTACCGAAGATAAAGGAAATAGTATAGTTAGTAAAGCCCTTAAAGTTTTTAATGATAACCCTGAATTATATTATGCATGGTGGGAGGCCAATAAGGAAACCAATCCTGATTGGTATGGATTAGTCCCTATGAATGTGGTTAAGATGGGCACAGAATCTATAATGTCTAATGAGGCTGTGTTTAGAGTCCTGTTAGATAACATAAAATCTCTTCCTATTAAAAACAGGAAAGCTGCGTTGAAATTATTAAAGCAAGAAATAAAAACAAACCTTGCTACCTTTAAAGATAAAGCCGCTGCAGAAATTGAGAAATCTAAAAAGATAAGTGCACTTACTAAAACGGGAATAAAGCATTATAACAGACTAAAGGATGTTATAGGAAAGTCAAAAGCAGTAGTATTAGATGATGTATTATCTGAGGAGATTTTAAAACAACTAGCTCTCCCTCAAAGAAAAATTTTATTAAATAGCATTACATATGGAAGTGTTAATAGTCCGGGGAAGGAATCTGTAACCCCCGGTAAACCGAGTAAAGCTATTCCGATTGCTTTAATAGAAGGTCAGCCGATTGAAGACAGACGTAAGGTAAGTTTAAGTGTGATGACAGATTTGATAACAGACCCTGAGTTAAGAGATGTTCCTATAGGAAATATTGTTGCTCTTGTAGGTGTTGATGTATTAAATCCGGGCATTGGAAAAACTACTCACCCGAACTACAAGTTTGGTATTAATGGGAGGTCTATGGGTATCCTAATAAACCCTGTCCCTATGCAGGAAGCTTATCCTATCACTTACAAAAAAGCTTTTAAGAAGTTGATGGAAAAAGAGGAGAAAGGTATAGCAGCTTCTTCTAAGGGAACGTTAGAAGCAGCCGCCAATATAGGGTACGGAGTTCCTGCTAAGGATTATGTAGGAGCGGTAAGTGACGCTAACTCTTCGGATGTAAACAAGCTAATTTCTTTTTTAAATTTATCTTTCCCTCATGTAAAAATATCTGCTAACTCAAAAGAGTTTAATAAGATACTAAAAACTGAGGGAGTTAAATCGTATTTAAAAGGTGGGGAAGTTGTTTATGGTGTTACTACTGAAGGAGATGTATATATCAATCCTGATGTGCATAATTCCGATTCAGAATTATTCAATACAGCTATCCATGAGATGTCTCATGTATGGACTGACTACTTAGAAACAACACCGAAAGGAAGAGCTATTTTAGCTAAAGGCATAGAGCTTGTAAAGGAAACTGATACATACAAGGAGCAACTAGAAGAGTTTGATGGAGATACAGAGGCGGCAGCTCGAGAGGCTTTGTCTATACTTATTGGAAATAAAGGTCAAACTATTGTAGACGGTGCCACTAAAAGTAAGTTTAAAGAATGGTTGCTTGGGATGTGGAACTACATCAAAACAACATTCAATGTATCTAAAAAAACAAAAGTACAGGATTTAACTCTTAACGAATTTATAGAGAAAGCGTTATCAGATATACTTGGAGGTAAAGAAATAAAGACCACCCCAAAACAACGAGCAGCGATGCGCTCTCTTTCTAGGTTCTCCAAAAAAGGTAGCACAGCAAAATCCGACCTAACGAAATTAAAAAATATTGTTGTAAAAGCAATTAAAGATATACGGGCTCAAGGGAAGTCAGAGTTTGTTATAAAAACATTGTTAGAGAATAGAGGGTTAGAGGCTTCGCTTATAACTGAGTTGATGGCTAAAGAAAAGGGTACTACCAAAACTTCTGTCAGTCCAACAGAAGAAACCAATAAGGGGTATAATAAACTTACATCTGCTATAGATGCTATCATTGCAAAGGGGTACGAAAATGGTACATCTCCTGTTCAGATAGCTACAGAAGCTATCAGCTTCCTACAAGACTCTAAGGTTTATAAGAGTGAGAAAACTGAAGACATCGAGCGAGAGCAGATGCTTAGGGATTTACGCAAGAGATTCTCAATGAGAGAGACCTCAGCTCCCTCGGTAAAAAAGATACTTGGTGAAGTAACCTCGAAAAAGATTTCGATTACAGAGGCTAACCTATTAAAGGCTCAGATAAAAGCTTTAAATCGTGGAGCTAAAGACATGAAGTCTATTTCTGATAAAGCTTCTAAGGTCCTCGCAAAAGAGGTAAAGAAGTTAGTTAAAAAAGGAAGTATTACTACCAATCAGTCTGCAAGAATCCTTGCTAGGTTTGCTAAAACAGATGTAACTAATGACACTCAAGTCAATGGGTTTGTTGATTATATAACAAACATATATAATAAATCTGAGGATACATATCGCAATTCTTTAATTGTTAAGATACGTAAGTTAATAAAAAAGAATACTAAAGTAACTAGAACAGCCGCAAATCGGATTAAAGGAAAGAGTTTAGACGCAGAGAGTCAGCAGTTTTTTGCAGCTATGAACAGAGTTCTGAATCGTATTTTAGAAACAAGAAAAGGTAAACCTGTAGCCGTTAACCCAATAGAAATTGCTGAGGACTTTTTCCCTGATATAGAAGTTATATTACAAAAAGACCCTGACACCCTTACTACAAAAGAAAACTCTCAGCTATTTGCTTATATGTCTTTTAACTCTCTTGAAGGTATTAGGACTATGACTTTAGAGGATGTAGAACAATTGCTTAAGGATGTGAAGTTAGGGACGAAAGGTGGTCGCTCCGCTCTTCAGAAAAAACGTATGCAAGAGAAGGCGGTAATTGATGAGCTTAAAGCTGAAGCCAATGCCGCTATTAATGAAGGGTATGCAGAGCTATTGAATCCTGACGGAACGTATAAGAATGTAAATCTTGTAAATGATAGAAGTGATGAAGCTCAAAGAATTAAATCTCGCAATAGAGGTGTTCTTGATGATATAAGAACTTGGAAAAAGAACTTTATATTCACTGATTTATCATCGTGGATAAACAATTTAGGTGGCAATTTAAAGAACTTAGCTACCCTTACCAATAGTTTAGATAAAGAAGGAGATTTCTTTAGCAAGAATGTACATAAGCCTCTTGTTAAAATGGAGACGGATACTATTAAAGGGATTGAAAGTGAAAAGATAAATAAGTTAGATGAAATAGCCGGAAGTATTGAGGGTGTAAAAAACTATAAAGCGATATTAAGGCTTTTGTCTAAAGGAATTAATTCCAAAGTGGAAGGGATTACAGATTCTGATGGTAATCCGTATAAGAACACTTCTTTTCCGTTAGATATTTTACTTAGGTGGTATGCTCTGAGTAAAAATAAGGTTCAAATGGATAAGCTTGAAAAGCAAGGTATTACTAAAGAAAGTATTGAAAAAATAAAGACTGAACTTGGACCTGAACTTGTGGAGTTTGCCGACAAGATTATAGAGTATCTAAGTTCACCATATTTTGAGAGTATAAATAAAGTTTACAAACTTGTAAATAATGTAAACCTTGTACAGATAGAAAACTACTTCCCTACTCAGAGTGTTTTACAATCCGTAAAAAGCTCTCTTATAGAAAGTGGAGATTGGAATGCGGTATTAGCGAAAATGAATGAAAGCGCTACAAAAGACAGAACGAATATCAAAGGAGATGTTTTATTAACAGCTACTGATTTCACTACAGCTTTAGAATCTCATTTGGAGGAGATGGAAAGGTATAAAGCATACGCAGAGGGGTCATTAAGACTTGAGAAAATCTTTAAATTCCCATCTGTAAATGCTCTCCTTAAGACTTTAGGTGTTATGGATAGTGTAAAGAATGCAATTAATTTTGCTATCAACCCTGATGGAGGTAGGTCAGCTATCATGTCAGGGCCTATGGATGAGTTAATGACTAAATATACAGGGTTTGCTTTAGCCACTAAGTTTATGCAAATCGGAAAACAAGCTACGTCTTGGATTTGGTCTTTTGAAAAATACAACTTCCGAGGGGAGGGAAAGACAAGGGTACCGGGGTTAGATTTAACTATGTATATGGTGGATAGCGCAAAAACGCTTCTAACTTTGCCGTGGCAAATACGGAAAGCGTATAAGATGTCGGCTGTATTCAGAGACCGTATCAGACAAGCTTTTGAAGGAGATGTAAGGGGACTAGAGTCCGGCTCCCGAACAGCTAAAGAGCAGAGAAGAACAAGAAAAAGTATATGGAAAAAATTCTTGAAATTTCTTTTAGGCGCTACTACAACGGCAGGAGATATAGTCGGGGTGTCAGGGTATATGGTTACATACAATAGAGATATACAAAATGGTATGGACCCTGAGGTAGCTCTTGCTAAATTTGAGGAGTACAATACCACTCAGCAATCTAGAATGAACGTTGATAAGAATCCACTTCAGATGAACTCCAACTATGCTGTTAGAGGGTTTGTTATGTTTGGTAGCTCGCTATTCCTTCAGATAAACAAGGTTATGCAGAATACCACGAACATACAAAGAGCTCTAAGGAAGTTTAGCAAAACAAAGAAGGCTAAAGATTTACCTACACAGGAAATGTTCCGAGCTATGTTTTTAGCTGCAGGTGTAGCTAACGTATTTTTTGTTGCTATGGCTAACTCCTTTAAGTATATCCAAGGGGGTGAGGATGATAGGGAAGAAGTTATTCAAAGAATGATGGACGCTATGATTGGTCTAAACCTTATATATCAAATCCCATATTTAGGTTCAACTGTTGAAGAGGCTGTGAATAAAAGCAGAGGTTTATATAGGCCGGGTGATTCAGTAGTTAACCCTCTAACCTCTTTCTTCCGTAAATTCGGAAGGCTTCAAAAGAAAGCAGAAAAAAAGGGAAATGATAGTGATTTGAAAACTATGGAAAATTCACTTAGACTACTTCTTGAGTTAAATTTTGGGTTTCAATTTGATTTTTTCGAAGGGATTTACGAGTCTTTTGATGGAGATTTCGATGATGAAACTATGTACAAAGTACTCGGAGTAAGCTCTTCTTATCAACCTAGAGACTCAGAACCCGATAATATAAACTTTGAGGACAAAGCCCCGAAGATATCTAAGGAAAAAAATGAGTCTGACTCCTTTACTAACGACGGGTTTGAAGGAGGGTTTGAAGGAGGGTTTGAAGACGATGGCTTCTAGAGGCTGCGAGAGCGGTCTTCTAGGGAGTTCTCCACATCTTCCATAATGCTTTTCAATTCTTTTAAATCTTCTATTACAGAAACGTATTCTGCATCCATAAGATTTTCATACAGTGCGTTTGTGCGGTCATGAATACGGTTCATTAGTTTATTAATGTACTGTATTCTTTGCATCTCAAACACTGATACCGGGTCCTTCATATTTTACACTGACATAGTTTTTGCGAATTTAAGCCATTAAGCTCTTCTCTCAACCGTAACACCTCTTCTATTAGTTGTTTATTGCTAAAGAAATATACATCAGGAGTAGTGGGGCTAGGTTTATACCTAGTTAAAATAAGCTCATATTTCTCTCTTAGTATGAGGTCTGATTTAATAATCCATTCAAACTTTTTAGTGTAGTAATGTACAGTTGCATGGTTTAAACCTAGATAACTACCTACCCCTGAAAGGGTAGCTCCCTCCTTCAAAAGGAGATGAGAGAATACCCTTCTAGCATCTACGTATTCTCTCTGTCTTGTTTTTCTAAGTAGGTCGAGTTCAAATACTTCGTCTACTATTTTTTTTAAATCGTCTGAATTATGTGTGTCTATCATGTTAAGTCTATTAATATTTTTTCTTCTAATATAAAATCTAGGTAGTCGTCAGGGTAAATTTCTTCAATCTCTAAAAAAAGAGGAGTACTACCATACTCATGCAGAAATCTTATCACAAAGAAAAATGGGTACTCTCCTTTTAGAACACCTCCGGCTTCTTGAATCCATCCATCTTCTTTTGGTAATAAATACGCATTATCTTCTAATGCCATTACAATCCTAACGGAAATCTGTTTATCAAAAGCTCTAAGGCTTTCTAAAAAGTCTACGTCAAAATCGTATGGTCTAATCTCCTCTGTATATTTCTGTTTTGAGTCCATGTTTGTTGAGTTCTTTGATTCTATATTCTTGTAGTTTTGATACTACACCCTTCGGTCTTTTTACCTCACTAAATAACACTCCGCAGTTCGGAGGGATAGCGATTAAATCAGGTATCCCATTCTTATTGGTCTGAATAAGCTTGATAACATAGTATCCCTCGGCTTCAAGTTGCTTGATTCTATTGCTTTGTATTTTCTGCTCGGTCATATTCAAATATAATCATTAATACATTGTCTTTTTAAAAGATGATTGGGTGTTGTACTCTACCATAACTTCAATATCATTAGAAGAACCCACTCTTTTGCTTCTCCCGCCTATATTAACTTTACCTATAAGGTCTTCTATATTCCCTACAACTATACCATCGTCACATGCCCATATAATAAAGGCTAAGTCTGTCTCAGGGTCTTTTTTAAAAAGGTCATGTATCTTCACTAACTTCCTTGCAGCTACAGGTAAAGGAAATGCGC
>TARA_R110000796_G_scaffold23846_1_pt1 | contig 15212 bp, 12 predicted proteins | sample TARA_R110000796 | Tara Oceans TARA_R110000796 (sample SAMEA4397815) | marine metagenome | biome: Polar Biome; feature: [SRF] surface water layer (ENVO:00010504); material: water (ENVO:00002006), including particulate matter (ENVO:01000060) such as... | depth 5 m
CTCGCCGCAGCCACTCTATGGATGTAAATGTCGATTCAGCCTAGTATGGGTGCATATAAAGCCATAGCGGCGACAACATTCGCCGCTTGGTGGAGGGGCCCGGGTTGGGGACAATCGCTACTCTTGTCGGTCAGCAACAGCCTGCCCTTTTTGCCGCAATCGCGAGACTTACGCACAGATGCGCTAAAAGCACTCTATCCCGGCGACCCGGGCTTTTGGATCGATGCCCTCATGATAGGGCAAGGCGTTTTCAGCTTCGTTTTCCTGTTCCTGATCGGTCTGGGCCTGCGCAACCGTTTCCGTCTGTAGGGCAAAATACCCCCATCAAACGTGTCCGCCGATATCGAACAGAGGCGACGAAATCGCGGTTCGGCGCGCATAGCCGCCAGTTGCAACGGCCTGACGCGTGCGAAATCATGTCAGTAAATCAACATGATGCGCGCCACCATTGTCCTGCGCCCACCACATCATCGCCTCATGATAGGCGGGCATATTTGGAAGATCGTTTGAATTCCCGCCTGCTGCGCTGAGCTGCCCCCAGGCTTGCATCAGTTTTTCAACAACCGGCATTCCCATCCCGACATCCTCCCTTCCGCCGTGCACGAAATAGGATTTCTGCACCTCGGAACGGTCCACCACCCAGTCAAACGTGGCCTTTTCGTCGTCACTTGCCGCATCGTAAAAATCAATGACATCACGATATCCTTGGGCGGGGTCATCGGGGTTGGCATCCATGATATCGGAAATTCTGTTGTTAAATTCTTTTTTGGCGGCCGAAACCTCCGCCTCGGAAAAAAGGCCCCCTGCATAGCTCTTAACCGCAAAAAGCATCTGACGATCAAGATCCGGGAACCCAACCGCGTCCCATTGATCCGCCGTCGTGCCAGACGTCCCGGCGATGCCAAGCTTGGCATATCCCGCATCAATCTTGTCGCGCGCAATCATCGCCGCACTGGCAAGGGTTCCCGGTGCGGGCGCTGCTGCCGCAGTTTCCTTCGAAACGGCCTGTTGTGACGAAACAGCAGCATTTCCCGCCGTCTGTGATGCCGACTGCCTCTGCCCTGCATTCGAAGACAAAGCGGCATATCTGTTCGCCATAAAACCGGAAATAGACGTCATGACCGCCCCTTACGCTTCTACAATGAAAGGAGAGGAAATCTTATTACACACAACCTTAACACGCAATTTATTTCTACCTATACGTGTTTACGCTACAGGGACCTCTAACCACTGACGTACCACCAAAGGTGACGCCTGACAAAACCACCGCAAAATGCGCAAATCCAATTGTATGATGATTTAATTTTCCTTGGATTTCCGCCATTTTGGCCCAAGGCTCCTACGCTTTTAGTCCTCAAAAAGGACCGAATGCCCCACATGGGCAGCAACCGGGGGGCTCAATCATCAGACTATTGCAATAATCGCCCGTCACCCCGATTTTCGCGAAAGGTCCGGATGGGGCATCGCGGGGCTGTTTTGCCGGGTCGATTATTCACTAAAAATGAATAATCAGTCAGAATTTTCGATTTGTGTATTTAATCATCCTCCGGTCAAATAGGGTAAAAGCACCCCAAACAACCGATCAATTCGGATGAGAGAGACCCCAATGCCTGCTTCGCCCGCCCGCAGCTTTACCCGCTTTAACCGCCTGCCGGTTCTGACCCCGGATCGGTCACTGGATCACCTGACGCTCAGTTTCCTTAAGGCATTGGAATCAGAAGGTAAATTCACCGGCGAAATCCATGCGGACTTCCCGACCCGCCTGATCAATGCCACCGATAACAGTGTGTATCAGGTGATGCCGACCGCGGTGTTGCAGCCAAAATCGTGCGATGACATCAATATCGTCATGGAAATGGCCGGGCGCGAAGAATTTAACGAGGTCAAAATCACCCCGCGCGGCGGCGGTACGGGCACCAATGGCCAATCACTGAACAACACCATCACCCTTGATACATCCAAACATCTCAATAAGATACGGGGTTTTGACGCCGAAACCGGGCTGGTGAAAGTCGAGCCGGGCGTGGTGCTCGATCAGCTTAATGCGTGGCTCAAACCCCACGGGTTTTTCTTCCCGCCGGCGGTCTCCACCGCCAGCCGGGCGACCATCGGCGGCATGATCGGATCGGACAGTTCGGGCAAAGGATCGCGGATTTACGGCAAAACCAGCCACTATATCCATGACATGACCACGGTTCTGATTGACGGCACGGATTTCAAAACATCGGCGCTAAGTGCTTCTGATGCCAAGGAAATCATGGCGCGCGCGGATCGTACAGGTGCGCTTTATCGCATGGTCCATGACGAAATTTTCCCACGGCGTGATCAGATCAAGGCCATTTTCCCGGAAATGAACCGCGGACTGACCGGCTATAACCTTAAAGAAGCCGTTTCCGATCAAGGGGATATGAACTTAAGCTTTCTGATCGCCGGGGCCGAAGGCAGCCTTGGCATGGTCAAGGACATCACGCTGCGCGTCATCCCGTTGCCCAAGCATAAAGCCGTCTCTGTCGTTCGCTACGCCAGCTTTGACGCGGCTTTGCGCCATGTTGGCACGCTGGTGCAATTTGATCCGGTCGCGATTGAAAGCATCGATGACAAGGTCATGAAGCTGGCCGAGCAGGATGAAAGCTGGCACATGCTGGGAAAATTGCTCGGCACGGACACCAGTACGGTGCAGACACGCGGCTTCAATGTTGTTGAATTCATTGGTGAAACCGCCGAAGACGTCGCCGCCAAACAGGCCGAACTGGCCTCCTACCTTGCCGCCAATCCGACGGCTGAACATGCGCCAATCGGCTGGGTACAGGCCACCGATCCGGCTCAAATTGCCGCCATCTGGTCGATCCGGGCCAAATCTGTTGGGTTGCTTGGCAATCTTGAGGGCAAACGCCGTGCGACCCCGTTTGTCGAAGATACTGCTGTGCCCCCCGAAAATCTGGCTGATTTTATCGCAGAATTCCGCGCATTGCTGGATGCCGAAGGCCTTGATTACGGCATGTTTGGCCATGTCGATGTTGGCTGCCTGCATGTGCGCCCGTTGCTTGATATGTGCGATGAAGAAGACGAAGCCCGCTTGCGGCGCGTGTCGGACGCGGTCGCCGATTTGACCAAGCGCTATAACGGCCTGATCTGGGGCGAACATGGCAAGGGGTTTCGCGGCGAATATTCCCCGATTTACTTTGGGCCAGAGCTTTATGATTGCCTGCGCCGCATCAAGGAAGCCTTTGATCCAGAAGGACAATTAAACCCCGGAAAGATCGCATCACCCTACTCCAAAAACATCACCATCACCGCAATTGATGAAGCCCCGATGCGCGGTCAGTATGATCGCCAGATCGAAGAAAAACTCCGCGATGAATACCTGAATGCCACGCGCTGTAACGGCAATGGGGCGTGCTTTAACTGGGATTTGATGGACCCAATGTGCCCGTCTTACAAGGTCACGCGCAACCGGATCCACTCGCCCAAGGGCCGGGCTGGCATGGTCCGCGAATGGATCCGGCAATTATCAATCGGCACCGATCCAATGAACCAGGATTTGGCGGTGATCAATGCGCGCGATTTTTCCCATGATGTGTATGAGGCGATGGCCGGTTGCCTGTCGTGTAAGGCCTGTGCCGGACAATGTCCGGTCAAGGTCGATATCCCGGAAATGAAATCGCGGTTTTTAGAAGCCTATCACACCCGTTACAAACGCCCGGTCAAGGATTATGTGATCGCCAGTCTGGAGGCGCTTGCCCCCATCATGGCCGTGGCCCCCGGCCTGTTTAACACCCTGCAATCGATCCCACCGATGCCGTGGATTTTCAAACGCTTCATCGGCCTGACCGACCTTCCAAAGCTTGATCGCAAAGGCCTGAAATCCGCCCTTCGTAAACGCGGCATTGCCCGGTTCAAACAGGCGGATCTGGATGCGCTCACGCCTGCACAAAAAGCCAAAGCCGTCATCATCGTGCAGGATTGCTTCACCACCCATTACGACACCGATGTGGTGCTGGCCCATGTCGACCTTTTGCAAACCCTCGGCTATCGGGTGTTTGTCCCGCCCTACCGCGCCAATGGCAAGGCGATGCATGTCAAAGGCTTCCTGAAAAAATTCGATTATCTGGCCCAGCAAAATGACATCGTGCTTGGCAAAATCGCCCAATCGGGCGTGACGATGGTCGGGATTGAAGCCAGTGTGACGCTGACCTATCGGCAGGAATACGCCCAGCGCTTAACCGACCGCCCCGATTACCGCGTCCACCTGTTCCATGAATGGTTATCAGCCGAAATCGCTGAGGGCCGCGTCACCCCGCCCAAAATGGATAACGGTGTTAACATTGATACCCCGGCAAGCCTGTTCCCCCATTGCACCGAGAAAACATCAATCCCCGATACCGGTGTCAAATGGCAAAAAATATTTGAGGCGTTCGGTTTAACGCTCACCACCGAAAAGACCGGTTGTTGCGGTATGGCGGGCGTTTACGGCCACGAAACCCGCCATCAGGAAACATCACGCGAACTCTATGACATGAGCTGGAAAAAGAAAGTCGATGCATTGGGTACGGACACCATGCTCGTCACAGGCTTCTCATGCCGCTGTCAGGTCAAACGCTATGAAGGCGCAAAACCGCTGCATCCGGTGGAGTATCTGGCGAAGATGATCAGTTAAGCATGGATCCTAAAGCCTTGGGTCAGGATCGAATCGCAGTTCGGTCGCATGGGCCGCGACGCTGGCAAACAGCGGATGACGGGGATTTAGCAAATAGTTCTTTTCGCGCGGGACAATGACACTTGGCACCGCAAGTGCCAGACCGGCATTTTGATCAAACCATGCATCGCCGATTTCAGCCGTTGATGTCGGGGCGGGCTGTGCCTGCCAGTCTTTGGGGATTTCGGCATCAGACAAATCGGTGATGAGATCGGCCGGAAGGCGAACTTCAAACAAAACATAACTTGCCAGAAGCCGATAATCATTCAGATGCACCATGACTTCAAGCATCGCAAGCGATTGCGAACCGGCAAGATAGATCGCGGATTTTCCCCGGCTGTTCCAGCGCCCGCCATAACGCCGCGCCCCTTCCCCGTCGAATGCCGCGTCTTTCCATTTCCTTTTGAGCAAACGGTAGGCGCGAACCTCCGTCATGCAAAGACGCCATGTTCCAGCCGCCCGATCAGATCAAGCACCGCATCGGTCCCGGCCGAGGTTGCGATCATTTCCGCCGGACATGCACCGCCCAACCCCTGCACGGGGCTTAACAACCATTGCCGCGCCTGATCCCGGTCACCTTCAAACAGGTTGGTGGCGGCATTGAGCACTTCGGCAAAGCGATAGAGCTTGTCACTTTCATCAACTTTGAACCGGCCCAACTTGGCCCGGCGTTGCAAGGTTGCCATCGGAATGACAACATATTTTGCCAGCTCCTTGCGGTCCAGACCGGCAGCAGACGCCAGCTTGCCATAGGTCGCATAGGGAATGCCCTGCTGCAATGCTTCGTGCAATGCAGGCCCGCGCGCCGGTATACCGACCGCCTTCCAGAAGGCCGGGCCGCTATCATTGGTCGCCTTGATATCCGCAACAGCAGAAGACATAGGACCCTCCGTAAAAATCAAATGAGATACTCACTATATATCATTTGACCACTTCAAAACAAGTGTGGTGCCATTAAGCTGACGTCTCCACTTACAAAAACGGCAGCAACTTCCCGATATGATCGCCAAAGGCAGTAATGGCCGGGCTTTGCGGGCCTTCGCCAGTGGCGACTTTAAGCCCGAGTTTGGGCAGCGGTGGTAGCGGGGATTTGAGGATGTAAAGGTCGCCCGGCACCGCCTTTTGCATCATGACGCTGATCGCAAGGCCCGAACGGGCAACCGCAATCAACCCCGCAAGGCTGTTGCTGGCATAGGATATTTTATAGGGCATGTGGGCCGCATCCATGGCGTCGCAGGCGGCCTTGTGATCGAGTGCGTTTGAGGCGGCAAGAGCGAGCGGGATGGATGTGCCAATGGCGCTGCTGTCGCCACTGCCGGTATTGTCTTCGCCCCCGATCCCCGTTCCGAAATCATGCAGTTCCAGTGTTGGTTTGCTGCCGACCCAAGCCAGTTGTTCGGTTCGGGCGATATCGGTTGCGGTCGGGTCGGCAACAGAGACCAGCGCCATGTCGATCTGGCGCGCATGCAGCAATCGGTGCAGGTCCGGGGTTGGGGCGGAGACGACCTTGATTTCGATGTCGGGGTAGATCGTGCCGAAACTTTTCAGCAAAGCCGGGAAAAAGGCGATCAGGTAATCTTCGGGGCAACCAAAGGTGATCGCACCGCGCAGGCCGTGATCGGAAAAAGCCGACAGGGCTTCGTCATGCAGTTTTAAAATCCGTTCGGCATAGCCCAAAAACCGTTCGCCATGTCCGGTCAAGGCAACCCCGCTGCCGCTTCGGTGAAACAGGCTGTGGCCAAGGGTTTCTTCAAGGCGCTGGATTTGCATGGTCACGGTCGATTGGGTGCGCCCGACCTGAATGGCGGTCGCGCTGAGTGTGCCGGAATGGGCCGCACGGACAAAGGTGGTCAGCAGTTTGAGGTCAAGGGGCGTTTGCATGGTTAGCGTTTCTGACTATCAATTTTTCCAATACCAGAATGCCATAACTATCAATTTTACGCAGGAATCACCAGCCGATAAGATCGGCTGTATTGAACGCAACATGCATTTTGCCGGGAGCCCCCAATGTCAAACAACACCGATCCGAAATTCTGGAAAGCAGCACAAAACCACCTGATCCGCTATGGCAGCCCGTTTGATCCGGCGATTATCGAGCGTGCCAAGGGATCGTTTGTCTATGACGCCGATGGGCGGGCAATCCTTGATTTCACATCCGGGCAGATGAGTGCCGTTTTGGGCCACGGGCATCCGCGCATTGTTGAAACCGTGCAAAGACAGGTTGAAACCGTTGCGCATCTGTTTAGCAGCATGCTGACCCGCCCGGTGGTGGATCTGGCGCAACGGCTGGCGGAATTGGCACCGGGATTGGAAAAGGTGTTGTTGCTCTCGACCGGTGCAGAAAGCAATGAGGCCGCCATTCGCATGGCCAAGCTTGTTACCGGCAAGCATGAGGTCGTGGCATTTTCCAAAAGCTGGCACGGGATGACCGGGGTCGCGGCATCGGCAACCTATAGTGCCGGGCGTAAGGGATATGGCCCGGCCGCGGTTGGGTCCTTTGCCATCCCCGCCCCAAATGCATTTCGCCCGCGGTTTAAGCATGCCGATGGGTCGCTTGATTGGCAGACGGAGCTTGATGATGCGTTTGAGCTGGTGGACAACCAGTCGACCGGCAATCTTGCCGCCTTTGTCGCCGAGCCGATTTTATCAAGTGGCGGGATTTTGGAGCTGCCCAAGGGGTATCTGGCCGCCCTTAAGAAGAAATGTGAAGAACGCGGGATGCTTTTGATTTTGGATGAAGCGCAAACCGGGATTGGCCGCACCGGCCATATGTTTGCGTTTCAACGCGACGGGGTGACACCCGATATCCTGACATTGTCAAAGACCATCGGGGCGGGTTTGCCGTTATCGGCTGTGATGACCACGCCGGCCATCGAAGAAGCCGCCCATGAAAAGGGCTTTTTGTTTTACACCACCCATGTGTCCGATCCCCTGCCCGCGGCTGTCGGTTTGACGGTTCTTGATGTTGTGCGCGATGAAAATCTGGTCGCGCGGGCCGGTCAGATGGGGGCGCAGCTTTTTGACGGGCTATCGCAGTTAAAAGACCAGTATGACTGTGTAGGGGATGTGCGCGGGCGCGGGTTGCTTTTGGGGATGGAAATCATCAAGCCAACCGGCAACCGCGAACCCGATCATGACATGGGTGCGGCAATCATGGCCGAGGCGTTTAAACGCGGGCTTAGCATGAATATCGTCAAGATGCCGGGCATGGGTGGAGTGTTCCGCATTGCCCCGCCGCTTACGATCAGTGCCGAGGAACTTGATCAGGGTGTCTCGATCATTGGGGACGCGATCAAGGCCGTTTCCAGGGTCTGAACCCAATTGGATGCTTGAAATGGGTTCAGAGCCTAGCCGTGCCGCAACTTGAAGAACAGGATGGTGCCCGCCAAAAGGATGGTCACGGCATTGGAAATGATCACCGGCCAGTCACCGCGCAGCAAGCCATAAACCAGCCACAGCAGAACGCCGCTGCACAGCACGAGAAACATCACAAGCGAGATATCGGCGGTTGATCGGGTGCGCCATGTCCGGATGACCTGAGGCAGGAAGGCAATCGTGGTCAGCGTACCGGCAAGCATTCCAAGTGCGGTTTCAAACGTCAGCAGCATGTGGGGCCTCCTGCCGGGGACGGGTTGGGCCATGGTCTCGCCCGTGGTGTTCATGGATATCGGAAACACTGAATGCATTCAACACGACTGGTCGAAAACTGCAAGCCCGATTAAATCCCCGAGGGAATATACCGTGCCAGCCAACATTGACAGCACGGCTCGATTAAAGGGATCATCGGGTGTTATGCTTTGCAAAGGAACCGCCGATGATCCGTCATATTGTCTTGATCAAATTCAAATCCGGCATTGACCAGAATGTCATCGACAGCCTGTTTGATGCGCTGGCCGACCTTGGCCACGAAATTGCCGGAATGCGCGGTTTTGACGGCGGCGTTTCGGTCAGCCCGGAAAACCTTGAACAAGGGTTCCGCCACGGATTTTGCATTGATTTTGATGATGAAGCCGCACGTGATGCCTATTTAGCACATCCCACCCATCAGGCCCTTGGTGCGGAACTGGTCAAGGCCGCCGAGGGCGAGATTTCAGGGCTGATGGTGTTTGATTTGGAGATGTAACGCTTTCACGCCCCGGATCCATCGTTTTTGCGTTTCACCCAATGACCGCTGCCCCGAATTACCAACGTGATTGTTCAAGATCAAAGACTGCTTTTCTCCCGCCATCTAGGATCATTCCATAAATTGTTGCGTTGCATCGTAAAGTGAACTCTGGTCAGATTGCGCGACCATTGGTTGTTTTACTGTTGCATTGCCCCTGTCTTTGGAGAGCGGAATGAAAAGCCTGCGTGGTGTGTTGATCGTCCTTGTCGTGATCGTTGTCGCTGCTGGTGGCGGTTACACGTACTGGCAATCACAACAATCGGAGCTTCCGGGGTATATCGCGTCTGGCAACGGCCGGATTGAGGCTGAGGAAATTCGGGTGGCAACCAAATATGCCGGACGGGTGGACGCGGTTTTGGTCGATGAAGGCGACAGTGTCACGGCCGGTCAAGTTCTGGCACACATGGATACCGCCGAGCTTATGGCCAGCAAGGCCAAGGCCGCCGCCGAAGTCGCCAGTGCCAAGCAGGGCATTGCAGAAGCCAAGGCCGAAATTGTTCAACGCGAAAGCGAGCTTTCGTTTAGCAATCAGCAACTGACCCGGGCCAATGAGCTTGTCAAAAACAACAATATCTCGCGCGAACAGGTCGATCAGCGCCGGGCCAACCGGGATGTCGCACGTGCGGCGCTGAGCGCATCACAATCGCGCCTGACCAGTGCCGAACGCAATGTCGAGGCTGCCGAGGCCGAACAGCGCCGCATTCAGGTTCAAATTGACGATTCTGTCCTGCGTGCACCGCGTGACGGGCGCGTTCAGTATCGGCTTGCCGAACCGGGCGAGGTTTTGGCAGGCGGCGGCCCGGTCATCACGATGATTGATCTGACCGATGTTTATATGAATGTGTTTTTACCCACCCGTCAGGCCGGATTGGCCTTTGTCGGCAATGAGGCGCGTATTGTGCTGGATGCCGCGCCGGAATTTGTCATCCCGGCCAGGGTATCGTTCGTTGCCGATGATGCCCAATTCACCCCGCGCGAGGTCGAAACAAAATCAGAACGCGATAAATTGATGTTTCGCGTCACGGTGCGTATTGATCGTGCATTGCTTGCCGAACACATCAAACGGGTAAAAACCGGCCTGCCCGGTGAAACCTATATCATGTTGGCCGACCACAATGACTGGCCACAAGACTTGATGCCAAATCTGCCCGATGACGCCACCTTACGCCGGAGCCTGCAGGAATGAACCATTCGACAGGTTCCAAGGTGCCTCTGGCCGTGCGTCTGTGCGATGTCAGCCATCGCTATGGCAAGGTTCGCGCGGTTGATCAGATCAACCTTGAGATCCCTGCCGGGCAAACCGTCGGCTTTATCGGCCCGGACGGGGTGGGAAAATCCACCGCCCTTGCGTTGATTTCCGGGGCGCGGAAAGTACAGGACGGGGTGGTTGAAACCCTTGGCGGGTCGATGGCCGACGATACGCACCGCAACAGTGTTCTGCCCAAAATTGCCTATATGCCGCAGGGGCTTGGCAAGAACCTGTATATGGATCTGACGGTCCGTGAGAACCTTGAGTTTTTTGGCCGTTTGTTTGGGCAGGGCAAACGCGAACGCGATGCACGGATCACCCGGCTGGTCAAGGCGACCGGCCTGTCGCTGTTTACCGAGCGCCCGGCCAGCAAGCTTTCGGGCGGTATGAAACAGAAACTCGGCCTGTGTTGTGCGTTGATCCATGATCCGGAAATCCTGATTTTGGATGAACCGACAACAGGGGTCGATCCGTTATCACGCCGACAGTTCTGGCAGCTGATTGATACCATCCAGACATCGCAAACCAAGATGACGGTTCTGGTGGCAACCGCCTATATGGATGAAGCCGCACGGTTTGATCATTTGGTGGCAATGAATGATGGGAAGATCCTTGCAACCGGGACCGCCGACGCATTGTTGTCGCAAACCGAAACCGACAACCTTGAAGCCGCCTTTGTTGCACTGTTACCCAAAGACCAGCGGCACGGACATCACGCGTTACAAATCCCGCCGCGCACGGTTCATGGGGATGTACCAGCCATCGTTGCGGAAAACCTGACTCAGCGGTTCGGCACATTTACCGCCGTGGACAATGTCAGCTTTCGCATTGAAAAAGGCGAGATTTTCGGGTTTCTCGGCTCCAACGGGTGTGGCAAGACCACCACCATGAAAATGCTGACCGGGCTTTTGGCCGCAACCGAGGGCACGGCAGAACTGTTTGGCAAACCGGTGGACGGGCAGGATATCGAGTTGCGCCGGCGGGTTGGTTATATGAGCCAAGCCTTTTCATTATATTCTGAACTGACGGTTTTGCAGAACCTTGAACTGCATGCGCGGCTGTTTCATTTGCCCGCCAAAGACATCAACCCGCGCATAGATGCTTTATCTGAACGGTTTGGATTGGTCCAATATCACGCGGAATTGGCCGAACAGCTTCCGCTTGGTGTGCGACAGCGCCTGTCATTGGCGGTCGCCATCATTCACAGCCCGGAAATCCTGATTTTGGATGAACCGACATCGGGCGTTGACCCAGTGGCGCGCGACGGGTTCTGGGAATTATTGGTCGAGCTTTCGCGCGATCAGGGGGTGACGATTTTTATCTCCACCCATTTCATGAATGAAGCCGAACGGTGTGATCGCATTTCCTTGATGCATGCCGGTAAGGTTTTAGTCAGTGACACCCCTGCTGCGATCACCGAACAACGGGGCTGCGACACACTGGAAGAAGCCTTTATTAGCCATCTGGAAGAAGCCAGTGGAGAGGGCGGCGAGAATGATACGGATAGCGATCCCCGTTCCACCCTGTCGGCAGATGAAACAAGCGCGGAAGACTGGCAGCCTGCCACGGCATCGTTGTTTAGTTTTCGGCGATTGTGGGCCTATTCCCTGCGTGAAACCATGGAGCTTGTGCGCGATCCGATCCGGTTAATGTTCGCCCTGATCGGGACCGCTATCCTGATGCCGGTATTTGGCTATGGGATTACGTTTGATGTTGAAAACCTGACCTATGCGGTGCTTGACCGTGACCAGACACCGGAAAGCCGGACCTATATCGAAAATCTGGCCGGATCGCGGTATTTCGAAGAACAGCCGCCCCTGATCAGCAATCACGATCTTGAGGCACGGTTGCTGTCGGGCGACATTGCGCTGGCAATTGAAATTCCACCGGGATTTGGCCGCGATGTCGGCCGCGGGGCCAGCCCGGAAATTGCCGCAACCATTGATGGCACCATGCCGTTTCGTGCCGAAACCATTCATGGCTATGTCGAAGGCATTCACCAACGTTATCTGGCCGAACATAGCAAACGCGACGTGGGAAACGCCAATCAGGCCCAGCCGATGCAGATTGAAGCGCGGTACCGATATAATCAGGACTTTAAAAGCATCTTTTCGATGGTGCCATCAGTGATTGCGCTTCTTTTGATGTTTATCCCTGCGGTTTTGATGGCCGTCGGGGTAGTGCGTGAAAAGGAACTGGGATCGATCACCAATCTTTATGTCACACCGGTATCGCGGCTTGAGTTCCTGTTGGGCAAGCAATTGCCTTATGTCGGGTTGGGAATGGTCAATTTTGTCTTGATGACGGCGATGGCACTGTTCTGGTTTGGCGTGCCGATCCGGGGCAATGAATTTACCCTGTTGCTGGGCGCTGTGTTGTTTGTATTTGCCACCACCGGGTTAGGACTTTTGATTTCATCGTTCACCAGCACGCAGATCGCCGCCCTTTTTGGCACAGCAATTATCACCATGGTGCCATCGGTGATGTTTTCCGGGATGATGCAACCTGTGTCATCGCTTGAAGGCGCGCCAGAGGTTTTGTCGGTCATTATTCCGACATCGCATTTCATGTCGATCAGTGTCGGCACCTTCACCAAGGGGCTCGGCTTTGCCGCGCTGTACCCCGAACTGCTGCATCTTGCGCTATTTTTCCCGGTTCTGACCGTGCTTTCGATGCTGCTTCTTAAAAAGCAGGAGGCGTAAGGCATGCAGGGCAGAAAGATCAGCAATATTTACCGCCTTGGCATCAAGGAGCTTTATAGCCTCAAGCGCGATGCGGTTTTGATTATTCTTATAATCTGGGCGTTTACCTTTGCGATTTATAACGCCGCCACCGGGTTCTCGCATGATTTGCACAACGCCTCGATCGCCATTGCCGACCAAGATGGATCGGCCTTGTCGCTTCGGATTTCCGATGCATTCCTTGCGCCCTTTTTCCAGAATCCGGTCCGGATCGCCGAACGTGACATTGACGGGGTAATGGACAGCGGTGCCTTTACCTTTGTTCTGGTGATCCCACCCGATTTTGAAAAGGACGTGGTGGCCGGACACAGGCCCGAAGTGCAGTTGAACATTGATGCCACCGCAATGATGCAGGCCGGTATCGGCCAGGGCTATGTCAGCAATATCGTCGCGCAGGAAGTTGCAACATGGCTTGGTGGAAAGTCATCCTATGCCGGGGCCAAAAATCAGGATACTGCGGCCAAGATCGTTACGCGCTATGCCTATAACCAGAACGCGACAAGCTCATGGTTTACCAGCACAATGGAAATCATCAATGCGATCACGATGCTGTCGATCATTTTGTCGGGGGCAGCGCTTATTCGCGAACGAGAACATGGCACGATTGAACATTTGCTGGTGATGCCGCTTGATCCGTTTGAAATCATGATGGCGAAGGTCTGGGCCAATGGGCTGGTAATTTTGATTGCCAGCATGGTGTCACTGATTTTTGTGGTCGAACTGATCTTGGGGGTGCCAGTGATCGGCTCCAAAGTTCTGTTTATGGTCGGGGTCACGCTGTATCTGTTTTTTGCCACTGCCCTTGGCATTTTTCTGGCGACCTTGACCCGCTCCATGCCGCAATTCGGGTTGCTGTTTATTTTGGTGGTATTGCCACTTCGAATGCTGTCGGGCGGCAGCACGCCAATTGAAAGCATGCCAGAGACGCTTCAGAGCATCATGGAGTTCTCGCCCTCGACGCATTTCGTAAAATATGCTCAGGCGATCCTGTTTCGCGGCGCCGGGATTGACGTGGTGTGGCCGGAATTCCTATTGGTGTTTGCTATCGCCACCGGGTTCTTTGCATTCAGCGCCATGCGTTTTCGCAAAAGCATCGCCAAGATGCGTTAAAGAGCTTTGTATTTCGGGCACCAAGTTAACGTCGATCACTTTGGCATTCGTTTTGAAGAAATATCCCAAGAACATATAAAAAGCGCAGCATTTCAGCCCCAAAGAACCAAAATGCTGCGCAAAATGTGATGTCTTGATCAGGCCGTCAAAGATGACTTTTGACGCGCCAAATATTTGCCATAGCCCTTTTCACCCGAAAGTTCACCGTCTTTGACGACGGTTTTGCCACGCACCATCGTTTCGACTGGCCATCCGGTGACTTCCAGTCCCTCATATGGGGTGTAGTCACAGCCCTGTGCGAGCATTTCGTTGGTGATGGTGACCTTTTTGGCCGGGTCCCAAAGCGCGATATCGGCGTCCGATCCAATCGCAATCGTGCCCTTTTGCGGATACATGCCATAGAGCTTGGCATGGTTGGTTGCGGTCAGCGCGACAAAGCGGTTCAGATCAATGCGCCCCTTTTGCACCCCTTCGGAAAACAGGATCGGCAGGCGTGTCGCCACACCGGGAATGCCATTGGGGATCCAGCGGAAGCTTTTCTTGCCCTTTTCAATCAGCTTGCCTTCCGGATCATCAAAGCGAAACGGGCAGTGATCGGATGAGAACAGATCAAACACACCACGTTGCAAACCATCCCAACACGCGTCCTGACTGGCCTTATCGCGTGGCGGTGGGGAACAGACAAATTTTGCGCCCTCCATCTCGTTCTGATCAAGATCGTCCGCCGTCAGCATCAGATATTGCGGGCAGGTTTCACCAATAACCTTGCTGCCGCGCGCCCGCGCCCGTTCGATTTCTTCCATCGCTTCGCGGTTCGACACATGGACAATCACAATCGGGGTATCGACAATTTCGGCCAGCGACAGCGCACGGTGGGTGGCTTCGCGTTCGGCAGCAATCGGGCGGGTTGTCGCGTGGGACTTGGCGGAAAATTCGCCATTGGCTTCGTGCTGCCCGATCAGAAACCGAATGGCGTCTTCGTTTTCACAATGGACCATGACAAGCGCGCCCGTATTTTTGGCCGCATCAAGCGTGTTGAGGATTTCATCATCACGTAGACGCAGGTTTTCATAGGTCATGAAAACCTTGAACGAGGTGTAGCCATCCTCGACCAATGCCGGGAGTTCCTGCCCCAACACAGCCGGGGTCGGATCGGTGACGATCATATGGAACGCCACATCAATGTGACATTCCCCGTCGGCCTTATCGTGATAGACCTTAAGCGAGTGACGCAGGCTGTCGCCCTTTTCC
>TARA_R110000796_G_scaffold45852_1_pt1 | contig 15205 bp, 16 predicted proteins | sample TARA_R110000796 | Tara Oceans TARA_R110000796 (sample SAMEA4397815) | marine metagenome | biome: Polar Biome; feature: [SRF] surface water layer (ENVO:00010504); material: water (ENVO:00002006), including particulate matter (ENVO:01000060) such as... | depth 5 m
ATTGGTTTCACTTGTTGCTGCATTTGATGCTGAGGTTGCTGCATTGGTTTCACTTGTTGCAGCGTTAGTCTCAGAGGTAGCTGCATTCGTCTCAGAGGTTGATGCCGCTGTTTCACTAGCCGCCGCAGCAGAGGCAGAGTTACCTGCGTTAGTCTCGCTTGTAGCAGCATTGGTCTCGCTTGTGGCAGCGTTAGCAGCACTTGTAGCAGCAGCTGTAGCTGACCCCAGAATAGTATCTACGTAGCCTTTACGTGTCAGGTCGTCATCAGCAGTAGGAGTAGCAGTAGAGGTAACCTTGTTGGCACCCATAGCAAGTGTACCAGTAAGAGTACCGCCTGTCAAGTTTAACTTGAGAGCATCCGCTGTGTCTACATACGCCTTAGTAGCTGCATCCTGTGCTGCTGTGGGGTTGCCTAGTCCTGTGACTTTATTGGCCCCCATTGCAATGACACCAGACATAGTGCCACCAGCCAGAGGGAGCTTAGTTGCAATGCTATTAGTGATTGTAGTTGAGAAGCTAGGGTCATCCCCAAGAGCAGCGGCTAGTTCGTTCAGCGTATCCAGTGTACCAGGAGCAGAGTCAATAAGGTTAGATACAGACGTGTCTACGTAACCTTTAGTAGCTGCATCAGCAGTGTTGACAGGCGTAGACAAGTTGGTAATAGTAGCAGACGTACCTGCGTTCATATTGAGTGTACCGTTGATGGTCACATCTGTGAACGAGGATGTACCACTTGCAGCAGTTACGTTACCAGTTAGGTCACCAGTTACATTGCCCGTTACATTACCGCCCGACAGGTTACCTGTGACATTACCCGTTACGTTACCTGTGAGAGGCCCACTAAAACCTGTATTAGCTGTGATTGTTGTGCCTGTTACAGCGCTGGGCGTAGAACCACCAATAACAGCGCCGTCAACAGTACCGCCGTTAATGTCAGCAGAAGCAAGGGTAGCCTGCCCCGAAGTGGTTACAGTAGTGAAGCTACCTGCAGCAGTACTAGAAGCACCGATAGTCGTGCCATCAATAGCACCGCCATCAATGTTAACTGTCGGCAGTGTAGACAAACCCGTTACACCAAGAGTACCCGCTACAGTGGCGTTCTCGTGTACAGCAAGTGTGTCAATGAAAGCAGTGCCATCAATGTACAGATTCTTGAACTCAAGTGTGTTTGTACCCAAGTCAATGTCATTATCCGTGACAGGTACAATAGCACCATCTTGGATGCGTAGCTGTTCTGTAGCTACACCGCTTACTTCAGTATAGACTGAGATGCGGTTGTTTGCTGTGTTTACAACTACTTTGTTTTTAGCATCAAGGTCAGCAATAAGCGGTACATAAGTACCCTCAGCAGATGTACCATCGTGTTTGTGACCCGAGCTGTTGTTGAAAGCATCACGGATAGCGTTGAACTCTGCGTTCACTGGTGCAGCTCTAATGACCGCATTAGCGATAATGTCAGCTACTGACTGTCTGGTATATCCCGCCATTTAAAGTCTATCTCCCACTCCGAACGTGATCACTATGCCTTGAATGCTGTGTGATGCGTTTGTGTCGTTTGTTACGTATTTTAATGCTGCGGACTTACCAGAGCCTGAAATGTTTGTACGCTGTACAGGGGCAGGGTTGCCGTCAAAGATAGCTGTGCTATCATACAAAGCTTCGTTGTAGTAAGCTGCAGCACCTTGTGTAGTAAGCGTGAAGTTTGATGGGCTTAGTGTGTCTACGTCTTGGTAGTCATACAAAGCCGACAGTACAATCTCGTTATCCCCCTCAGAGCGAAGGTAAGTAGCTACAGTGTAGAATACCTTGCGTTGCTCAGGGTCTTGCATGTGGAAGAACGGTGTCTGGAATACACTAAAGATATCCTCACCATCAAAGCTAGTGCCTCTCTCTTGTCGATGCACCTTGCCAGCACTATCCCCGTGGATAACGTATTCTGATTGACCTATATAACCTGAGGTAGCGCATGTAGTGAATACACCAAGCAGCTGACCATACTCGAACTGCAAGCCGTTAGGTGTCTGTCTAAACCCGCCAATGATACCCTGACCATCCGCTGCACCAAGGAAGAACCTGAATTGTGTCTTCTGCCTAATTACTACAGCGTCTAGCTTCTCTAGGTCTACTTCAAAAACAACATCAGTAAAGATAGACTGAATGTCCTTAGAGACGGTCTCAAGGTTAACGTCACCAATCTTGTCTGTACCGCCGATAGGACGTAGACCATCCTGAGATAGGAACAGCAGGTCACCACCAATCTCAATAACACTATCGGTAGCAAGGCAACCCAAGTCATCCGTAACTTCTTGTAATACAAAGTCTGATATGCTATTCCCAACAAGCTTACGGATGTTGTTTGAGCCAAAGATGTATAGTGCGTCACGGAAAGACTTAATAGCTACAATAGGGAAGCCTACATTGATAACACCTGCACCATTAGCAGGAGAGTAGTCATTCTCATCGTAAGGCGCAGAGAACCACAGGTTAGTCGGCTCTGTAGCATCTGCTGCAAGGAACATGTGGTTCCTAAACACGTGTGACACTTTAGGTGCGCTGGGCGCATTAGTATGAGTTACCTGCGTATAGGTTGTACCCGTATATACAGCTGCGGGATTCACACCATCTGTGATCATCACCTCGTTAGACCCCCAGTTGTACTTAGTGAAGCGAACCTTAGGGTAAGTTGAGACGTCTACTGTTCCGGGTGTAGTGATTGTAACCCAAGCTGATGTAGAATTATTCCAGTAGTACAAGTAGTTGGAGCTACCTGTGTCATACCGTGCAGCAAGGATACCATCATTAATACCATTTGCTACGGCTACACCAAGTACTTTACCGAAACCTGGTACAGTGCCGTAGTCATTGCTGTAACCGCTGATCTTACGGTAGCCGCCCGTTACAGCAGGCTCGTAGTTAATTAACGAGATAGCTGAACCCGGTTGTGTCTCACCCTGTGACAGCACGTCACGGCTGGTGTTTAAACCACCCTGGCAGAAGACCTTAAAGGAGGTTAGGTTTTCAGCCATTAGTAACCGCCATTGAATGCAGTGGTGTTACCACGTGTAACTACAGTAGAACGTAACGCAATAGGGTCATCCATCAGGACAAGGCGCATGGCTTTGATGCCATCATCGAAGTTACTCTGATGCATTGCGGCACTCTGTTCATTACTACGGAAGCGCATCATGTACATCATAGCACCATCAATAAGAACATGCTTAAAGCGGTCTGGGATAATACATACGTCATCGTAGACAGACATGTCAGCTGGGTAAGACCAGTAGACGTACTCTACTTCATATGCTGCATTAGGTACAGGAGTAACGCCAAACTTCTCTTCAAACGTCTGGTAAACAATGCTAGGCGCGTCATCTCCATTAACCAAATCACCTGTGTCATCAGATGTGCGGTAACCTTGGATGTAAGCCTCGTATGAGATGGGCTTCAAGCGGCGAGGGCCGTTACTCTGAGACTCAAGCTGCTTGATGTAGAATGTTTCCCAGTCTACGCTAGAGTAGTCGGCAGGGAAGTCATACTGACGTGTGCCTGCTGTCATGACCTGAATATATGTGTTCTTAAGGAAAGGCCACTCTTGACCGTCTTGCAGAATAAGTCTAACGCTACTATTGATTGCGTCTTTAGCTAGTGCTTGCACATTACGTACAGTATCAAAGCCATCACCTGCAATATCAAGTGTGACTTCGTTCATCCGTCTTAGCAATTCGTTAACTAGAGATACATAAGTAGCCATAGAGTTATCCTACCGTTAAGTAAGCTGAAGGGCCAGCCTCCTAAGAGACCAGCCCGACAGACTAAGTAGTTTTAAGCAGCGTTGTAGTGTGCTGTGACAAGAGCTTCAGGGCGCAAGATTTTGCGGCCATAAAGGTGCATACCACGTACAATATCAGCGAAGCTATCTGGGTCACGATAGTTCTCAACCTTGTTGACCTGCTCAGCAGAAGCAACTGCATCGTCCTGACCTGCAACAATAACACCAAAGTTAGTGTCCTGTGCAAGTGCACCAGAAGTACCTGCGCCTGTACCAGCGGCAGGCAGTGCATTGGAAACGTACACACGGAAGCCGTGCAGGTTGTTCAAGACGAGACCGTTCTGCAAGCCAGAACCGCCGAAGTCAGCGTTCAACATGCGTGAATCTTCGTCTTTCAGCATCTCTACGAACACTGGGTCAAGTACGATCCAACGGCCACGAGATTCAACGTTTGCAGTATCCATCTGACGTGCCATACGTGCAATCACTGTCAAAGGAGAAACAGTCGCTGTAGACAACGCTGTTGCGCCGGGAAGACGTGGTGCAAGTGGAATGGAGTCGCCAGTAGCGTAAGCAGTGGATGCAGCGTCAGCAGTACCCAACGAGCCGAAGCTTGTTGCGTCCAAGTGGTTAGCAGTAATGTACTCACCAGTCGCTGACAAAGCAGTCTGTTTGTCGCCAGAGGAAGCAGTGATCTTAGCACCGTTAGCAGCATGACCTGAGAGGTAGCCAAGAACATCTGTGTCCATTGCGTCAGCCATTTTATATGCAGCACGATCAGCAGCCAAGCTGGTGAAGTCTACATTTGAAAATTGCTCTTCAATGTCATCCATTTTGAAGGCAAAGTAGTTAGCCTTGTCAATGGTCAGCGAGAAGTCAGAATCATCAAGCTTCTCTACAGAGATACCTGTGTGACGCTCAAGAGCGTTGACTGTTACGTCTGGCTCTTTTTGAATGCGAACAGTGTCGCCTTGGTTTGCAATGTCACCGAAGTAAGAGTTGTTGGTGATTGCGTTAGTAACAGCAGAGCGACGAAGCGCGATCTGTGCTTGCTTGGAGTAGATAATCGGGGAGAAGTTCCCGTTAAATCCACCTGATGCGGAAGTAATAGCCATTGTGTAATCCTTTCAAGATATATGTGGCTTGAGGTAGACACTACATATCCACTTGAAAGAGGCTCTTTTTATAGGGTGGTCAGATATGCTCTCAGGATTTGCGGTCCTTTGTGCGCTGGGCCTATAATAGGAGGTAGTTCTTTTTGCTGTGAATTAGTGCTTAGTTAAAAGCATATACACGTAGTTGATTCCTAGCAGTGTATATGCCTATAGTTTTACTTACGGATAAAGTAATGTCAATCTATTTCTTTGACATATCGTAAATAAACTTACCTTGTCGTTGAGACTCAAAGATAGCTTCTGATTTACTTTCGTACTCTTTGATGGACATCTTCGCTACTTTAGACTCGCTGAAATAATCTGAAGAGTCATCTTGACTAGGCGTTGTATTTCGTTTTGTTCTCACAGAAGATGCAGCCTCTTTATCAGAGCTTGAAGAACGGGTAGGCTTAATACCAGTGTCACTCTTATAAAGATCAATTACACGTGCCACAGACTTAGCGTCATCAGAGTTCTCGTACAGTGCATCTTGCACCCACTTAGGCTGTGCTTCTGCCCAATCATGGAAGGCGTCATCACTACGTATACCCTCAAAGTCTGGGTGCAGCTGTAGTAGCTCAGCTTCAGCACGGTCACGCTGAACTTGGATACGCATCCCTTCAATCTCTTTTAGTCTACTGTCTAGGCCGTCTGAAAACTCACGTGACTTCTTGTCTGCAATAGCCTCAACAATACCCGCTACATCAGGGTACTTCTTACTCCACGCTTCAATCTCTTGATCCGACTTAGGTAGCACCAACTCATTCGCAACTGCAGCGTTTCGTTGTTGCTCCAGCTTCTCAAACTTAATCTTCCACTCTTGCTCTTTGTCTTGCATGTGACGACGAATGTCAGAGTAACGCTGCTTAAATGTTTTCTCTTCAGTACTTAACTCAGCGTCATCTTTTTGTGCTTGTGCTTTTGGTTCTTCTTCTTGTTGGGTATCACCCTCTGCCTGAACTTGGGGTCTTCCAGACTGTGAGCTATCAAGTTCCTCCTGCGGGGTAACTTCGGCTTCTTCTTGTTCATCAGAGTTAACCCCCCGTCCTTGCATTAGATCCTTGAGTTCTTGCTCATCTCGCGCAATACGTGAGAGGTTACGTTTATGTGATACGGAGTCCGTTTCAATAGTTTGCACTGCTTCTGACATAGTTTAGTCTTTCTTATGTTGGGGCCAGCATCATTGCTGGGTAGCCTTATAGTTATTGTTGTTGTTGTTTATCTTACGCCTGCCATGTCTCCGCCGAAGCTAGAGCTGTCGTTGTCCGAGGGAGCATTATCGCCAGAGGGAGCATTATCGCCAGAGGGAGCATTATTATTACCAATACCTAGTGCGTCTGCTACTGAGCTTACAGCATCACTGATGGATTGGCCCAAACCTTTACTTCCACTACTACTGTTAGTGCTGCCTGTACCAGGTCTCCCTTGAGGTCGGCCTGATGATGTAGGTGCTACGCTGCCCGTTGCGGAATAGCTTCCCGTGCCGCTGTTATATGACATGTTATCTGGCGCTACACTCTCCATAGCAGCATTGAAGAAATCGTCACTTTTAAAGTTTTCACGAGACAGATCTACATTAGGGTCTGAGATAGTACTAAGGTCTAAGCCTAGCTTATCTGCTCGCTCATTTAGAGCAGACCTTTCTCTACTGTTCAAAGCCGTGTACCCTTTAGCCGCTAGCGCACCTATTGGGCCAGCGAATAGTCCTGCAACCGTAGGAGCGGCTTTAGCACCTATGCTATTCGGGTCAAAGGTATTGCTAAAAGCCTCAGAAACTTGAGTAGCATCCATGTCACCAATAGAAACGGACGGTCCACTACTCTCACTAACGCCGTAACCCTGATCAGCAAGCCCTCCGCCATCAGGCTCTTCCTCACCTATAGAAGTTTCGGTAGTTGTAGCTACTGGATTAGTAGTGTACCCCTCAGAACGCAGTTTATCGTATAGGTCACTCTCCGCAGGTAAAGTCAAAGTCCTTGCTACACCTTCAGGAGAATACAACGTAACAGTAGTACTCGTAGGGGCGTTAGATTGGTTAAGAATAGACTGACTCAAAAAACCACCACCAAAGGCTGGTCCCATTGCAGCAGTAAATTGAGGCTTATTAGGATCAATATTGTTGTCTGTACTTACGTCTGTACCCTCTGCCGCATGCAAAACCTGACCGTCTTCGTTGGACCCTACAGCATCAGCTTGGGGGACCATGCCGCCTACTGCCATACCCATCTCTTGGAGCATCGCTAGTTCTTCTGGGGTTAGTGCGCCCTCAGCTTGATTGTCCATAGTTTGACTTACTGGCTCTCCACCAATACGTCCATCTGCTTCCATCTGGGCCATGCCTTGCTTAGCCTCATTACGTAGGTCTTCAAAGAACTTAACACCATAGTAGCGTGCTACATCAGCAGGTACAACATACTCACCCTCACTCAACTGAGCAGGTATGTCATCACGTACTTCTTCTGCCATAGAACCTGGAGGTACATCATTTCCGCTTACAGGGTCTACTGTAGTACCATCGTCAGCGATACCGCCCTCTTGAAGTAGCATCTCCATTTGTCTTGCTTCATTGGCTTCCATTGATTTCGTCCCTCATATATTTCAATCTACGTAGTGAGGCGACCTCGCCTTGAATACGATATATGTTGTCTGTTAACTTCTCTTGCTCTAGTTGTTTGTGTGCAGCGTTTATCTTAGTGTCAAGGTACTCTAGGTACGCTTCCCATAGTTGCTTATCATTAACTAGCTTCTTTAGTGTGCCACTCATTTAGTTCGCCTCTGTACTAAACCACCTGTGTTAAAGCGTAGTTTTTCTTTAGTGGGGTCTAGCTTTAAATCTTTAATGTTTATAGTCTTTGCATTAAACTTTTCAGTTAGTTTACCTTCATTACGGTAAACGTCATATTCTAGTTGTTTAGTACCCAGCTTAATTTGGTTACCTAGCTCAGCTTTTAATTGCTTGACGGCTTTGTCGTATGCAACAACATATGTATTATGAAAGCCCGAACCTTTAGAAATAGCTTTATTGTATTCCGTAGAGCCTAAAGAGAAACGTCTGGCTGCTAGCTTCTCTATTGGAGGTAATACAATTTCATCAACTCCTTTAGCTTTAGCATCAGCAATGATAGACTGTAGTAGTACTCGTACAGAATCAGTCAGGCTCGTGAGAGGTGTATCTTTTTTACCTACAATAGATTTAGCTTTGTATATAACATCGTTTGCTTCATCTGTGATTAGACCTAATATATTATCCTTACCAGACCAATCATATACGCCAAGTTTATTTTTAGCCATCTCATTAAAGTAAGTCTTTAAAGCTAAAGGATTTGCTCTTTGGTTCTCTGCAATGTTATCCAACCCCGCTTTTTTAAACACGTCTACCATAGCTTCATCTGCTTCACTAGCACTAAGCTTTTTATCAGTACGTATAGGTAGGTACTTATTAAATACGAAATCTTCAAAGTCTTCAAAGAAGTCGCCGGGCATATCAAACTCTGGCTTAAATGCTATGTCATCCATTGCCGACTTAAACTCTACTCTATACTCATCCTTTGCAGCTTGAATTAGTTTAGCTGGGTTATCCGACATGTTCTGTATTGCGTCAGACTGTAGCTCTTCAATAAGAAGGTAATCCGCATCTTCATCAAAACGAGGAGAGTAAACCCCAGATGCGTCTGGTGCGCCACGCTCTTGGCGAAAACTGTACCTAGTGTGGGCTAGGTTAGAAGACCCATAATGCGTCATCAGACCCAGTTCTTTATTAGTAACATCTACACCAAGCTCTTCATAGCCAACCTGTGTATCTACTAAATCATTCTGCCTTTGCGTATCAGAGTACTTAGGATTCTTACGAAGTACACCTATTTCCAATGGCTCAATCGTAGACTCGTCAAGCGCTTGATCTGAAGTATAACGTGCCTCAGGGTCTAACTTGAAATCACGGAAATCCAACTCACCCTTAGAAACCTTGGGCGCTCGCTTACGAACGAAGGATTCAATGTTCTCCCCCTTAGTACCCTTTGTCTCACTAATAGGCGCATTCTCAATGGCACCCTCCAGTGGGCTGTAGAACCTAGCTACAGTAGGACTATCAGGATCAGCTACGTCAGTCATAACCTCATCAGTCTGCTTGAACATAGGATTAAACTTAGCGTTATCCGTAATGCCCAGCGCAGAGCTAAGCTCTCTAGCTAACAGTCTAGAAATACCACTCATTAGGCTACATTCCCGCTAAAGCCTTGCTCACCAGGTTGAGGCGCTGTGCCTGTTCCCATCTGTGCGCCACCAGAACCAGTAGTGTCCTCTACGTTAGCCCCTGCTGGTGCTTGACCTTCTGGGCCTTGCGCTGGGCCTGCCTGTGGGGGCTGTGGGTTCTGCTCTTGGAACTTCTTGAGTAGCTCAGCTTGAATGGCTGCGTCCTGCATGGAGTTAGTAACTTTGTCTGGGTCAAGGTCCATAGACTTAGCAATCTCACGAATGACGTAATCCATCTTAGCAAAGGGTGCAAGCATTGGGTTAGACGCTACCTGTAGGAACTGCATAAGTCGCTGGGACCGAACCTCGTTAGACATCAAGCTCTCAGTACCAGACGCTTTAACTTCCAAGTCACCCTTGATTGTTTCATCATAGTCAAACTGCATGTTGAATGAGAAGAAAGCTTTACCTAGAGGGCCAAGCAGGTAGTCATCTACGTTCTTAACTACACTACGAATAGACCCGTTAGCTGCAGACATAAGCATAGAGATGCCTGAAGCTGTACGACCTACACCACTTACACCTGTCTGACCATGTGCAAAGCTAGGGAAGCCTGTGCTTTCATCTGCCAGTACTCGTGCCTTATCAAAGAGTTGCATGTTCTCTTGTGCTACGTTCGGGAACTTGGTGCCGAAGATAGCCTGACCGGGTGCACCCCCTTGACGTCGAAAGATCTTGCCTGGGTACACTGACATGTCTTGACCCGGAACTAGGTTAGCCTCATCTACTTCCAGAATAAGGTTACCAGAAAGTGCAGCATTGTCAATAGCCATACGCATAAAGCCATTCATCAACGTCTGCGTATCATCCATGTTCTCTGCAATACCTACGCCAAAGAAGCTGTAAGGGTTATGCTCGTAAGGGGTTGCGTAGTAAGGGATATGTGCAGGCTTGAATGGGTTCAGTACCATACGCAGTACCTCACCATTACACACCCAGATATTACAGCTTAGTTCGTTTAGATCACGGAAGTCTTTAGGTATCTTAACTCCGTTCTCTTCTAGGATCTCTGTGTCAACAAAACCCCAGAACTCCATGACTTCCCATCGCTCAGAATCAGCATAGACGTTATCGTCTTCCATATTCGTTTCCCAGTGTTTACGCACGTAGTCTGGGCTTTGAGCAATAGCGTTCTCAATAGATTCGTCACGGAAGTAAGGACGGCCCTTCAATGCACGCAGTTGATTGCGCGACATCTTGTGACGCTCAACTACATACTCTGCATCATCCATTGACGTAGACTCTGGGTCAGGGTAGAAGTTCCACACAGATACGTGATTACACTCAGGTACAGTTTTAACTAGGGGGGAGTACTCACCGTTGTCATCCCAGTTAGGGTACTCTTTATCTACAGCGAATGGGCCTTTCATTACGCCCGTGCCAAGGAGTGCCATCTCAAACGCCATAGAGCGCAGGTGCTTAGAGGCCCCGCTCTCGTTAAGCTGGTCGTGAATCTTCTTTTCCATCTTCTTAGCAGCTACCATAGCAGGGTGGAAAGATACCGTAGTAGGCGTAGTACCATCACCCTCAATGATTCTATCGCTGACAGGGCCAAGCTTTGTCTTAAGCCCTGCAAGGCGCTCCTGGAGGTCAATGATAGTCTCGCCTGGGCGTAGCTTACCATCATCACCTATCAGTGCTGTAGGGGCCGCTTTAGACTCTGTGATAGCCTTTCCGTCATCACCCATGCTGGAGGCATTCGGGTCAACATTAATGTGCACTGCATCCGCCACACCATCAGGCAGTACAGTCGGGTCTACAGCAAGAGGGAACTTATTGTTGCCGAACAATACATCGACAATTTGTCCGTATGCAGCTAGCGTCTTAGTCTTAGTCACTTTAACGAAGATGCGAGACTTCTCTGTGTCAGTAAACTGTACGTCTGTACCGTATAGACCACGATAGTTACGGTAGGCTCTAAGCCACCGATCTTCATCAACGCGTCGGGCGTCTTCGGCACGGCCAAAGCGATCCTTAACAAAACTTACTACGCTGTTAACGGACTTAAACAGTGTATCGCTGCCATCTTCGGCTGCTACTACCTCATCTGTGTCGAAGTTTACGTCTTCAATGTCTGCCATATTTTAATACCCGAATGTTGAGTCTGAAGCTTGAAACCCAGAACGTTGATCTTTAGATGGATTGTAATCCCATAGAGAACTACGTGGTCTTGTCATTATACCGTAACGTAAGGCGTCATACAAGTGGTCTTCTGCGTTTGTGTCTACGTCTTCTGGGTTTCTTTTATCCAGAGGGATAGACGGTAATTGTGCTATTGTATTAGTACACGTAGAAAAGAATATCAATCTAGGTTCTTCTGTATGTTCATCTACCTGCAATCTGCGATGTAGTTCGTTCTTACCCGATATACGTGAGCCTTTCGATCTATCAGAAGGTCGCCAGCGACAACCCTTCATATTCATCTGCTCAGCTAGTGAAGGGCCAGTGTCACCTCTGTTGTGCCAAAGAGAGGAGTCAAGTACTCCGTAGCGTATAGTGCCATCCCTAGCTTCCGCATCTAGTATCATATCAGCTAGGTCTGTAGCTGTAACCTTAGAACAGTACAACTCTCTATAGACTACGAGTTGCTCTGAAGGTGTTACCGCTAGCCAGACAACTCCTGTGAACGAGCCGTAGCCGTAGTCACACGCCCTAAACTTAGTCCACGAGTCTGGTATATCAAAAGGTTCAACAACGTGTATGCTCCTGTCAAACTCTGGGAAAGCAGCGCCTTCATTAACATCCCAGTTCCCCTCAAGGAGTTGCTTCCGTTGATGCTCAGGCAGGGACAGAAGCATTGCTTCGTAGTCACCGCTCTCAGCTAGGTGAGGGTTGTCAAACAAACTAGCAGGTATAAACCTACGCTTAAATAAGGGTTCACCTTCTTTACTGTGTCCCTTTGGGTAAGATAGAGTTTCACCTGTCTCAATGTCTGTAGCCCAGAAGGGTGTATTAGACGGAGAAGGATCAATGAACATTTTCTTAACCCAAGAGTGTCCAGGTCCGCCGGGGTTGGTAGTAGCTCTCATGTAGAGTCCTAACTCCTTAGAACTACTACGTAATCGTGAGCGCATATAGTTCCACCCATAGGGGGACTGCCATTGTGTAAGCTCGTCGAAGGCTACATAGTTAAATGCCTGTCCTTGATAGCGCATAACGTCTGTGTCTTTGTCGAGGTAGGACATCCAAAGACGTCCCCCTCTAGGTGTGGTCCACTGAGATTTGCGTTCTGACCACTTTATACCTGGTATCGCTTTAGGGTACAGATCTTGACTCTTCTGTATGAGTTCCCTAAGTTCTTCTGTAGTGTGACGTACAAGTAGCCCACTAAAATCTGGGTTGTTTAGATCACGTAAAGGATCAGCCAGCGTGGCATAGCTCTTACCTCCGCCAGCAGCGCCACCGTATAGTACTTCACGCTCTGAAGAAGCTAGGTACTGTGTCTGTGGGCCAGGGTTAGGCTCAAAAACCACATTCTGTGCAGCTATTGGGTCGAACTCTGCAGCCTTAACTTGTGCTGGTACTGAGTTATTCTTCTTCGTCTGACTCGTAGGTGTAGTACCCAAGTCTTTCTTTTTCGAGGATCTCGTACTGCCTGAGCGCTTTTTCGAGCCGCTTGGCGAGGTTGCGTTTAATTGCAGCAAGCGACTTACGTTTTCTTTCGACATCTATACGCTTTTTCAACCCCATGTGTGATATGTATCTACCTGACTGCGTAGAGAGCCAAGCACTAACCTCCCTATAACTATACTGCTTTAGATGCTTCTTTGCAAGCACTAAAAGCTCTAACTCTTTAGATATAGGTCTAAGCCAGTCGTCATCCTCTGGATCTATCTCGTAACCAAAAGGAACTTGATGCGATACTCGTGGGATTCTCTCCCATCTTTTTACTTTAAAGTCAGGCTTAGGCAACATCCAGTAGCCTATACTCTCACGCTCTTTAGCTTTAGTTATCCGTATCATCTTGCTCTTTAGGAGGTAGAATAAACAAGCCGCCTGAGGCTTGCACTTCTACTCGCTCTGTCTTTACAATACCTGCACGATCCAGAACCTCTTTGGCTGCTTGCATCTTTTCTTTTACACCCAACTCTGTAGGGTCCATAAGTGCCTGACCAAAGGCTACAGCTGCACGGGGTCCAATACGGGCCATGTACGTCTTAGTACCCTCAAAGATCTCGTCCTTAAGAGAATCAATGATAAGCCTTGTAGGCGTGTTATCGCTGTAACCAGCAAGCTTCTTAGCTTTGACTACATCACCGCCAGCCTCATCAAAGAGTACCTCCAAGAACTTTTGTTGATTCTCTGTTAATTGTCGTGCCATGTTGTTTCCCTTAGTTACTGCTTTTTCTTAGGCTTACCATTTATTTTGTTTCTTCCCAAGGAAATAAAACCCCACGCCAAGCAAACCAACTCCTGATAAAAGAACCAATATACCCACAGTCCACTCAATAATCGTCTGCTTAATCTCCGCTTTGCGATACAGAGTTTTCTGACGGTCCTTGCGAACTTGGCCTTCGATGCGAAGAAGCTCTTCCCAGGCTGATTGGCCGTATCCGAACTGGATGTACTGCTTAATCTCTGCACGTAACGCCTCCGCTTGCTTCTTCTTGGCAAAGATGTCCATTGCGCTAGGCCCATTACCGCCAAACAAAATAGCATACCAAGGAGGGTTTTCAGAAGTCTTGTGCGCCCAGTCTAAATCAGACACAGCCCCAGCGAACTTTGCTAGATCGTTAGAAATTCCACCAATATCCTTGCCAAGCTGGATGCCCCTCTTGATTGCCGATACTGCGGTCTGAGCGACAGCAAAAGCTGTAACGGGATCAATCATTTGAACTTAACCTCTATAGGACATACTCTGCCAGGATAATGTCTACAAGAACTATCGGTTAGGGTTATAGTATTGTTTTACAGAGATAAAGACTTCAAGTGAACCACTTGCACCGTCGAAAGCCCCTATACTATCACCTGCGTGTAAGTGTATTCTATCTGACGTGACAATGTTATACACGTCATTACCTGAAATAGACTTATCATTTATGATGTGGTGATACGTGTTTGTGTCGGCATGATACCACTGTATGGTAAAGTTTTTTACGGAATTGCTTCCATTAGATACATGAAGAAACTCTACAGTAGCATCATGGAAAGGGGGACAGGTATACACGGTGTTAGCACTAGCACCGCCTGAAGTGGCGGTGATAGTTAATGCATTTGTATCCGTAGTGTAGTTACGGGTTTCCATCATCATGGCGCGTTACTCAGCTTTCTTAGGAGCCTTAGCTTTCTTAAGCTTAGGTGCAGGGGTAGCCTCAGCAGCCCGACAGATGTCAGTCACGTTAGGGTCTTTACTCTGTACGTTACCGTAGTTGTCTTCACCAGCAGACTGGTTACCCATAGCATCCCAGACGTAGCCATTAGCATCTACAGTATAACCTGCAGCCTCAAGCGCTTTCTTATACTTGTGGTAATACTTCATTGTTACTTAGCTTTCTTAACAGGGCGTGCAGCAGGATTAGATGCACCACAGGAAGCCATGCCACCCTTAGCGTAACCCATCTTCTTAGTCATACCACCACCCATGTAACCCATCTTCTTAGTCATACCACCACCCATGTAACCCATCTTCTTAGCTACTGCAGGGGCCTCTTTCTTCAAAGCCTTCATGCCTTTGTTCATCATAGTCTTAATCCTCTTCCATCATGTTTTTATCTTGGGAGTCCCAGCCTTGGCAGGCCTTTTCTTGGCTACATACAAACTTAAACTTAGTACAAGCGCCTGTACCTGACTCAATCTTCAGAGCCTTAAGTGTTTTCATACGATTATCAAAGTATTCACAGTTACCGCACGTCTTAAGTGCAGCCATGTCAGCAGGCTTATCCCAAGCCTTACCTAGTTCCTCTGCAGAAGCACCATACATCCAGTAGGTCTCTGCACGGTCACGGTTCTTAGGGTCTACCTCTGGAGGCTCCCCTAGCATTAAACTCATACCTACCATCATGTTTTCTTTGTCCTATACTTAGCTGTCTT
>TARA_R110000796_G_scaffold1844_3_pt1 | contig 15203 bp, 13 predicted proteins | sample TARA_R110000796 | Tara Oceans TARA_R110000796 (sample SAMEA4397815) | marine metagenome | biome: Polar Biome; feature: [SRF] surface water layer (ENVO:00010504); material: water (ENVO:00002006), including particulate matter (ENVO:01000060) such as... | depth 5 m
CTTTAACAACACCACTGAATAAATCAGGGATTCCAGTAATTGATTTAGACTTGAATAACCCTTGGATTGAACCAAATACTTTCGACACCATGCTTTGAATACTTTGTACACCATTGGTGATAAAAGATGTCACAGTTTTAAAAGACTTACCAATCTTGGCGATAGCTGCATCAGGTATAAGCAACTTACCAAACATTTTAATTGCTTTGAGTTGCCCTTGAATAACACCAACTAAAGATCCAAGAGCGATGGCGAGTCCAGCACCAATCAGACCAATACCACCATCGCCGCCAGCTTCAGCCTTTTTGGCTTTATCAGAGTTTGTTGGTATAGTATTCTTAGCTAATGTACTAAGAAGAGCCAACATCTGATCTTGTTTGCGCCCTGCTTCCATCTGCTCTTCTTTAGTACCAGAAGCTCCAGCCATGATGCTTCTAATACCATCAAGTTGGATGAGTGACTGATTCTGCAAATCAAGTAGTTTTGCAAAGTTTGACGGGGATGCTGTTATAAGTGCCATCTTATTTCCTAGATTCTAGTCTTCGTTTTTCATCTTCTAGATGTTTGACTAACATATGAACATAAATTTCTCTCTCAAATGGAAACATGTTTTCGATTTCCACCAAAGAATATTTGTGATACTGTAGTAACGCAAAGTTCAACTGGTACATGTTTACTAAAGTATCATGAGAGAGACCTATTGAAAAAAACTTTCAATGCCCTCGAGATTCGATTCATGGTGCTTACTGCACACTGGGCAATCATACTTAATCTTATATCTTACCTTTGGCATAGTGTCAAAGAAGGTTTGAACCTTAGCGAACTGATCTGTAGTTAAGTTATTAACAAACTCTGTCAATTCTTCTTTAGTACTATCCTTAGAGTGGAATATTTCATCAGTGGTATAAATGTAGTCGATAGATTCTGAAATAATAGCAAACGCCACATCGGAATCATCGGTTTGTCCATTTTGATACTTTTTAATAATATCAATTGAAGGGTACTTCATAAAGATGCCAACGTCACCAAACAAGTTGATTTTGTTGCTGTGCCCTTCAAGAGATTCACATTTGATATCATCGATATTAATGTTTATCTTAACCTTAGCCTTTACATTACCTTCTTCTCCGTGATCTTCGTCACATTTGAATAGTAACTCAATTTGCTCTCCTACAGACTTTGCTCTCATCTGTAAGAAAATGTATTCTAGGTCGAACGTTGATAACTTTTCAACTTCAACTTCACCTACCAGACATCCTTTGATGATTCCCTTTAGAGTATCAATCATCACAACTGAATCTTCACTCTGTTGAGCAAGCATCAATGCTTTTTGATCTTTAACTAAAAATGGTCTAAACTTTAACTTTTGTTTAGTGGATGGAATCTCAATATTATAAACTGGGGTGTTACCCATAGGTAGTGCCATAATTATTCTCCTTTGTTCATTTTATGTATCAATTTGTTCAGTTCAGCAGTGCTGCCGACAAATATAGCGTTATTATTAGTCACCTTGTTCGCCTCACCTTTAGCTGGCGCATCAAGTTTCTGTTTCTGCTGGTGCAAGTCCATCAATTGTTGGTTCACATCAGCAAGCTGTTTCATCAAATTGCCCACGACTTCAAAAGCACGTGGGTGTTCAGATTGTTTGGCAACCTCAAGTGCCTGCACAAGAGCATCCTGACCAGTGGTTAGTAATGATCTTAAGTTACTTCTTGTCACATCATAATCCGACTCAATTTTATCCTTAGCGTCAGATATAATTTCACCGTCTTTAGTAATAATTTCAGTCTTTTCCATCGGAGCGATGTCAAAGACTTCAGAAAGACTCTCATCAGTATTCATATTAAACTCTCATGTTATTAGAAATTAAAAGTGCCAATCCTAGGGAGTCTTGGTAAATTCAATTCTGATGGTATAACTCCAGCATCAATCCCTTGTGGAGTGAATGGAGGTATGTAGGATTCTACGTTTGCAGTTGTATGGATAACGTCTCCATCAGTCTTACTTTGTGTTGTTGGTGTCGCTCTCCAATACTTATATTGCATAGTTATAGACAATTTCATGACATCCTTAGATGCATAGTCTAGTTGTACAGATCCAAGAGTCTTTGGATAGCACTCAAACATTTTTAAACGATACCGTGTTAGGTCAGAAGTGTCCTGAACATCAATAGTCATATCAGTGGTATAGTTCTTGTAGTATTCGAATTTTCTTGTTGATGGACTTTGGATACTATTCATCCACTCATCGAAGAGAGACTTTACAATAAAGTCTTTGTCCATATAGAAACTCATATTAACGGTGTCAAACAGTTTCTCATACGGAGTTTCTCTAAACTCACCAAAGGTTCTATTCTGAACAGTTGAATAGTTTATTCCAGGAAGTTGTACTTGGTCACAGAATAATAATGCCTTTCTTAGGCTGTCCTGTGGCATGGTCAAAGTGTTGGGCAGCGCAAACTCAACAGTGTACCTGTTTGTTCTGGAGATACCTTGCTTTACGTTTGAGATAAACCTGTTTAAACTGTTAGCCATATTATCGTTTTCTCGCTATCTTTAGTGAATCGGCGAATACTTCTTGCTTAGAGCCACCGACAAATCTTTCAACTGGAAGTAACATAGCTGTTGCCCAGTTATTTGATGGGATGCGTCTAAATTGAGATTTAACATGTGAAGATAAATACTGCTTAATGCATGGTTTAGCCATTTGGTATCTTGACACACCATCTATTAATTGCCATGAGTATTTCAATCTCGTGGTCTCATCTATACGCTTATTATTGGCAAAAATCATCAGTCTGTCCAACAATAGAATCCTAAAATTGTATGGTAGATAGTGCATGTTTAGTCCGATAAATCCATCTGTAGTTTTACGGAATGGAAACACCAGAGGAAATCTGTCATAGTAAGGCAAATCAGCTTTAGTCTTAGGATCATAAAGATACATGTACAAGTATCCAGGGAGAACTTTTTGAGTGATCTCCGTGGGGTTGCCTTTGAGAATTTTAGGTGGAGTCAACTGCTGGCGAGTTATTTTCATAACTTCCTGCTCGAACCATGACCTAGACTTCTTAGCTGCGGTAGCTAAGTCGTACTGGTTACGCTCAAATGCGTCTTTAATTGCTGATGTAGGTGCCATTTAACTATTTAGGTGCTTTCATTACAGACCAAGTTCTTGCTCGGTGATGAGTTTAAACTCCCAGTTTCTGTCTTTGGCATACTCTATCGCCGCTTTCCACTTAGAAGTATTTTTCATGTAGGCTAGAGATTCGCCTAAATATCTCTGGGTGCGTTTACCTGGATATATTGGTGGTATAGTCTGCTTGGCAGGTTTTACCTCGATCAGATAGGTCTTTACATTGTTATTTTTGTCTTTTACAGTAATTTTAAAGTCTATAAAATAACGATGGATGCGATTATCCGTGGAACAACGGTAAGGTATTACGGTTTCTTCAGAACTCCATTTGACAACACTTGGGTTCTTGTCACACCAAGATGCGAATCTGGTTTCCCAAGAACTTCTCATAATGATGTTCGTGGGATCTCCTGTGTACTTTTCAGGAAAGACTGGAATATACTTTCTTTTGTGGAACATAAATACTCTTATAAATTAACCCACACTTATTTAGGGTAAAGGCAAGACAATGGCTCAAGCAGACATTAGACAACAAAATAATACATCCGCCACGGATAGCGCACCGAAGCAGAATCTTTACACGCCACGTGGTCCTGCCAGTGCATTTGAATCTTCCAAGTATAGGATAGAGAATCTTGTGTATCCAGCGAATCTTATGTCACCAGAGTATGGAGGCAATTACGTAGTGTTTTACGTCAACGTAGCTGAGGATTCTAAGTTATTTAAAGATGGTACAGATGTAAACGGGCAAAAAGTAGAGACCCTAAAAAATAGTGATTTACCTCCAAGAGATCGTGGTGATCTAATCGCCATGAAACTTTCTAAGAAAGAATTGGTGGCAGCATACGGTGTTGGAGCAATTGGTGTTGGTGCTGCATTGGGCGCAGTAACTGGTGGCGTGAAGGGTGCTGTTCAAGGCGCTTCTGCGGGCGTTGTGCCTACTGTTGGTGTTGGTGTTGCCACAAGTATGGGTGCTTCTGCCACTAGATCTCAAAGAAGACTAAAGACTGCCATCGCTTTACACACTCCAAATCAACTACAGATTAGATATGGTATGCAGTGGAGTGAAGAAGATACTTCTGCTTTAGCGATGGGATCTCAGGCAATCGGGATCGCTGGAGATATTATTAAAGCGTTGTCGAATAAAAACAAAAACTCTGATCTACAATCAGCTGGTTCTGGTGCACAAGCCATTGCCACTAATCTAGCTCTTAGTAAAGCTCCAGGTGCGGCAGGTGTTTCAGCTGCTACTGGTCTTGCTGCCAATCCAAAGAAAGAACAACTATTCAAAGGTGTTGACTACAGAACATTTACATTTGAGTATCAATTCTTTCCACGTGATAGTACAGAAGCTCAAAATGTTTTGCGTATCATTAAAGAATTTAAGTATCACATGCATCCAGAGTTTAAAGATGCTAATAACTTTGTGTATTTGTACCCATCTGAGTTTGATATTTTCTACTATGCCAATGGTCGTGAAAACTTGAATCTGCACAGGCATACATCTTGCGTGCTCACAGATTTAAATATTAACTATACACCAAATGGATCTTTTACTTCTTTTGATGATGGTATGCCAACTCAGATTAACGTAAGTATGGGATTTAAAGAACTTTCTCTTCTTACAAAAGACAAGATTAAGGATGGTTTATAAAATGTATTTTAAAGACTTCCCTTCGTTCTATTATGACTTTAAACAAAATGATGGAACTACTAAAAGTTCTATCGTTAAGGACATCACACGGAATATTAGATTCCGTCGTGATATTCTAGCCAATATCACCCTGTATGATAGGTATGATATTAGAGATGGTGATACTCCAGAGATTATTGCTGAAAAGGTTTATGGAAACGCTCAGTACCACTGGGTTATTATGCTTTTAAATGAAAAGTTTGATTACATCAGTGATTATCCTTTGGATGAATATTCACTTGTTAAGTATATTGACTCCGTGTATAGCGATGTAGTTATAAATCCAGCATCTTCGGTTATACCCGATGTCGTGTTTAAAATATCATTGAGTAATAGTGATAGCTCTTATACAACAGAACAACTGACTCTTAAATATTATCTGCTCGATAAAGCAGATTTGAATAACTCGGGTACTATAACATCATCTGATGCTGCAGCTTGGGTGCAACAACTCGCTTACGCTGTCGATGTTAGAAGATCTGATGTTCAACTTATTATAGATCAAATAGTTACCACTGAGAATGCTACTCCAGGAATATATCCTTCTGGTATATGTATAGAAGGTAAATATGGAATTCATCACTACGAAGATGCCACTGGCTATGTAGTTAACTCAACCGCTCCAGGAGCAACTTCAGTCGATAATGATACATACATGAGAAGAGTTAATGAGAGTAAGAGAACTATAAAACTCGTGGCACCAGCTGTGCTCAACAATATTCTGAAAAATTATAAAGATCTGTTGTAATGGAATCAACTCAGTCGTTAAAGTTTGCTGGCGATGTCAGCATTGACAAGGTTCAAGTAGTATCCTCGAAAGGATTCTTTCAGGATATCACAGCACAAGTCATCACAGTTCAATACTATGAAGACATGTTCTCACCCTTTATCACTGGCAACCTAATCATTAAAGAATCTTTAGATCTTGTGAACTTATTTCCATTTGTTGGAGAAGAGTATGTCAATATAGAAATTTCTACTCCGACTATCGAGCAGAAGATTAAGGGCACTTACTATATCTACAAGATGACTGATCGAGAGTTGATCGGTGATAAAGAAGTTGTTTATAAACTGCACTTTATATCTACAGAAGCTATTGTCGACTCTAATAAAAAGTTGAGTAAAGTTTTCTATGGGAAAGTTTCTGATCTTATCAAACCATTCATTGTTGATCGTATGGATGGGCTGGAAAGTAAAAAAGAACTGGTTGTTGAAGAAACCAGTAACCAGACAAAGTACATCTCAAACTTTTGGTCTCCTGTTAAAAATATTATGTACTGCGCTGAAAACGCAGTTAATAAAAATAAAGTACCAAACTATGTTTTCTTTGAGAACAGACAAGGGTTTTACTTTGTGAGTCTTGATGCGTTATATGCATCAAATCCTTACCAGTCATTTGTGTATGATAAGTATAATCGTGACTCACTTCCAGGTGGTGGTGACGCACGTAACACAGCTGAAGATTATACCAGAATTTTAGATCTTAGTATTCCAACTGCGTTTGACTATCTGGACAGAATTAATAGTGGCATGCTTTCATCAAGAATTCATAGCTATGATATCATAAGAAAAACTTACACGGCACGAAACTATAACATATTTAATAAATTTGACAAAGTAAATCACTTAAATCCAAATCCTTTGAACTCAAGCGGCGTTATTTTTAAGAATAATGCAACGATTATAAATTATCCAAGGATGTTTAATAACTTTAACTCATTCGGTGATGCCACTAACTTTAAGACAATTCAAGAGAGGTTGTCTTCCATGAAAGTGTCAAACGCACACCAACTAGAGATAACCGTTCCTGGAAGAACAGATTACACAGTTGGTCAGAAAGTGTCTGTTGTACTTAATAAAGTTGAAGCTACCGCAGCAAGTGATTCTGATCTTACTGATAGAATGTTTTCTGGGTTTTATTTGGTATCTGCTATTAATCATGTTATTAGTCGAGAAAGTCATGAGTGTAATATGGAACTAATCAAAGAATCTTTACAAGCTGACGTAAACAACACAGAGGGTGGTAAGTAATGAATTTATATTATGGAGTCGTAGAAAATAGACAAGATCCTTTGCGACTTGGTCGGTGTCAAGTACGTATTGTTGGTCTTCACACTCACGACAAAAACTATCTTCCATCTCTAGACTTACCATGGGCATTGCCAGTACAACCAATTGGTTCTGCTGCTATGAACGGCATTGGCTTTACGCCAGTTGGTCCAGTTGAAGGAACTTCAGTAGTTATTATGTTTGCCGATGACGACAAGCAGCAACCAATTATTCTTGGTACAGTTGGTGGTGTTCCAAATGAACCAGGACCAATTGATAATGATGACGCTAGTCCAATCACGTGTAAACTTAGCGACATTCAACTAAGAACTATCGTTGGACCAGTTACTGGGACCACGCTAACCTTTGTAGATAATGTAACAGGTGATGTTAATCTGACAAAATGCTTAGCTGCAGATATGGGCGTTATTGGTTTTGGTATCCCAGAAGGTACTAAAATCGTATCCATTCTAAATGGCACACGGATTACTATAAGCAACACTCTCACTAACTATGGTGAAAACCTAATTACGTTTAGTGAAGTGCCGAGCAATCTTGCTGCTGTTAGAGAAAGTTCTAATTTAAATGTAGTGACGTCTTCATCAGGTCAACCAGTTACTACTGGATCTGGTGATGTTGTAACTTCCACTCCAAACGATAATGTATCAGTACCGTCGTCAGCAGTTAATGACGCAATTCCTTTAGTTCCACCTCCAAAATCTACATCAGATCAATCGAAATCAACTACAGGTATTAAAGCACTACTTGCTGCTTGTGATAAAGTTGGTCTAACTACAAAAGAACAAAAGTGTGCCATATTAGGTATCGCTGGTGGAGAATCTAGATGGATTCCTCAACTAGAAGCATATAACTACAGCGAAGATAGACTAAAACAGATCTACTCTTTTGCCACAGCTGCTGATGTTCAACAATACGCAAGAGCGCCAAAGAAAGGTATCAGTCGTACTGAGTTTTTCTCATGGGCATATGGTCCAACAAAACGTGGTAAGGGATTCCTTGGCAACTTAACAGATGCTGATGGTGGAAAGTATTATGGACGTGGATTTATTCAGCTAACTGGCAGAGCAAACTACCAGCGGTATCAAGATCTTGCTGCTGCAAAGGGTGTTACGGTTGACATCGTAAATAACCCAGACTCACTTGATGGCGACATCGAAGTATCAGCACTTATTGCTGTATTATACTTTGTTGATCGTGTTTCGAGTAAAGTAAACCCAAATGACAATCCAGGGTGGTTTTATGCTGCTAAGAAAGCAGTTGGTGTAAACTCACCAGACATCGCTGCAGTAAAGTTATCATACTATGAATACTTTTATGGTTCAGCTGCTCCTGGAGCACCAGTCAAAGATGCAGCAGCTGTGCAACCTGAACCAGCTACTGGTGTTGCAGCAAACCCAACTCCTGGACCATCTCCGCAATCAATTCAACGTGGCACAGATAGCATTGGTTTCCGTGATCCAAATAGCAAGTATCCACTAAAAGCATACCTCAACGAACCAGACACTAATCGTTTGGCACGAGGTGTTATTGATGGTACTGTCGTTAGAACTAAAGATGGATTACGAGTTCTTGGAATACCTAAAGGTATTGTTGGTGGTACATTTGATCAACCAGAAGTCCCTTACGGAGCAAAGTATCCATTCAACAAAGTGTATGAGTCAGAGTCTGGACATATTCAAGAATTTGATGATACTCCAGGACAGGAACGTATTCATACCTTTCACAGATCAGGCACGTACAGCGAAGTTGATGCAAACGGCACTCAGGTAAACTACATCGTGGGTGATAACTACATCCTTATGGAACGTAATGGATGTATCCACGTTGCTGGTGAATGTAATATTACCGTTGATGGAAACACAAATATCTTTGCTCGGTCAGACGCTAATATTGAGGTGGCTCAAAACGCAAACGTCAAGGTTGGCAACAATCTAGACATCGGTGTCGCGACTGACGTCACTATGGCTGTTGGTGGAGACTTTAAACTTAATGTGGCTGGTGACTACTCAGTTCAAGCGGCTAATATCAATACTAAAGCATCAGAGACAATTAATACTCAAGCAGTCGGAGCAATGAGTGTCAAATCTGAGACTTTAAATCAGCAAACTACTTCTGGGATGAGTATCAAAGCAGCTACTATCAATCAAGAAGCATCTGGCTCTATGGACATTAAGTCTGGTGGAGTTATGAGTGTTGATTACTCTCAAGGTAAGTTTGGTGAAGGTGCTAATGGCGCAACTGGTGCTACTGATGTAGAAACATTTGACCTTGCTCCTCCTGCCGTTGGTGTTCCTTTAAATTCTGCTTTAAAGTATTTGGTTACTGCAGAGCGTAACTTTGAAGAGAACACAACCAACGAGACTCCAGATGATTATGATACACCTGAAGGGCGTGCAGATTCACATAATCAAACTATAACACAAGGTGTTGTTGGAGCAGCTGAACCAGTTGCAAGTGAAGAAGCTACTGCTACGACTGGTGGTACAAATAATATTATTCCTGTTGACTGTAAAATTATCTACACGACTAAGAACTTTACCAACGACTACACTATGTCCAAGAACTTTACTCTTGGTATGATGATGGATGGTGGAGTTAACGGACGGCACAAGATTCAAGACCAAAATTTACAAGATGTCAAGAACGGTCCATCCAGAATATACACAACTGGTGAGATTGTATGTAACTTAGCTATGTTAGCACAGAATATGCTGGAGCCAATGCTCGAGGTTCTTCCTGGAGGCATCGGTGGTTACAAGACACAGTGGAAAATTAACTCTGGATATCGTTTGCGTGGGTTAGTTGGAAATGAAAGTCCAACTTCTGATCACTGTAAAGGTATGGCTATTGATATTGGTCTAATCACTCCTGGATTGTCTGAAAAAATTAAGGCAACGTTTGACCTAGTTCAGCAGATTGAGCGAGTCGTTCCATACAACCAGTTAATTCTTGAGTATAGAAACCCGCAGTCTGTTTGGATCCATGCTTCCTTTAAGATGAACGGTAACAGAAAGATGGCATTTACCATGGTGAATGACAGAACATACAAACGAAACTCTGCTGGTGTTCCAGCTGGATTCTACCTAGTAGATCCAATTCCACCAAAGAGTAGATAATGCCTTGGACTCCTTTAGAAACAGAGTTGACTGGAATAGATGAATTATTGGTATTCACTGATTTCAGTCAAACGTTTTCTTATATTGATGATGATCCATCAACAGACTATTCAGTTACAGGGATTGTTGCCGATAGGACTAATGAACTCATGACTGTTGGTACTAATAGTATCTCTGGTCAGTACAATGGAACGCCACATGGTGGTCTTTCTATCTTTTACTTAAAGAAAGATGACACTTATGATACCGTGACTGACTTTGGTAATATTGGAGACGCTTACGAAATTTGTTCTTATACCGCACCATCTGTAAGATACGTAACTTATAATTACACCGTTACGGCAGAAGACGCTAATGACATTGGCGAGCCAGTGACACAGACGTATAGTGTAGTGGTTTCATTTAACTGGGATGCAGGTAAAATTGCTCTAGTAGCAGCTATCGCCCAGACAAGAATTGGAAGAGACTAATGCCAGCTGCTAGCAGACTTACAGATATGAGCACGGGACACGGATGTTTCCCTCCGACTCCTGTTAATGGTGGAGTCGCCAGTAAAACTTCTATCGAGGGATTAATGGCTGCTATCGTTGGATCTACACACCCAGCTCATGCCTGTGGAAATACAGTACATGCTGGTAGGACTATTTCTTCTGGCTCGGGAAAGACTACAATAGAAGGAAGCCCAGCTGCACGAATAGGTGACTCAATTAGTTGCGGAGATGTCATGGGTCAAGGCGCTACGAAGACATTCATAGGATAACCTAAATAAGAATATGGCACGTAATACAAGAATATTTTCAGATTTAGACTTTAACTTCACTGCTCATCCAGTGACAGGGGATGTTGCACGCCGATACGATGAAAATGCGGTCAAGGCATCCGTAAGAAATCTAGTGTTGACAGCTAACTATGAGAGACCATTCCACAGTGAGATTGGCTCTCCAGTTCGAGCATTATTGTTCGAACCATCTTCTCCTTTACTAAATGTTAGTTTGAGAAGGGCACTTATTGATCTAATCAATAGTTTCGAACCACGTGTCGAGATTATTGATGTTGAAGTCTATGATAATACTGATAACAATGCTATCGCAGTAACACTAACTTTTAAGATAGTTAACACATCTACACCAATTGTTTTAGATGTCATACTAGAGAGAACACGATAAATGGCAACCAATAGAAGAATCCAAGTATCAGACTTAGACTTTGATAATATCAAGGCTAACCTGAAATCATTCTTACAGGGACAGAACGAGTTCTCTGATTATGATTTTGAAGGTTCAGCCATGTCTGTCTTGCTTGACGTACTGGCGTATAATACTCACTATAATGGTATTTACACAAACCTTGCTGTCAACGAGATGTTCCTTGACTCTGCCAGTAAACGTTCATCAGTTGTTTCTCTTGCCAAAATGTTGGGTTATCTCCCACGTTCTGTTAGAGCATCAACTGCTACAGTGAATGTAACTGTTTCTAGTCCAGTAGGATCTCCAGCCAGTTTAACATTACCTGGTTTGTCTGAGTTCACGACTCAGATTGACGGTGTTGCATATACTTTCTACAACCAATCATCAATTAGCATTACTCCAAATGCTCTTGGTGCATATATTTTCCAAAACGTTCCAATTATACAAGGTACACCGTTGTCTTATAGTTACGGTGTCACTGCTGGAACAAAGTACATTATTCCAAACGAGAACGCAGACCTTTCTACGTTAACTGTTCGTGTACAAGAAGATCAAAATAGTTCAGCTTATACAACATATACTTTTGCAGATAATATCACTGATGTATCATCAACTACAAGAGCGTTCTTCTTAAAAGAAATTGATGAGTTGCTCTATGAAGTGTATTTCGGTGATGGTATTATTGGTTTCGCTCCTCCGAACGGTAGTAGACTTCTACTAAACTATTTTGTAACTGATGGCGACGTAGCCAATGGTGCAACTTCCTTTACCTATACTGGATCATCTATTAGTGGTGGTACTGTGTCAATCAATACAGTATCCGCTGCTGAAGGTGGTCAAGAGATTGAGACTATTGATTCTATTAGGTTCAATGCTCCAAGAAATTACTCAGCACAGAATCGTGCAGTAACATCTGAAGACTATAAAGTTATTCTGCCAAATCTATTTTCAAATATTGATTCCGTCAACGTTTGGGGTGGTGAAGACAATAACCCTCCTATTTACGGTAAAGTCTTTATTGCTATCAAGCCACTATCTGGCGAGACGTTATCAAACGCCACCAAAGATCTGATCAAGAACACAATCCTGAAAGATAAGAACGTTGTTTCTATTATTCCAGAAGTTGTTGATCCAAAGTATCTGTACATTAAGCTAACAGCAACGGTTTATTATAATTCTCAAAACACAAGCAGGACTGCAGATACTATTAAGGCGTTGGTTAGAGATACTATCATAAACTACAATGACACAGACTTGAACAGCTTTGATGGTATGTTTAGATTCTCTAAACTTTCTAAACTAATTGATGCGTCTGAAGAATCTATCTTAAGCAATATTACTACTATCAAACTTATTCGTTCGTTTACTCCAATATTTGGTTCAAGAGCTTCTTACGTCATTGAGTTGGATAACCCAATTTACTCAGAAGGTGTTCCAGAGCAAGCTGTTGTTTCAGACGGATTCTTAATTGAAGGTTCAGACAATACTTACTTCTTAGAAGATGATGGCATTGGTAATTTACGCTTATACTTTTTGGTCGGTACTACGAACACCAAAAGATATATCAATAACAATGCTGGCACAGTAAACTATACCAGTGGTTACATTACAATTGATGACATAAATATTGCTAGTGCCTCTGATAATATAGTTACACTGACTATTAAACCATCGTCAAACGACGTGGTTTCTGTAAGAAGTCAACTCGTTTCTATTTTAGAAGACGAGATCGCAGTCAACGCAATTGTTGATAAAGTTGCCTCTGGTGAAACATCTGGTGGTTCAGGATATATCTTCACATCAAGTCGTAGTTAATAATGTCACTTGTAAAAGCAAAAGTCTCATCAGTTGTTTCACGACAACTTCCCGAATTCGTTCGGGAGGATCACGCTCAATTTGTTTCTTTCTTAGAGGCATACTATGAGTTCATGCAACAATATGAAAAACGAGACTTAGAGAGTACTCGTGACATTGATACCACGTTGGACTCTTTTGTTCAATACTTTAGAAATGAACTACTGTCTCAGATCCCTCAGAATATTCTTTCTGATAAGAGATATCTTGCTAAACAAATCCAAGAAGTTTATCGCTCCAAAGGTACGATAAAATCTTATGAATTCTTATTCAGAATTCTATTCAATGAAACGCCAGAACTTTACTTTCCTAAAATTGACATGCTTCGTGTGTCTGATGGTAAGTGGGATCAAAAATCAATTATTAGAACTACTGAAGTCTCTGGTGATGCGTTTAATCTTGTTGGACAAACAATTCGTCAAGGTACTACTCGTGCCAGCGTGGAATCTGTTATTAAATTCCAAGTCGGTACAGAAGAGATAACTGAACTTACATTAAACGAAGCCAGCATTGTTGGTGTGTTTGTAACAGGTGAATCTGTTACTGGTTTAGATAATACTGATGATAGTACTGTCACACTTTTAATGAAGTCTGTTGTAGCAGACTTCACTATCATTAATGATGGTGCTTACTACTCTGTGGGTTCACCGATAACTTTAATCTCTGGTACAGGAACTGATGCACAAGCTGAAGTTACTAACATTGGTTATGGATCAATCTCTTCTATTATTGTAGACACTCCTGGATCTGGATATACAGTTGGTTCAGAGTTAACTTTTGATAATACTGATTCTGGTGATTCTGGTTCTTCACTAGTTTCTGCTAGAGCAATTATTACTGATATTGATATCGATTCTTTATTATTAGAAGATGGTTCTAAAATTCTTGCTGAGACAAGAGACCAGATTGATATTGAGACAGCTACCACTGGTGGAATTAAGTCAATTCAAATAATAAATCCAGGCGCTTATTACAGAAAACTTCCAATAGTTTCTGCTACTGGTGGCACTGGAGCTAAAATTATAGCAGTTGGTCCAGAAATTGGTCGTGTAACTAATGTCGGCGTGACAAATCCTGGTGTTGGTTACGATACTGCACCGATTGCAGTCTTTCCCACTAACTTTGTTGTTAAGAATATTTCTGGTACATTTGCCATTGGCGATTCCATTACAGTTTTAACACAAACGTTGGCACTTGACGCAGATGGTGATGATGAACTACTACTAGAAACTGGTGATAAAGTTATTCTGGAAAGTCAACAAGACCCATATGGTACGATTTACCAATTTGATATAGATAGAAACTTGTTTGTGATGTATCCATCGTCAGACAGAATTGTTCTGGTCAACGAAAACGGCACTGGCGCATTACTTGACGAAGAAGGTAAAACTTTCGTTAATGAAATTTCTGGAGAATTCGCATCAAACCAAACTATTACTAACTCAAGTGGTGCTACCGCAAAGATTATTAGTAGCAGTTCTGATGATCATGCAGCAGCATCAGGTGTTATTGGTGCTCTTGGTCGTCCACTTGGTAAGTTTATTAACGCTGATGGTAAAGTATCTGATTCTTCCAAGAAGATTCAAGACTCTTTATTCTACCAAGAGTACTCATACGTTATTAAAGTTGGTCAGTCTATTGATAAGTATCGTGACGTTGTCAAGAAACTACTGCACCCAATTGGTCTTGCGTTATTCGGTGAAGTTAGAATTCAGACGTCAATACAAGCACCAGTAAATGTAACGTTACAAGTCTCTGATCTGCTAACAACTATCCGTCTACTCATTGATATGAAGATGCGTGCAGTTGGTAACTACAGATCTGTCTTTGAAGACAACACTGCTCTTGATAAAGAACAGATCACTCTGATTATTACAGACTTTATTAGCAGCGCACTTTCTTTGGTGACAACTACATCTGAGTTCTTACCGACACTGAACTTACCAAACCTAACACCTGCAGAAGTTCATCTATTAGATCTTCGTGCTGCAGTTGGAGAGTCTTACAAAGATATTATTATCGCTCTTCAGGGATCTACTCCTTCAGCTATTGCCGAATCATATAAAGCGATGATCGTACAAGGCATTCAAAGTGAGGGTACTAGAAAACTTGGTCCAAACCTTGGATGGCTTGAAAAGTGGAAATTTA
>TARA_R110000796_G_scaffold105328_1_pt1 | contig 15192 bp, 16 predicted proteins | sample TARA_R110000796 | Tara Oceans TARA_R110000796 (sample SAMEA4397815) | marine metagenome | biome: Polar Biome; feature: [SRF] surface water layer (ENVO:00010504); material: water (ENVO:00002006), including particulate matter (ENVO:01000060) such as... | depth 5 m
CAGGTTCTTTAGAACTAAACAAGGCACAGTATAATGGCATTCTTTACAAGCTACACTACACTACAGTCTACGATAGCTGACTACCTAGCTCGTACTGATCTGACAGACCAGATACCTGAGTTTATTAGATTAGCTGAAGATAGACTACGCAGAGACTTACGCATAAGACAGATGCTTAAAGTAGCTACTGCCGTTGCTACAACAGGCGACTCTACAGTATCTTTGCCATCAGACTTCCTTGCTATGAAAGACATTCATATACAAGGCAACCCTGTAAAGACTATAGAGTTCTTATCTACTAGCAACTTCTTTAGAAACGCAGGCACATCTTATAAAGGTGCTCCTAACTATTACACATTGCTAGGCTCTGAGTTTCAATTTGCTCCTGTACCTGATTCAGACTACACGCTTCAAATGGTTTATTTTTATCAGCCAGATTACTTAAGCGACACTAATCCTTCTAACCTATGGTTGGCCTACACACCTGACTTGCTGCTATACGCATCACTCGGTGAGGCTGAACCTTATCTTATGAACGATGAACGACTACAAACATGGGCATCTATGTATGACAGAGGTCTTAACGCAGTAATTAAAAGCGATGATGACTCTGAGTATCCTGCACAACCACTATCTATAACTATATCTAAGAGGTAATTTACTATGGCTGAAATGTCAAACTATTTGGAAAACGCACTACTTAACGGAACATTGAACGGTACTACATTTTCTGCTCCAACTGCTGTTTATGTATCACTATGGACATCTGATCCTAACGATGACGGTTCAGGTACAGAAGTATCTGGCGGTTCATACACTAGAGTTAACGCATCTTTTGCAACCGCAACAGGCACATCTGGTCAAGTATTAAACGATGCTAATATAGAATTTGCTACAGCTACCGCTTCATGGGGAGTTGTTGGATGGATAGGCATTAATGACTCAATATCTGGAGGCAACCTTTTGTACCACACCGCATTGGACACAGCCAAAACTATTGACACAGGTGACATATTTAAGATTGCTACAGGTAACTTATCCGTAACATTAGCTTAACGCTTACCGTTAAACGATAAACGATAGAGGAAATATAATGGCGTTAGTTGTTAAAGACCGCATAAAAGAAGTTACGGCTACTACAGGCACAGGCACACTTACATTAGGTGGTGCTACTGCAGGCTTCCAATCATTTAGTGTCATTGGTGATGCTAATACTACCTACTATACCATTACATCTGGCACTGACTGGGAAGTTGGTATTGGTACTTACACTGCGTCAGGAACAACGCTGTCTAGGGACACCATACTAGAGTCTAGTAATGCTGGTGCTGCTATTAATTTGTCTAGTGTTAGCACAGTATTTTGTACATATCCTGCTGAAAAAAGCGTAAGCACAGCAGATATAGGCACAATAGCTTCTCAAGATGCTAATAATGTAAGTATTACTGGAGGCTCTATAGCGGTTACAGCAAACCCAACAGCAGCCCTTCAAGTTGCTACAAAAGATTATGTTGACAACCTTGTATCATCAGCTATTCATTTTCATGAGCCTGTAAGGTTAGAAACTCCTGACTCTGCTGGCAATTTAATTGCTACTTATAACAATGGCACTGCTGGCGTTGGTGCAACTTTAACTAACAATAGCACTCAAGTAGCATTAGTTATAGATGGCGTAACAACAAACACTAATGACAGGGTGTTAGTTTACAATCAAACAGATGCTACAGAAAATGGTGTGTATGTAGTTACTACGGTAGGGTCAGGCTCTACTAACTGGGTGTTAACTCGTTCTGCTGATACCAATACTTCGGGCGATGGCGATCCAAACTCTTTAGACGAAGGCTCTTATTTTCTTGTGACTGACGGTGATACGGGTGCTGGAGAGTCCTACGTTTGTAGTACAATAGGAACAATTACTTTTGGTACAACAGATATTACATTTGCTCAATTTAGCTCAAGCCAAAATTATATTGGTGGGACTAACATTGATATTACAGGTAGAACTATATCAGTAGAAGGTGACATAGCTGTTGCAGATGGTGGAACAGGATCATCTACTGCATCAGGAGCTAGAACTAATTTAGGTGTTCCCTCTACAAGTGGCACAGGTGCTACAGGTACTTGGGGAATATCAATAACAGGTAATGCTGCAACAGTTACTAACGGTGTATATACTACAGGCACATATGCAAATCCAGCATGGATAACATCATTAGATGATTCTAAAGTTTTGCCTAGTATGACAGGTAACTCTGGAAGATTACTAACAACAGACGGAACAAACTCATCTTGGACAACTGCAACATCATCTAATACTGCAAACACAATTGTATCTCGTGATGGGTCTGGTAACTTTAGTGCAGGAACAATAACTGCGACTTTATCTGGTAATGCTACTACCTCATCTTCTACTTCAGGAAACGCGGCAAGTGCCACTGTATTACAAACCGCCAGAACTATAGGTGGAGTTTCGTTTAACGGAAGCACTAATATTAACCTACCAGGTGTAAATACTGTAGGTAACCAAAATACTTCAGGTAACGCAGCAACTTCTACAGTCTTACAAACTGCTAGAACTATTGGTGGTGTCTCATTTAACGGAAGTGCTAATATTAATTTGCCAGGTGTAAATACCACAGGCAACCAAAATACTACAGGAAATGCAGCGACATCTACAATATTAGCTACAGGTAGAACAATAGGTTTAACAGGAGATGTTACAGGAACATCTGGAGCGTTTAATGGATCTTCAAATATAACATTTGCAACCAATATAGCAGCTAATGTAGTTGGTGCTAATGAGCTAAACGTATCTGGAAATGGAACAGCAGGACAAAATCTAACTTCTGATGGAGATGGGTCGTTTAGTTGGGTAACCGCAGCTGGCGGAGCAGCGTATGATACAGCTACAACATCTACTGGTTACTTTGCTTTATCAAAAGGCACTACTGCACAAAGGCCAGGAAGTCCACAAGATGGATTTACAAGAATTAATACTGACACCGATGTTCTTGAGTATTATTCAAGTGGTGCTTGGGTTTCTGCTGTAGTTAATCCTACATTAAATAGTGTTACTGGGTCTATTGCAAACGGTAATGCAGGAAACCTTACACTAGGTTCTTCTAATGCAACCTCAACAATAAGCGTTTTATATTATCAAGGTTCAACATTGGTAGCAACAGTTACTGGAGTTTCAGTTTCAGGCAATTCATCAACAGTAGCTACACCATCTGCGGTATATAATAAAACCGCTGGAACAGTTATTACTATTTATATTAGAAATTCTGACGGGTCTATCTCAAACGGAGTAAGCACTACTGTTGTTGCTCTTCCAACAGGGGGTACTATTACTACCACTGGTAGTTATCGTGTACATACTTTTACAACATCTGGCACATTTACAACCTCTACAACATTAAGCAACGTAGAATATTTAGTTATAGCTGGTGGTGGCGGATCTCAAGGAAGTTTATCTGCTGGTGGCGGTGCTGGAGGATTTAGAACTTCGGTAGTAGGGCAAACTTCTGGCGGTGGAGCAGGAGCAGAAGCAAGGCTTACCGTTACACCTGCCAGTTATACAATCACTGTTGGAGGTGGAGGAACTGGAGCTTCAAATGGTTCAAACTCATCTGGATTAGGAATAACATCTACTGGTGGTGGACGGTCTGGTTATTATGATAGTGTTAATGCTGCTTCTGGTGGTTGTGGAGGTGGTGGATGCACAGGTGAAATCGGTGTAGGATCATTTTATCCTGGTGGGGCTGGAACTGGTGGTCAAGGATATGCTGGCGGTAACTCAACTTCTAGACAAAACTACGCAAGTGGAGGTGGTGGAGGTGTAGCAGCTGTAGGAGGCCAAAAATCTTCTGGTTCTGGTGGAGCAGGTGGAGCTGGTAGAGCTAATAATATTACAGGCACAAGCATAACAAGAGGTGGTGGCGGTGGTGGTGGCGGAGCTGCTAACTTTGGGTCTGTAGGAGGTGCAGCTGGTTCTGGAGGTGGAGGAGCAGGCACTAACAGTGGTAAAGGAGGTAATGGATCAGCAAATACTGGTGGCGGTGCTGGAGGTGGAGGATACCCAACTACTGGGGCTGCATCAACTGGTGGGTCTGGCATTGTAATTATTAGGTACATACCTTAACTATAGTATAATATAAATTATGATTGCCCCAAGTATAAAAGATAATTTTTTTGAAAATCCAGATAAAGTTAAAGACTATGGGCTTTCTTTAGATTTTTCTTTAGGCAAAGATGGTTTAGGCCACGATGGGCATTTTCCTGGAACAAGAACTAAATGCTTATCAACATTAAATTATGATTTATTTAACTCTATCAATTTAAAGGTGCTGTCTTTATTTTTTAACACTGTAGATTCTAGTATTAATTATAAAGGCAATTTGTTTTTTCAAAAAGTAGACGCAAAGTATGATTTTGGATGGGTTCATCAAGATCCCAATTTATATACATTTATTATTTATCTTTCAAAAAATGCAAATATTAATGAAGGAACTTCTTTGTACCAAGTTAAAGATCCTGTTAATTTTAATTCTAAAAAAAATGTTGATAAAAAACATGAATCATTTAAAGATTCAAAAAAAATAAAAAGTTTTAATAAATTTAAACTAGAACATAATGATCAATATACAGAAACTTTAAGAGTAGGAAATTTATACAACAGACTTTTTGTTTTTAATGGATTTGATACTCATGCAGCAACATCATTTTGCTCTTTAGAGTCAGAACCTAGATTAACTTTAATAGGTTTTATACATAGTGTAGATAATTGTGACTTTCCAATATCAAGAGCAAATTTATATCAAATATAATTTAAGAGAAAAATATATATGTCACATTACGCAAAAGTTAATAACGGAATAGTAGAACAAGTCATTGTCGCAGAGGCAGACTTCTTTGATAACTTCGTAGACTCAAGTCCAGGTCAATGGCTGCAGACATCTTACAATACACACGCTAATCAACATCCAGAAGGCAGACCACTACGAGGTAACTATGCTGGTATTGGTTATACCTATGACGCAACTAACGATGTATTCTACGCACCACAAACTTATCCATCATGGATACTAAACGAAACTACATGGACATGGGATGCTCCAGTAGCTATGCCAACAGATGACAAGATGTATGAATGGGATGAAGCTACAACTAATTGGGTAGAAGTAACTAATTAATGTTTGGCTTTCAATCATTCTCGGAAGCTCCTTATAGTGACGTAAGTGCAACAGGAGGAGAAGAGCTAGGCAGTGCTATTATTACAGGTATAGCAACGCTTACAGCTGATGCTATAAGACAAAGAACTGGAAGTGCTGCTATTACAGGAACTGGATTAGTCAGTGCTTTTGGAACAAAAGTAAATCTAGGCCAAGCGTCTATAGACGGTTTTGCATTAGTGAGTGCTTTTGGAACAAAAGTAAATCTAGGCCAAGCATCTATAGATGGCGTAGCTACAATCATAGCTGATGCTACAAGATTAAGAACAACCAATGCCTCTATATCTGCAACAGCAACAGTATTTGTAGTATTAAGCGGTTCATTAATAACAGCTCAAGCAGATATTACAGGCGTAGGAACCGTAACTGCTGATGGAGATAGAATTGCTGGTGGTAACGCAAGCATTGTTGGTAATGCCGAACTAACTGCATTAGGAAATTTAATTGCCTCTGGAAGTGCCTCTATCCAAAGTGCAGCTACTTTAGTAGTAAACGGAAATGCTATATGGAGTGGTGAAGCCGTAATAGATGCAAACGGAACGGTTGTTGCAATAGGATCAATACTTGGTGAGGAATGGATTGTAGTCCCACCAGGAATAAATACATGGACAATAACAGCAGCTGGAAGTGATGTTTGGACAGATTCATCAGTAGGTGATAACGATTGGAAATTACAATAAGGATAGCATATGTCAAGAACTAAAGTATCAGAATGGGATAGCAGTGCATCTGCTAATACCGACATTAACGGTATTAACATAAATGAAGGGTGTCCCCCCTCAACGCTCAATAATATGGGCAGAGAAATCATGTCGCAAATTAAAAACTGGCAAGATGGTTCTAGTGGAGATAGTGCAACTAACTCTGGAACATTTACCTCATCAGGTACACTAGCAGTTACTGGAGGACTTACATTAGATGGTGCATCTGGTACAGCAGGACAGTTTTTAACTTCAACAGGAGCAGGAAATACTCCGATATGGGGTGGTGTGTCTTTAGGGACAATGGCTTCTCAAAATGCTAATTCAGTAAATATTACTGGTGGGTCTATTACTGGACTTACAACGCTATCTACTTCAGGTGGAACTATATCTGCGACTACATTAACCGCAACCACAACATTAGGTATTGGTGCAGGATGGACAGCTGTTCAATCAGGAACTGATTTAATATTTAAGTACAGCGGTGTGAATAAAATGAAGATAGACTCAAGTGGTAACTTGACAGTTACTGGAGATATTACTGCATTTGGAACCATATAATTATGACAATTGGAAGCTCAAATATTTCTTTAGTAAGCACCATTAGAAATGAGTATGATGTTGATACAGGATCTACAAGCATAAGCTCGTTATATAAAAATGGTCTTACCGTTCCTAGTTATATAGGAACAACAGCAATTAATGCTAGCGTTCCAGAAAGTGGACCTATTAGTTTTTCTGATTTTATTGGTGGCTCTGTAGCAGGCTCAATAACTTCTAGCTCTACGCTTCTTGCTTCAGCTCCTATGTATTGGGCAGGTCAAGGAACATCAGGTAACAATTGGCCCTGGAACTACGGCATATGGCCTGGCAACGCCTATAACACTTACCGAGTAGAGTTTAGAGGTACGGTAGGTGGCACTAATCCTTCAACAAACATGGTAGCAGGAAGAGATTATGCTTTTATAGGTAATACAGGAGCAGCTCAAACAGGTGGTAGGGTTATGTGGTATGGCACAGGAGTATCATCACGAGGCGGTAATAGTGGGGAAGGAGTAGGTACATTAGGTGCAGTAACGCTTACTCAAGCAGCAAATAATACCCCAGGTGGTTCTCAAATATTTTTACCTCAAGGATGTAGAAATAATGTTTCTTATACTAGCGGTAATAGTAGCCCTTCTTCTTATATATTATTCTGTAACGGTCAATATGGTACAGAAGATGCAGGTAAAGGCGGAGTAGCAATATTTATATGGCCTAAAAAACAATTACAAAAAATATATAGTAACTTTGGCTTTACCTTCAATACAGGAAATTAAAAATTAATGGAAATAATAGATAATTTTTTAACAGAAAAAGATTTTGAGGTTATAGAAAAAGTAATTTTAAACAAAGATTTTGCTTGGTATTATAACGATTCAGTTTCTTATGAAAATGATGGGAAAGATTTTTATTTTACTCATATGGTTTATAACCATAATGGAGTAAGGTCGCATCTTTATGAAGCATTAACGCCATTTTTAAATAAGCTAAATATAAAAACATTAGACAGAATTAAAGTAAATTTGTACCCAAAAACAGATGTTGTTGCTCATCACAACAGCCATGTAGATACAGACTACCAACACAAAGGGGCAATTCTTTATATGAATAGTAATGATGGATTAACTGTACTAAAAGACAAAAGTATTAATAGTATTAAAAATAGAGTTTTATTGTTTGACCCAAGTAATCCTCACAATAGCACTACTTGTACAGACAAAAAATACCGTATAAACATTAATGTGAATTATTTATAATATGTCTAACCAAAGAATCCAGTTTACCGAATGGTTGCCTGACCAGCCTGCTAATGCAGGCTCACTGAATGATGCTAAAAACGTATTCCCTGTAGGCGTAGGATACGGTGCATTTCCTAGTGCAGAATATTACTCTAATGCAGCTAGCGAACCTTTAAACTCTGTCTTTGTTGCCAAGTATGGTAACGATGTACAAGTTTTTGCAGGCAGTGCTACTAAATTATTTAAAATGGATAACACTACATTAAATTTAGTAGATGTATCTAAAGCTGGCGGATATGGTGGTAACAGCATATGGAAGTGGGAACAATTCGGTCAGGTGGTTCTTGCTACCAACAACTCTGAAAAAATACAGGCATGGACTATAGGTGGTTCTACAGCTTTTGCTGATGTTTCTGCAACCGCTCCTGTAGCAAAAGATATTGCTACTGTTAGGGACTTTGTATTTGCAGGTAATATTGCAGGTGGTTCAGAGTCTAACAAAGTACAATGGTCGGATATAAATAATGAAGCATCGTGGGTGTCTGGCCCTACATCACAGTCTGACTATCAGATTATTGCTGATGGCGGTAACGTACAGGCAGTAACAGGCGGTGAGTTTGGGGTTATCTTTTTAGAAAAAACAGTGGTTCGTGCTTCTTATGTTGGTAGTCCTTTATTCTTCCAGTTTGATACCATTTCTAGCGGACTAGGTTGTTTAGAAGGTAACTCGGTAGCACAGTACGGAGCATTAAGTTTCTTCTTATCTGATGATGGTTGGTATAGTACCGATGGTCAAACAGTTAACGGGATTGGAACAGAAAAAGTAGATAGATGGTTTTTTGACAATGCTGACTTAACACAAATTGGCACAATTAGTTCTGCTGTTGACCCAGTTAAAAACTTGGTTGTATGGAACTATGCTAACGTACAAGGTAGTAGAAGTATCCTTATTTATAACTGGCAATTACAAAAATGGTCTAGGGCTGATACTGTATCTGATGTAGTAGGAACAATAGCTACTACAGGAACAACATTAGAAGGCATTACTAGAGAATCTGATGTTATAGCCACAGCAACTATTGCTGGAAAATCTTATACTATTGTAAGCCTTAATGATGGCATTGGTGGAGCAACAACTGACTTTACTGCTATTGGAGCATCAGCAAATACGGTAGGCTTAACCTTTACCGCAACAGGTGCAGGAACTGGAACAGGTACAGCTACCGATATGGCGTTAGCATTAGCACAAAGTACCACACTAGAAACATTAGTTGCCTCATTAGACTCACGACTATTTATTGGTGGTAAGTTCTTATTTGCAGGTGCTAGGGTAGATAGAATTGCAGTATTTACAGGCACATCTATTACTCCAACATTAGTAACTACAGATGTAGAGGTTGGTTATAACTCCGTAGCAACTCTAGCAAGACCACAGATAGATAATGGTACTGCTAACGTAGCCGTAGCAAGCCGTAGAGAGCTTGATGACACGATTGAGTTTAGTGCTTATGTACCAGCTAGTTCAGAAGGTAGATGTAGCCTACGCAGTGCTGGTAGGTATCACCGATTCTCTGTACAGCCTACAGGAAACTGGACAACTGCTATGGCAGTAGACGTAGAGTTAAAACCACAAGGTAATCGTTAATGACTAGGATGTATCGTAAGCTACCATTTCAAGGTGGTGACCCACGTTTAGTTGCTGAAGTGGTGAACAACTTGGTAGAAGGCAAGTCTAACAATAGTGGAGAGATTACGCTCAACACAGGCGGAGCTACTACTACAACACTGTTTAACGAACGTATAGGCTTTGAGTCTATTATATTACTAGACCCATTAACAGAAACCGCAGCAGATACTAGACAACCTTATGGTGAATTTTCTAATCTAGCAACACAAACTTTTGCAGTTGCAGACACCATTTACAATGTTGACTTATCCACAACTGAAGAAGCTTATGCAACTTCATTAGGTTCTAACAGAATTACTGTAGAGCATGGTGGCACATACAATCTATTATTTAGCTTACAGTTTGCTAACTCTAGTTCAAACGCCATAGGCGAAGCATCAGTATGGTTAAGAATAAATGGCACAGATGTTCCTGATAGTGCATTTATAAAAAGCATCCCATCCAGTCACGCTGGAGGCGATGGATACGCACTCATGACATCTAATGTGTTTTTACAGTTAGCAGCGAATGACTATGTAGAAGTAATGGTTGCAGTTAGCAATACCGATGTTGTGCTTCAGTATAATGCTGCACAAGCAACACCGTATGTAAAGCCTACTACTCCTTCAGCTATTGTTACCTTAAACATAGTAGCCCCTGTTATTGCTGTATGGGTAAATGAGAGGCAGAAGGGGCAAGCAACATTGCAACACTTGCCTAATTATTACGCTGATAAAACCTTTGGGTATATAATAGTAGGGTAATCAACCAACCAATTTAGTATTATGAACTTATACATCGTACCAACAAATCAAGTACACCGTTTTTGGGATAAAGCAGTTCCTCACATAGAACAAGCCATGAAAATGGGAGACGGTGAGTACACCATAGATCAACTAAAGCTATTAGTGATACAAGGGCAACAACAACTACTAATGGTAATGGATGATGAAGACAAATGTCATGTAGCCCTAACAATACAATGGACTACACTTGGATCACAACGTGTTTGCTACATTAGCTACATAGGTGGCAATAATACCCAGGAATGTTGGGATCAGTTTGTACAATGGGTAAAAAACAGTGGTGGGACTTCAATACAGGGTTCTACTAAATCAAAAGCTATCGCAAGGTTATGGCGTATGGCTTATAAAATGCAATCAAAATACACACTAATGGAGCTAAAACTATGAACGATTATTTTCCAGAGCTAGACGGAAACCAATCTATTGACAATGGAAAGATGGGTAGGCAGTTATTTAAAGGTGGTGGTGGAGGTGGTACATCTACTACTAAGCAAGAAATTGATCCAGCTATTCTTCCTTACATTACCTATGGCTTGGACGAAGCCAAATCTTTATACGGTCAAGGTGCTCCTGAGTATTATCCAGGCCAAACTTATATAGACCCTTCATCACAAACAACAACTGCTATGGATTTAACTCAGGCTAGAGCTTTAGCAGGAAACCCGTTAGTTCCTGCAGCACAAGCTCAACAATTAAGCTCTATTAGTGGCGATTATCTTTCAGCTGGAAACCCTTACTTTTCAGGAATGATGGCAGGAGCAGCAAGGCCAGCAATTGATCAATTTAACACAGCTATTAGAGATATTGGTAGTAGAACTGCTGCATCAGGCAGATATGGATCAGGTGCTATGGGAGAAATGGAGTCACAAGCATCTAAAAACTTAGCAACAGCATTAACGGACAAAGCATCACAACTAGCTTATCAAAATTACGGGCAAGAGCGTGGATTTCAAAATCAAGCTATTGCTAACGCACCAACATTAGCGGCAGCAGATTATCAAGATATAGGCCAGTTGGCTAGTGTGGGTAAAACTTCAGAAGATTATGCAAGACAAAAATTAGAAGCAGATATTGGAAGATTTGAATACGGGGCAAACGCACCTCAACAACAACTAAGCAATTATTTATCTGCAGCGTACGGTGCACCAGCACCTGTCAATCAGACAACAACACAATCAGGCGGAGGAGGTAAATAATGAAACCAATGTTAATGGGAGCAATGTTAGGAGCAGGAATGGGTCTAGTGCAAGGCAGAGATCCATTAAAATCTGCTTTAATTGGTGGAGCTACAGCAGGCATAGGCGATAAACTTATGGGGGCTCAGGGATTGTTTAATCTTGGAGGCGAACAGCTGGTAACCGATGCAGCAACTCAAGGTATGGGAGGTATGCAAAATTTAGGATTAACTCAAGTTGATGCTGCAAGAGTTGGGGCTTCAGGCGTTCCAAATTTTGGGGCAATGAACACAGAAACAATTAGCCCTTTTACTCCACAAGGAACTTCGTTTTTAGGAACAAAAGATTCTGTTTTTGGCCTAGGTGACCCTATGTCTAATCAATACATGGATTTAGCAACAAATACAAACTTAGGAGCAGACTCTGTATCAAATTTAACAATTCCTAATACAGGACTACTTAAAGATACCCCTAATTACTTTCAAAAAGGCACCGACCTTATAACAGATCAGTTTGATGGTAAAATGAGGGATGCTGAAAAAATGCAATTAGCTTTGGGAGCAGCTCCAATGCTTTTACCTAGAGAAGAGCCAATGATACAAACACCCCCTCCTCAAGTGGTCCCAGGAAAACAAGCAAGCTTAGGCCAACCTATGGCAATTAATGTACCTAGGCCAAATACTGTTTTTCAAGACCCAGAAAGGGAAATAGAAAAATTAGCAAGACGTTACTCATAAGGATAAAAAATGGCAATTAAAGATTATTTAAACAAAATACCAAATCCTCTTGACCAGCTTGATTTTAGTAATTATCAAAATGTGTTTTTAGGTCAAAGGCCAGAATCTGTTGATGAACTTGCAAGCTTAGGATTGCTTGGTAAAAACCCAGAGGAAATAATAAAAAAAGCAAATAAAGCTTCATTTACTCAAGGTTTGTTAAATATGGGTATAAATTATTTAGCTACACCTAAAAATAAAAATTACGGGTCAGCACTTCCTTATTTTTTACAATCGTACCAGAAAGGTATTGAAGGAGCTCAGGCCCCATATAAAACTTTAATTTCTGACGTAACTGATAAAGAAAAATTAATAGCATTCAAAAGAGGTAAAGACAAATCTGACAGAGAAGAAGCATTAAGAGTTGAGTTATTAACTAGTCCCAATCTTACTGAAATGGAAAAAGGTCAAATTAATGCTGACCCAGTTGGTTTTGCTAATGAAAGAAATAAAAAATCTGCCCCTAGTTATTTAGATGAAACAATAATGGGATTAACTCGTAAGAAAAAGTTAGATTCAGCAAACTTTACTGAGCAAGACAAAGTAGACTTAGAAACAGCCATTAATTTAAAAGTAAGTGGGTCTCAAGATGTTTTAGGTTCTGGAAGTATTTTTGCTCCTCAAACAGAAGCTCAAGATAAAGGAAGAATTAAGGGTGCTCAAGAAGCAGCAACAGAAGCTGTTAAATGGATGAATGGAGGAAATTCTGATTATGCAGGTCAAATGATTAAGCTAGACAATGCTATTAATTTGCTTGAAAGTGGCAATGATAACATTAGTGGTAATGTCTACGGTATGGCCCCAAGACCTCTTCAAAGAATGGCCTTTAAAGAAGGTACTATTGTGCAAGACAGTGTTGAGGAAGTTATTGCCAGGACATTAAGAGAAACTCTTGGTGCTCAATTTACTGCTAACGAGGGTATGTTATTGTTAGCAAGGGGATACGATCCTTACGCTACTGAACAAGAAAATGCTAGAAGGGTAAGGGCATTAAGATCGGTGATGGAAACAACAGCAAAAAGAAAACAATCAATGGTTGATCATTACCAAACATATGGTTCTTTAGAAACATATAAGTATAAACCAGTAACATTTGAAGAGTTGAGAGATGCACTTCCTCCCCCAAGCGAAAGAAGGGCTAAGGAAATGGATGAAAGAATTGCGGCTATGAAAGAACAATCAAAAACTCCTGAAGGAATGTTACTTACCCCTCAAGATACCGCTATTTTAAATAGCTACGGCTTTTAAAGGAAAATTATGGCAGAAAACATAACGCAACTAAAGGACAAGCTTGACTCTATAAAGAAAAAAGTTTTAGAGCTTGATAAAGCTAAAAACTTTAAAGAAGCAAAAGCCTTAGCTGAAGCAGGGAAAAAAATACAAAAGTACATAAAAGATAATGAGGTTAGTTATAGCACTCCAGTAGAAGCTTTAAGGTCTACTTTAGGTAGTGCTGCTTTTGAATTTGGGGATGAAATAGAAGCTGGCGTAAGGGCTCCTTTTAGCGACAGATCTTATAAAGACATAAGAGATGAGTTAAGAGAAAAGCAAGTAAAATTTGGTAGAGAAAATCCTAAGCTAAACCTTGCCACAGAAGTTGGTGGCTCTTTTCTTCTTCCAGGGGCAACCTTAGCTAAAGGAATAGGTAAAGCCTCTACCTTGGGTAGTAACATTGCTCTTGGTTCAGGATATGGAGCATTAACTGGTGCTGGTATGTCCAATGAAATGTCTGACGTTCCTGCTGGAGCTTTTACAGGAGGTGTTACAGGCGGAGCAGTTTCTGGAGGCCTAGGGCTTATTGGTAAAGCTATAGCACCGCAATTACAAAAAGGGGCACAAGAATTAAGAAATCAAGGTGTTAAATTAACCCCAGGACAAGCACTTGGAGGTGGAGTTGCTTCTGCAGAAGAAACGCTTGCTGGTCTAAACCTTCCCTTTTTATCTAAACAAATTAAATCTGCTAGGGCAGAAGCTGCTGTTGACTTTAACGAAGCGGCAATAAATAAAGCATTGAAACCACTAAACCTTAAAGTTGACCCAAAGCTTCCTAGCCCTCAAGACAAATTAGCATCTGCACAAAAAATGCTTTCTGAAAGTTATACTAAAACTTTAGATAAACTTACTTTTAAGGGTGATCAAAATTTAGCATCAGGCTTTAAAAGCATCCTTAATAAAAACAAATCATTAAACCCAGATTATTTAAGAAAATTAAAATTTAAAATAAACGACATTCTTGCAAGATCAAAAGAAGGCATGTCTGGACAGAAAATTAAAAATTTAAAAGAAGAGCTTAATGAAATAGTTGGAGATTATTCTACAGGTCTTGGTGCAGATAGAGAATTTTCTAGAGCTATGGATGATGTGTTAAGGGTATTTGATGTTCAACTAAAAAGACAAAATAAAAAGTATGCCACACAACTTAGCAAAACTGATAAATCTTACGCTGGAATAACCAGAGTTGAGAATGCTATGAATAAAGTTAAAGGGGAGGGCCAACCATTTACTCCAAGTGCTCTTGCCACAGCAGTTAAGCAAGGCGATAGATCAGCAAGAAAAAGAACTTATGCTAGAGGCGATGCCTTAATGCAAGATTTGTCTGGAAAAGGCGTTAACGTGTTAGGTAACACTGTTGCTGACTCTGGAACATCAGGAAGGCTAGCTTTTCCATTACTTTTTGGAGCGTCTCAGGCAAGTCCAGAACCTTTCTCAAAAGCCATATTAGGTGCAGGAGCTGTTGTTAGTGCTTTATACACAAAACTGGGCAGAAATGGATTTAATGCTCTTATTAAAGAAAGGCCAGAAATACTAAAAAAACTTGGTGTAACTATGGCCGATCTTGCCCCACTTATGTCTCAAGGATTGCTTGCTTCCGACCGAGAAGAATATAAGCCAAGAGAGTATTCTGGAGATAAAGACATACCTACTATTACTATTCGTGGTGGAGGTGCAAATTAATGTGGCAAGAACTTACTCTCCCCCCAATCAATTTGTATAACGCACCGAAGGGAAACTAATGGCATCAACTAACCAAGTACATGAAGTAAAAGCAGATTTAC
>TARA_R110000796_G_scaffold742_1_pt1 | contig 15179 bp, 15 predicted proteins | sample TARA_R110000796 | Tara Oceans TARA_R110000796 (sample SAMEA4397815) | marine metagenome | biome: Polar Biome; feature: [SRF] surface water layer (ENVO:00010504); material: water (ENVO:00002006), including particulate matter (ENVO:01000060) such as... | depth 5 m
ATCTCTTAAGATTTCTCTATCGATTTCAGCAGCAACTTGCTCAGACAACATAGCCGTTAATTCAGCTTCAGCGTCGATGTTGTGGAATGCACTAACATCTTGTGCTAATTCTGGAGACCATGTAGCTCTCAATTTTCTTTCTTCTACAGAAACAACAACCTCGTCTAATTTGAAAGATACTTCTCCCATTTCAGTTTCAAGTTCTAATGAAGCATATTCTGCCCAAGATACTGATAAGTCAGTAGCTACTAAACCTGATAATACAGTTGAAGCACCAGATACGATACCAGTATAACCATCATAAGTTGATGTACCAGCAGCATCTACAGGGTGAGTTAAATCAGCCTCTAAGTAAATTACCCCAGCATCATCACAAATGTCGTCATATGCTACGATACCTTTACCGTACTTTTGAGTTACTAATCTGAAAGGTACTTCTGCACCTACAGCGATAACAGCGTAACCGTCAGCATCTACTAAAGCTTCGCCAGAATTGTTTACAATTTTTAATGAAGCCATGAAAGATTCAGTATCCATTGGGTTACCATCTGGTCCAGATAATCTACCTTTGTTGATTGCGCTAAATCCAGATACTTGTAAGATAGCATTTCTCAATGAACCATCAGTAGCAGTTGGAAGTGCAGCAAACGTTGCAGCAGCACTAAATTCTCCGTTAGTACCCATAGTAACTAAGTTACCAGTACCAGCGATAATTGATATTTCACCTTTTGATGCATCAAATAATCCATCATTGTAGTAAATATCATATAAGTTCTTACTCAAGTACTGAGTAGGAGCATATCCACTAGTTGCACCTTTTACAAGTGGCAATCCATCAGCACCCATTGAAGTGTGTGCAGAAAACTTAGGGTCAACATTAGAGTTACCGTAAGTATCACTCGCAGAATCATATCTAGATGACGTTTGTGGTACGAAGAAGAATAATTTACCAATTGGCATATTCATAGCTTGTACAGACACGATGTCATTAGCTAATAATTTTGAGAATACTCTCCTAACGATAGGGAATACTACAGTTTCGAAAGAACCTGAGCTAGAAGCGTCAGTTGATTCGTTTAATAAGTGAGAAGCTTCGTTTTCATATAATTGAGCGATGTTCTCTTTAACGTGACCTTTAAGACCATCTAAGAATCCTAATGAATCCCATTTGCTAATAGTGTTCTCACGTATTGCTTTCATGTGGTTTAAGCCGATATTACCAACTTTACCTGAATTTAAAAAATTTGACATAATTTGTTTATTTAAAAATTTATTTGTTTTATTATAAAGTTCTTCTAATTAAATCTAGAACTCTTGATTGTGCTGGGTCAATGTAAGTTGTCGTCTCATTTAATTGAGCAGACTGACTTGAAGTTTTATCAGACACGAATTTATTTTCAATTGATTCTGTCATAGGTTTTTTATTCCCTAACTCAGAACTAATTGCTTTATACAGTTTTTTAGACTCTTCAATAGTACCAACTTCGTCATCAAATCTACTTAGGATGTTTTTCTTCTCTTCTGATGTAGTAGAGTGTTCTAAAAACAATTTAGTAGCATGTGTTAAATTAGTGTTGAATACAGCAGTCTCAGTAATTGATTTTCTAAAGTCTTTAAGAGAGCTTCTGAACATGTCATTTTCTTTCTTATAGTTTTTAGCTTCGGATAAAAGAGAATTGTACTTTTTGATAGCGTTGGCTAATTTCTTAGACATAACACTTTCATTTGCTGTTACATTAGGAGCTTTTACATTATTGGCTTTTCCACCAGCACCTTCAATATCAGTTTTATTATTAGTTACGTTTCTACCTTTTCCAACTTGAATCTTTTCCTCAAGTTCTTCAGTCTCTTCAGATAATTCTTCAGTCTCTTCAGATAATTCTTCAGATTCTTCAATTTCATCCTCACCTTCCATAACGTGTGGTGCATGAGCATCACCGCTACCGTTGCGGTCTTGGGTAAAACCACCGTCAAGGTTATCCCCTGAATCTGAATCTAATGGAGCTTTTTGACCTTCTATTTCTCCAGATGGTAAATTACCACCTTTTGATGTAACGTCACTTGTAGCTGTTCTTGGCTTACCGTTAGCGGTGTTACCAATTGCAGTTTCTTCATTTATATCATCATCATCATCTGACAATTCAATCTCATAAACTACAGCTTCTCCTAAATCTTCATCTTCAGATTCTTCTTCAGATTCTTCAGAGTCCATTTCTGGAGCTACTTCTTCCTCTTCTTCTTCAGAATCCATTTCTGGACTTACTTCTGTATCCATTTCTGGTTCCATATCCATTTCTGGTTCCATATCCATTTCTGCATCTACATCTAAATCCATTTCTGAACCTAAATCATCTGCTGACATTTCACCTTGGTCGATAAGACTTCCACCATTCATTTTTACATTGTACTCTGAACCTGATACTGGGTCTCTAATAATCACTTCGTCTGATGATACTACTTCTATTTCGTCTTCTCCGCTTAGTTTTTTGTAAACTGAGATAACTTCCTCGTCTGATGCGCCTGTCATGTCCATTCCGTAGTCTTCGCTACCTTCTTCTGCATCAAGACCTAAGTCTCCATCCGCAGTGTCCATTCCCATGTCATCAATTTCAAGTTCTTCAGAACCACCTACTTCACCGTCCATTTCTGGAGCAGCTTCTGGGGAACCACCAACTGGTAATGCGTCAACGTCATCTCCCATTTCTGGTTCTGCGTCAACGTCTTCGATATCTTCGATATCATAATCATCCTCATATAAGGATTCTTTTAGCGAACTATTAATTTCTTCTTTCGCTACCGAACGAAGTATTTCTTTAGAATTTGAATTTAAGTTCTCTTCAATAAGGTTAAATTCCGCTAAGGCTTCTTCTATTACAGACATTTTTTCGTCTTTCATTTGCTTTCTAAATTTTGTAATTTGGATTATAGTGCAACAATTGTTACACAGTTATTAATAAATATGTCTTATTTTACCAAAATGCGTTATTTGAATAAAAAATATTATCTTTTTTATTTTTAACCCTTATTTTTTATAGTAAAAACCTGTTTAACTTATCAATTAATAAATTATCTTTTTTACCAACAGATTCCATAAATGGTTGAGCTTCAGACCTATTACTGAACATGTATGAACCTGGTGTGCTTGGTGAAGTAACAATATCCCAACAGATAATTTCAAAATCGTCTTGGACTAATAATTTCCCACCAATCTCGTTTAATGACCCAACACCTCTTGATGAGACACCAACTCTAATACCTTTTCTAAGCAAGTTGGCAATCTGGTCACCTTCACAAGAAATGATTCCTTGATTAACAAAACCAGGTGACATAATGATTTCAATAGTACCCACTAGTGTTTGACCTTCCCACCAGATTTTTTTAATCTCGTGTGAAACTCTACTATTTGAAATAACACTACTCTCAGGGTGGTCAGACTCACCTATAGCTAATCTCATATCAATAAGTTCTTGATATTTTCTAGCTTCTCTTTTTAGAATGTCTTCTGGATATATTCTACCGTTTCTATTTTCTATTCCGTATTTTTGTAGTACTACGAATAGCTCAAGTGGTTCAATCATAACTGGACCTGTACCTATTTTATTCGCCTCAGTTATAAACGGTTTATTTCTAAGGTCCCTAGGTTCAATAAAACCAGCATCTCCTTCAATCAATAAACCAGTACCAGTCTTACCACCTCTAATTACTTTAAAGTCATTTGTCATATTTACCGTCTTTCTCAATAAATATGCTGTTACAAAGAAAAAAGCCTAAACTTTTTTAATTGTTTAGGCTTCTTCTAATTTCTTTTTTGCTTGTTTTTTATCTTTATGAAATTTAAAGTATATATCTTTATTTAATATTTCTTCACATATGTTTTTAATTAATCTTGTCATTTCATCTACCAATGTATAATCATCTAATAAATAATCTTTCACTTGATATAGGGTAATTTCACAACTCATAAAACTAGGTTTATTACTGCCAATTCCAGATTCCCTCATATCCATATCTACCATACTCATATCCTTTTTGAATAAATCTTGGTCTATGTTAAAATATAAATCTCTTTTTATTTTTTTAGTAATCTTTTTAATAACACTTCCATACTCAACGTAATCGTCAAAATTAATTGTGTTGGCCCACCCACTTAGTTTTATAAATACAGCTCTAGGGTTGTTCTTGTCAACCGAGCCAAACACGATATTAATATTATTATTAATATCAATTGTATATTCTGTTCCTCTTATTTTTTCCATATTCTAATATACGTAAAATTTAGAAAAAGTCAATACCTGGTAAGTACCGTAAAACCTGGTGTTTTAATTTTTAGTATTTTTAAAACCCTCTAATTACGCTAGATTCAAACTAACCTTTAATTTTTTTGGTAAAGGTTTCATTTGAAAATCTGAATTTTCGGTTAATATAGAATAGACCATACAGGCACTTCCATTTGTGTTTAAATAATGTGGTTGGTTAGGCTTAAATTTGTAGATTTCACCAGCAATATATATCTTACCAGTTAATTTATCTTTAATTGAACCTTTTAATATTTTACCATACTCATATAAATTATTATGTACATGTGGCATTATATAAGAGTTTGTTTTATAAGATAAGATAATAGATTTATACTCTTTAACCGCTTTTATTCCCATTACTTCAACACCCTTTGAAATTTGATTTGGTAATTTCTCCCATTGTTCCTTAATTAATATAATTTCATTTGGAGTAACATCAGGAAAAGATATTACGAAACTATCAAAGCTTTTTTTAATTTCTATTAAGCTAGATTTAGCTTTATTATAATTTTCATTTTTCTCTGGGAAAAACCTGTTTAAAATTGATTTCATGAGTTTATAACAACTATTGATTTTATATCTCGAAGTAATTCAAGAATTTGTTCATTAACTTTAGTATTTCGCTCATCTAGTTTTTCACTTCTAGTATCTAACTTATCACTTTTTTCCTCCCAAAGTGTAGTTAATTTAATAACGTCTTTAGCTAATTCATCCTTATCACCTTCGGCTTTATTTAATTTTTTTGCTAACCAAAATATAGCGGCACCCATAACCACCACTACTGGAGCTTGCTGTACTAACCAACCAAGTAAATTTGGCGTTGCTTCTAATGTAAATAAAATAAACATATTATATTAAAGTTTCTTTTAAGTATGAAATTTCACTTATCTCTGAAATAAACTTATCTGAGGAATAACTATATCTCAGTAATTTATCTTTAACTCTTAAAAAAGTATCTTTTTCATCGATACTTGATTCTTCGTTTAATTTATTATTAATTAAATCTACACACTCAAGTAATGTACCCTTATACAAACTTTCTTTCTCTTCTTCAGTACCATTGCAAATAATTTTAAAAGCTTTTTTCTCGGTCTCAGATAATTTACTCATATATTTAGAGTTAAATTTCTCAATCATTGCTGGACCCATAAACTTATTCATATACGGTTCAACCACCTTTTTAATTGTAGCTTCCTGAATAGGCTTTGAATGTGAGTTTAAAAATAATTTTGATTCAACAATTGAATTTATGTTACTTGCAGTTTTCTTAAGAAAACCTAACTTGTGTATGTGTTCATGTAAATCTTTATTCTCATAATCAGCAACTAAAGTGAACCCTTTTTTGGTTAAATAATTAACCAACTTTTTATTTGATTCATTAACTTTAGATTTATCTAATTCCTGTAATATTGAAATACATTCGTCAATAAAAAGCTTTGACTTTTCAATTTCATTAGGGGTAATGACCTTATTCTCTATCGTATCAAACACATTAAATTGCGTTCTCAATACAGAATTTTCTTTTAAAGCCTTAGTGTAACTTTTAAAGAGTTTTTTATATTCACCATTACCGTCAGCTATACCATTTGCTAAAATGTCCTTAAAGGTTTCATGTATTTGTCCAAAATTTTGCATTCTTCTTCTTTTATAATAAATATGTTTTTTTAATTATAAAATCTATTTATTATTCATTTTCATCTTTACCATTGAGTTTATCATCAATTTCGTTTATCATGTCATCCATGGTTTTATTGAATCTTATTGATTTATCAAAAATTTTGGTAGCTTCAGTTTTAAGTTTTTCCTCATTACTTCCCCTACCATTTAACATATCCATATACCTCTTAGTTGATGGGTTATTTTCTTTTAATAGAGGTTTATTTAGTAAACGTCTATTCTCTTCAGTAGGTTCTTCAGTTGTATCTCCACCTAAATCTTCTTCAGTTGCGTCTCCACCTAAGTCCTCAGTAGCGTCAATTTCATCTTCTAAGTCACCTTCTAAATCTAATCCAGCATCATCGAAACCTCCACCGAAGCCACCACCGCCAGAACCACCACCACCACCAGCGGCACCACTATCACCTTCTTCATCAACTTGTCCACCAATCTTAGCCATATCCATATCACCATAAACTCTATCAACTCTATCAAATACACCACTGTTTTTAATTACATTAGATGTATTTTCTAATTCAGTTGCTGCCGCCTTTTCGATTCTTTGTTCAAGTAAATCTTGCTTAATTTCGTCATCACTCCAACCTAAAATTTCTCTTTTAGCTCTTGTCATTGACATAGTACCAAATCCATTACCAGCATCAACTACCGAATCTTTATATAAAGAAACTTTAGCTGCTGTTTGCTCAATTTTAAGCATTTCCGCTTGCGTTGAAGGGTTATTTAATGTAATTGTAAAGTTATCTAAATCATCGGCAAAACCCAATAAGTGTAAATGAATAATAGCAATTTTATTAAGTTCATGTAATAACGCTTGTTGTATTCTATTAATGGTTCTTGAAAATCTAATATCTTGTAATGCAAGATTTTTACCTTCTCCTTGAGGTTCCTCAAAACCTAAAAAAGCTTTAGGGACTCTTAAAGCTGTAAATAATTTTCTTTGTAAGTATTCAATATCAGCAATTTGGTCCAAGTTCTGTGCACCTGGTAAAGTATCAATAGGTGTTTGAGCGTTTTCATCTCTTACTGGTATGAAAATATCTTGGTCAATACCTAATTGGTTATACCTAACATCCATTTGACCTGTTTGTGGGTCAACAAGTGGGGTACGCTTAAATCTATTAGCAATATCATCTACGTATGACCCAACATCTTCATTATCAATGTTACCTACAAATATTTTATAAACTCTTCTTTCAGGTGCCCTTGTTACACGATAAACAAGCATGGCATCTTCAGCTAAGATTAATTGTTTCCAAATACGTCTAGCTTTTTCTAAGAATGAAGTACCGTAAGGTAATTTCCTATCATCACCTAAAAGTCTAAAGTGAGCAATTTGCCATGATTCAAAACTAATATCTCTACCTTTCCAATAGAACACAGTTTTATTTCTACTCTCATCTTTATTAACAGCTTCTAATTGAGATGGGGATATGATTCCGTTAATGTCATTCTCTCTCCTTTCAATCTCAAAGTTAGGTAATTGTCTAACACCAGTAACACCAACTTTACTATTAATGTTTAATTGTAAAAAATTATCACCATACTTACATAGGTTTCTAGCCCACATTTGTAATGATGTATGAATATCTAATCTATTGATGAATAAGTCTTCAAGAATCCTTTTAACCCTTTTACTACCAGAGTAAACATTAATTACATCACCTTTATCATTTGGAGTTGTTGATTCTTCACTAAAAACATCTAATGTAGCGGCAATTTCTGGGTAAAATTCCATTGTCTCAAAATCTGAATAGGAACCAACCCTTGTAGTTTCATAATGAATAGCTTGTTGATATAATTCACCATCAACTCTAGACCACATACCAGCTAAGTACTTATCTTGTTGTGCCTGTAATTTAGCTACGTCAAACTCTTGTTTAGACTTAGTTCTTAATATTTCTTCACTGTTTCCAACAGAATATTTATTACTTCTCTTTTCTACGTTTGGATTTAAACCTTCTTTTCCAAATGTGTTACTTAATTTTTGGAAAACTGTTTGTTTTTTTGCCATCTTAATTCTTTTTATTAATTATACTATATTTTTTAAATAAATCAATGTATTATGTTATTTAGAACCGCTAAATAACCACATATAATTACCTTTGGGGTCTTGCATATTCTTAGAGACTTGAGAGGTAAAATTAGGTTTTTTAGAAGTAACCTTCTTTTTCCTATCATTCTTAGATACGAAACCATTACGTTTTAAGTCGTCGTCATTTATTACTCTACCATCATTTCTAATCCATCCAGCCAACATAGCCTTAGTTTTAGCTTTAGCTTCTTTTAACTTTTTAAATGAGGTTTCCATTACCCATAAACCATACGCTAATGGCATAAGTAAATCATCATGATACCCATCCATATGGTCAGCTCTACCGTTTTTAAATACAAATGTTCTCATTTCTGATATCATTCTTTTGGAACGTACTTTAATTGCATTTAACCTTATCATTTTTTCTAAATTTCTAACTATTGGTGCTCTCCTACCCGCAGTACAGTTAAAACCAGGATATTTACCAATATTACCTTCTTTAGGACTTTTGTTAGTTACCTTTTCTAATGGTTTTGCTGAGGTTTCGTCATAGTACAAATTTGGTGTACCTAAATACTGACATTGTGTTATTGTACCAACACCCCAACCACCAGTCACATCGACTACTACGAGTGCTTCATATATTCTAGCGTATTCATCAACCAACGTACCTAATAAATCGGGTTGTAATTGACCTTCATATTCCATTACTTGTGTCATGGTAGTAAAATCAATAACTACAATAGTTGAATTATCACCTCCATCACCTCTAGCAACATCAGCTATTAAGATGTACTCATGACCCTCAATGGGTTCTTCCCAAATCCAAATCTCATCTTTATCACCAGCTGTGTATAATGGTTCACATACATTTAATCTCTCTTGCATTATAATGTATTTATCATCAATTACATTACCACCAGAACCAATAAATGATACGTCAAGCTCTTGAGCAATCATCTTCTTGTCGTTGTTCATACCACGACACATTTCTCTATACCAACTTGAACTAGGTTTGTAACCTTTATTCACCATATTTTCATAATGGGTATAAATTTCTAGTACACTCTCTTCGGAATCACCATAATTAAGGTATTTCAACTCTTCAATCACATCATTATCATCCTCTTCGTGAATCCAAATTAGGTCCCTAACTTTGGTTTGTTGATTAGTAGTATATCTAGGGTCTTGATACCATTTCATCTCAATGATGTGGAAATCATTTTTACCCTTTTTAGATTGTTCGTATGTTTTATGGTATAAAGCATCCATACCATTTGGTGTGGAAATTAGCGTAGCTCTACCACCAGTACCCAATGCAGTTAATGCGGCACCAAATACAATTGCACCATCATCAATAAAAGCCGCTTCATCCATGATTAACCATGTTGGGGTGAAACCCCTAAGTGCATCTTTAGATGTTGCAACCGCTTTAATTCTACTACCATTAGGTAATTTAAGTTCTTTCTTAGATTCTACTAAATAAATACTTTTACCTTCTTTTTCATCAGTCCCATAATATTCATCACCCCAAACCCACCTTGGGTATTGAGAAACGAAATCTTTAATTTTATCTAAGAATTCAAATGCCATTTCTTGCTTGTTTGCGATAATCAAAATAGCTTCTGGGTTGTTTGGGTCAGCAAATACAGCTTTGGTTGCGGCATATGCCGCAGAAGTTGTAGAAACCCCAGCCTGTCTAGGCTTTGTAATCATAGTAAATCTATATTTTTTATATGCTTCTACGATTTGTATTTGTTTTGGAAATAATTTAAACGGTACAAAACCTTCTTGTGTTTTATCGAAAGTTTTGAGATATGTACAAATTGCATACACTGGGTCTATTAGACATTCGGTATATTCATACATTATTTCTGTTCCTGTTAACATACTTTTTTTATATATAAATATACTAAAAGAGGTAATAAAACGTAATAAATAAAAAAGGCCCGTCTAATGACGGGCCTTTAAGATATATTAATAAAATTTATAGGAACCAATTTTCGGTGTCTAAATTATCCAAATCTTCTGGACCTAAATAATCATCATCACTAATCCTATCAACAACATTATCAAATTCATCATTTCTCAATTCATCTTTAACTTCATTTATAAATTCGTTAATAAGTGCTTTACCTTTTCTAGAACCCATAAGTACTTCTCTAAAGCATTCATGAAATTCATCAGCTGGTAATTGTACTAACTCAGTATAAATATGATGTTTCAAATTATAATCTTCAGCTGGAATACAATTTAAAAATCTTTCCCATATTGGTGGTCCAAGTCTCATATCCCAACTTTCCGCATCCATAAAATCAGCTTTCTCCATTACAAATTGAGCTGTTTTAGGGTTTTTTGGTAATCCATGGTATGAAAGTACTTCCATCACACCTTTAACCATCTCGTGGATTAAAACGGGTAAACAAATAGCCTCTGCTACTATACTTGGAAGTTCATTTTCAGATTTAGGAAATTCCACAGTAACTAATCCACCAATAACTTTATTTTTCTTATCGTCATTAACTTTATTTTTCTTATCGTTATTAACCATGTACATGTAATCAGCACCAGTCATTAACTTAGAATAAAGATTAGGTAATAATGGATTTAGTTCTTGCAACTTATCATCTATTAAGTGAAACATATGATTTGTTTTCTTAGCGGCACCTTGAATCAACGCATTAATCATTCTACGTTTATAAACTTCCTTATTAGCATTAACTAATTCATCATGGTTATCGAACTCAACAGTAGATTCTGACTCAATTCTAAGTTTATTTTTATTAGGTTTCAATAACATTTCTGTAGTTAGAGTACCATCAAGTAGTAAGTATTCTTCGGTAATATCGAAATCATCCATAACTAATTGCTTGGCCATTTCTATTAACTCATCTTTATGTTTTTCCTCAAGCTCAATTACTTTTCTCATACAAGCAGCTTGCTTATTTTTAATTTCGTTTATATCTATTTTTTCCTCACCGTGGTGTCTTTTATAGTTTTTTACAACATCACCAAATCTTTTGGACATTAATCGCTCTTCAAAATGCATATCGTCATCTTCAGGGAAAGCTGGGTGTGCACCCAATGAATGAGAACGGTCCCTTAATTGCTTAGCCAAAGTGGGGTCCATTCTTTCAGCATGATTCTCATCATACTTAATTCTACTCTCGCTTAATCTTTTTGGGCTCTTCAATTCCTTTAAAGCTCTAAGTGCTAAATTTTTAATTCTATTATCGTCCATTATTTTTTATTTTTAAGATAATTGATAAAGTCATTTTTTTTCATTCTAGGGTTGATATTTTCACCTAGTTTAATCTTAGGTGCTTTAGAATCCTTTAATTCTTCCATCAACTTATCAAAGTCCTCACCATAAAGCTCACCTCTTTCCATCCTTTCTTCATCTGGGATTTCTGGTAAATCATTCTCACCTTCTGAAATTGATTCTCGGTATTCATTAAAAAGACTATTTGCAATTTCACTATTCTTTAATTGCCCATCAATTTCAACAAACGTTCCCTCAATACTACTATTCCCAGATACTAATCCTTTGATAAAAGCCTTTTTTATTGGGTCATTATCTGACATATTTTCAGTGGTTAATTCGATTGTTGAATTAACCCCATCAGTTTTAGAAGCTTCCTTCGCTTTATTTACAGCATTTTGGTCATTAGCTGCCACTGAATATGTCATATTATTATTCTCTTCATTTTCTAGAATGACTTTACGTAAATCTTTTTTGGTTACTCTGTTACTCATTTTCTATTTTGATTTTATACTCCATTACCACATCCCTTGCGTATAGAAGGTCAATGACTTTTTTTATTTCCATCCCGAATGGGAAAACTAATCTCTCTTCTGGGTACTCATCCAACCCATCAATATTTTCCCAAGCTAATGAGATTATATTATCTAAAGCATCATACATTGAAAATTGCTCATTATCTTGTACAACGTGCAATTCAAAGTCTGATTCAACTTTACCCACTTGAACGATTAAATTATCAAATGGGACTTCAGGGTTACTACTTGCTGGGTACGAATCCCAACCCTCACCATCAATGTTATCAAGCGTATCACTAAAAATAAAGTCATAAAAGTATTTATTAGCGTGATTATAACCAATCTTATGTACGTATATTAAATATAGTTCATCCATTACACTTCTTGTATTTCAGGTTTATTACCATCAGTAAATCCATCTACCTCTAAATTGGTATCTGGATTACCAAATTTAGATACGTTGATTGTGTATTGCTTACCATTATCTAAAATATCTGTTTGATAAACAAATACATATGGTTCATCATACGCTTGTGGCTTTTCTATTATTTCACCGCTATTATCAAAATTAACCCCATTAAATCTAACCCCATCAATATCAAAAGTTAATGTAACTGAATCTCCATCAATTGAAAATTCACTACTATCAATAAACTCTATACTATTCCCATCTTCAGCTTTTGGATTTGGGTCTGGTAATTGTTCTGGAATAATTGTCCATGGCTTAGACCTTCTAGTAGTCCTTTTAGGTTCAACTTTAGGTTCAACTTTAGGTTGAACCATTGGCTCAGCATCAGTTGTCATAAATGTCTCTTTAACCATTTCTTTAATTCTTTTATTTAACATCTCTTCATTCTTATCAGATTCGGCAGTTACGTATTTATTCTCTTCCATACCTCCATCATCAACACCTAAAAATTCATCTTGGAAGACAGTGTTACCGTTACCATTAGGGTTGTGTTCAGTAATTTCTTTAACGTCAGTTAAATTAACATTAACCATTTCTTTAGAATTAGACATTTGAACAATAACGTCATTACCATCAATTTTCTTAACGATTCCAGCCTCTTTCCTATTGGCAACGTAAACTTTTTTATTTAATAAGTTATCAGTCTTTTTTTTTTCTAATACACTTTCCTCCATATCGATATTATCTAAATCTAATGGTTCATCACTTGGTAATTCCTCATCACCACCTTCAGCGTCAGCTTCTGCTGGTTCTTCATCTTTCTTACCAGTGCCATCAGTTGTAGATGATTTTACTTTTTGAATAATATCAGATTGGTCTTGTTGGTCCATTTCACCTGAATTGGTTGCAGATAAAACAGAGTTAATTGCAAATTTTTCTAAGTCATAATCAGGTGCCCCTAATTCTTCGGTATATTTCCTTAAACTTTGACCTAACTTACCAGATAATTGTTGTATATATTTTTCAGGACTTTCTTCTTCGTTGGCTTCTACACCAGCATCGAATGGCTCTTCATCAAATGGTTTGTCATTACTTGGCTCTTCCATTGGGGCCGCATCTGGGATGTCATCAAAACCATCGCCATTAGGAACAGAAGAACCCATATCCTGAGTTTGTGGTTCAGGAGATGGGTCATCTAATTTTAACTTAAACTTAGTTTCAGTTATACTTTTTTTTTTGAACTTAACTCACCTTCTTTAATTTTACCAATTGCGGTAGTAATCTTAAGTTTGTTTGTTTCACCTTCTTTGATTTCACGAATCATTCTATCTATCATTTTCTCAGTTTCATTCAACTCAACATCTTCTGACATAGCATCTTTAATTGCCTTGTCTTTAGAGCCCATATACTCGTCTTCTGAAGATTCTATTTCACCATCACCATCATAATCTTCATCAGCCTCATCACCTTCTTCCACAACTGGTGGGGTATCTACATCTGGGCTGCTTTTTTCATTCGGCATTCCATCAATAGGTCCGTTGTTTTGACCAGGCGTTTTAACTGTACCTAATGTAGTATCAGGTTGACTTGATTTTGGCTTTTCTGAGTAAGCATCAAATGATTCAGATAGTAAGTTGTCATTTTTTAAAATATTAATAACGTCACTCTTACCTAAAGCTTCATTAAGACTAATGAATTTAAGGTTTAATTGTTTTGTAGCTTGAGAATAGCTATCGTATGATTTATCAGTTTTGTTTTTTAAACCACCAATGTAGTTGAAATCTTCAGCTACAAGATTTTCAGTTTTATTAGATATTTTGATAAAATATTTGTGATTTTCTCTAACAATACCATATACTTTTCCGTCAGGACCTTTCTTAGTCAATTCTACTACTGACCTATTTGTATTTTCATTTACAGGTGCCATTCCCATAAGAGACCTCATTCTATTAACTTGGTCATTTCCTTTTAATCCAGTTGGCCTAACATTATTGTGTTTTTTCATTTATATTTGGGTTTAATTATCCGTTTATTACAGAAGGTGCTAAGGTTCTTTTCTTACCTAGAACAAAAACATCGGCTGTGTTACTGATAGTATTAATTAAAATATCTATCTGTCCACCAGCAATCATTGGTACTGTAGTTCCATTAATTACGGGGCTTGCAATAGCACTAGCATATACCTTAGTATATACAAATCCAGTTAAATTTGCATCAGCTGATGCGTGTATCACTTGTTCTAAATACCTCATAATTGTATCTTTTACTATATAAATATAGAAAAAAAGATAAAAAAACTACTTAGAGAATAAATTAGTAAACTAATATAACGTTAATTGGTTCTAAAATTAATTTAATATTAAGTAATTTTGATTCTGCGTAATCTAAACCACCAAAATCGGCTAATTTAACCCTACCCTCAATTGACCACTTTTCAATAATATGACCAATAGGGTCTAAAATATCTAAATCATAATTAATAATAGGTACCTCAATGTTCTTTTGTTGCCAATCACAACGAAATCCCTCTACTAATGATTGAGAAACTGATGGTGATATGATATCACGTAATATAATTTCAATATCACCCCAACTACCATTGATTAATTTAGGTCTATGAGTCTTTACAAGGGCCCAACTAACGATGTCCTTGTAACCATCACCTTTAAAATTAACTAACCATCTATTAATTAATTTAGGTTCGTATGAACTATTATAATCACAAGATAGTGAGGTTACGTGTTTGCTCTTCCCACTAAGTGAATGTGCATCTTCCGTATTAAAACCTATAACGTCTTTACCGTTATTTACAGGATATTTTTTTTTCATAATAAAACTATTTTATTATAAATATCTAAAAGCTACTTTTTTAGTTAGATAGTGGAGCCTTTATCCTTGGGTGTGATTCATAACCAATCAATTCAAAATGGTCGAAGGTTAATTCTTCAAGTTCTTCAAACGGTTTAATTTTAACTTTTGGTAA
>TARA_R110000796_G_scaffold179971_1_pt1 | contig 15147 bp, 14 predicted proteins | sample TARA_R110000796 | Tara Oceans TARA_R110000796 (sample SAMEA4397815) | marine metagenome | biome: Polar Biome; feature: [SRF] surface water layer (ENVO:00010504); material: water (ENVO:00002006), including particulate matter (ENVO:01000060) such as... | depth 5 m
TGTGAACGTTGGTTCACTCTCCAAGAAGTTCGACGTTTACGTCGATCCTTACTTCCCACGGAACATTGTTCTTGTCGGACGTAAAGGTAACAGCTTCCTTGAGAGCGGATATGTTTACGCTCCATATGTGCCGCTGCAAGTCACGCCTACGATCTTCGGTGTCGAGGACTTCGTGCCCCGCAAGGGTGTCATGACTCGGTACGCCAAGAAGATGGTGCGCCCTGATATGTACGGTGTTGTTATCGTCCAAGGTCTCTTAGGTGGTCAAGCTGGTGCAACTAGCTAATCATTAAAGATTGACTAACAATCTAACCCGCTCTCTTCGGAGGGCGGGTTTTTTTATTTATAACTTGCGGAACTGACGATAGAATACTATTTATAACAAACGGAGGACACAAATCATGGCAGTTACAGTTACCAATCAAAGCAACCCAATAGGTGTTAGAATGGTCCAAGATTCGGCAGCATCAAGCACAGCTATCGACAACACAACAGGGGCAGCGGGTACTCTTTACATGGTTGAGGTGGACAACTCCTCATATTCAACGGCAGTTTATTTTAAATTGGCAGACACGGCTGATGCCACAGCAGGGACCACCGCTGCTTCAATGGTTTTCTTTTGCCCCGCAAGTTCAAAACGAAGCTATACGTTCCCAGAGGGAATCGCTTTCTCGGCTGGCTTTAGCCATTGGTGTACTACAGGAGCCGCTGAATCTAGCACTAGCGCACCCTCAACGCCACCCACAGTTCGCTATGTTACCAGTGCAAGCCCGTAATATTTAATTTATAACTTGCTTAACATTATGTATTTGACTATTTACAGGTGAATCATAAAGATTCATATTAGTTAATGGGTGGCTTAGACCATCACCGCAATTAAGCGGGACACGATTATAAATGGAGGGTTTTTAACTATGGGAACAAAAAGAGTGGGCTTGGCACGAACCCAAGCACTATTAGAGAACTTGAAGAGAGAGGTTAATCTTTCTACTTCTACAACGCTGAAAGGAATGAACCTTAGCGTTGCTGCTACGACGGGTGCTGCTGGTGCTGGCTTGACCGGCGACTCGTCTACATCGCCTCAAGTCTTCGTTCAGACAATTGGTGGCGAAATTGTAACAACTGTTTTGCTTGACTTGGATGGTCTCGTAAAAGAGAGCACTGTTGGCGACGTTATTGGCGCTGACTCCTCCGCTGCCGCTTATCTTTTTCGATATGTTGAGGCAACACATGGAGTCCCGTATAAGTTAGAGATGAGTTGTATCGTGCTTCCAACCGGAACAAACCCCCTAAAGGACTTTGATATCATCGCTGCTGATGAAGCTGCCCTATCTCAAGATGATTCCGCCTCTGGTGCTACCAATGCTGTGTCTCTCTTTGCAGCAGCCGGAAACTTTGCAAAGGGGCAAACGATCCAAAGTCTTGCTGTCGTACCCGCCACGAACCAATATGTCTACCTTGCTGAAGGCGCTACCTCCACGAACAAACAGACTTTTACTGCTGGTAAGCTTGTAATCAAAATGTACGGAAGAGCTTCGTTCTAATCCATAATTTTGAATGACAATAGCCCCCTCCCGATTAAGGAGGGGGTTTTTTGTTTCTATCCTGCTTAACCACACGCAACTGACTACTTATAATAGAACCAATAAAGGTTCGTAAAATAGTTATTGGGCAGGCTTGATCTGCCGCTGCAATTTCGCAGGACATGATTACAAATGGAGGGTTTCTAACTATGGGTAAAAGAGGACCGGGCTTGGCGAGGACCCAAGCACTGTTGGAGAATTTGAAGAGAGAAATTAATCTCGGCACTACTACAACATTAAAAAATATGAAATTAACTGCGTCTGAGTTGGCTACAGGCGCTGCAAGAGCGACCATTACGGTTGCTGACTATGACGATATCGTCAACGACGAGACTATTACGCTTGTGGACGCAGAGGGATTCAGCAATGTCTTTACGTTTAAGACCGGTGATGATGTTGTTACCGGCAACCTTATTGGTATCGCCAGCGATAGCAGCAATGCCAATACAGCCACTTCGATTGCGGCAGCAATTAACGATGCTTCGGCTAGCACGCAAATTGAGCCAACAATAACCGCCACCGCTTCAGGTGTAACAGTTCTGTTGGAACAAGGGCAAAGAGGCGCAGCAGGCAATCAAACGAACGATGCTTCTGGTGTTACAGACGTGTCGGTTACCAACTTTACTGGAGGCGAGGGATATGGTCCCGGCTTCTATAATTCTAGTTACGGCTCGGTTGAGCCGAGTGCGTATATTCAGACAATCGGTGGTCAAATTATTACCACGATTGAAATCGACTTAACCGGTCTCAAGTCGAATACCACAGCCGACAGGCTTATCGGAAGAGATGGCACGAAAGGCGCATATATGTGGGAATACTTGGAGAGCGAAAGTGGGGTCGTCTACAAGATCGAAATGTCTTGTCTTGAGCTTCCAACGGCTTCTTCAAACGTTGGTCTTGATATTGACTTATATAGCTCGACCGATGCCGAAGCAGAATACGACGATACAGCAGGTACCAAGAAGGTTAACGCCGGTACTTGGGCTAAGGGGACCACCGTGGTTCAATTAACTCCGGCGCTGACCGACAAAGATTTCTTGGTTCTGTACAACGGAGCCACACATACCGCTGCAAGCATTTACACTGGCGGCAAGTATGTTATCAAGCTGTTCGGGCACGCCGACTTCTAGTCGAGATTCCGTTACTGTCAATAGAGCCCCCCCATAGACTGGGGGGGTTTTCTTTTTTAAGAACTAATTATTATAACCATTGGAGGAATAATGGGTAAGAAAAGAAGAATTTTGAGAAATCCTAAATTTGCACATTTAAAGCAAATGAGAAAGTGGCAAACGCTTTTCAAAGCTAATTCAGATGCCGAGCCGACCATCGAGCCGCCCTCAATAAAAGAAGAGACAGTCGTTGAAACTCCCACTCTAAAGCTAGCAGAAAAAGAATTGGCTCCTAAAGTAGCAGAGGAGAAAGAAGAAAAGCTTCTATTGAAAGAGGAAGCACCTACCTTAGAGGCTGCAAAGGCTACTAGAAAAGCGGCACCTCGTAAAACTAAGGTAACTGCAAAAAAGAAGACCACCGCCAAAGCAAGAGTTAAAAAGACAACTTCTAAGAAGTGATGCTCTTTTGTAGGGAAGTAGACTATTTACTTTGATAGGAGAACCCATGTATGGCTATACCCCAATTAAATCCGAAGAGTGAGCAGAGCGCTGTCGTCCTCCCTTCAACGGGATCGGAATCGCAGGTATCGTCTGCTTGCCCTTTGGGTATGTACACAGGATCATTTGACTTTTTATCTGGAGCCGCCGATCAGGTAGCTTATACATATCAAAAGTTGGGTGGAGATATATTAGATATTGAGCTAACTTCAGGCTCTGTGTATGCAAATTACGAAGAAGCGTGCTTGGAATACTCTTACATTGTAAATACACACCAAGCTAGAAACATAATAGGCGACGTACTAGGGCAAGCAACTGCTAGCTTTGATCACAACGGTGTCATGATAGGTGGAGACTCACTAAGTGGAAGCCATGTTGAATTGCGGTATCCTAAATTTGATTTAAGATACCCTAAACGAGTTGGACCAGCCGTTGCTGGCTATGCAGGGTTTGGTGGTACAGAGCCATTTTACTCTGCATCTATTGATTTAGAGACGGGCGTTCAGGATTATGATCTACAAAGTTTGATTTCAAGCTCTGCCGCTGTTTCTGATTCAGGAAATCCTTACGCTTTGAAGGTCGGCAACAATAGGATTACTATAGAAAAGGTTTTTTACAAGACCCCGCAGTCGATGTGGCGCTTTTTTGGCTACTACGGTGGCTTAAACGTGGTTGGAAACGGATCTATTTATGGCTATGGGCAGTATACTGATGACTCCACGTTTGAGATTATTCCTGTGTGGCAAAACAAGATGCAAGCGATGGCGTATGAGGACCACCTTTACACCAGATTGTCTCATTACTCTTACGAAATACATAATAACCATCTTAGAATATATCCTGAGCCCGATGCGCAGATTATAAACAAGTTGTGGGTCAATTTTACAGTCGAAAACCAAGAAAACGCATGGGATGACCAAGAAAACCAAGAAACAGGTGTCAAGGGTATCAATAATATGAATACACTACCCTTTACAAACATTCCTTATGCCTCAATAAACTCAATAGGCAAGCAATGGATACGAAGGTTTGCTTTGGCTCTCTCTAAGGAGACTTTGGGTCAGATTCGAAGTAAATTTGCGACCATTCCAATCCCCGGCGAATCTGTAACTTTAAATGGCTCTGACTTGATGAGCCAATCCAAGGAAGAACAACAAACTTTGAGAGAGGAGCTAAAGACGGTTCTGTCTGAAATGACTTATGCAAAGATTGCCGAAGAAGAGTCGGCACTCATGGCGAGTGTTAATACAACTCAAAAATATGTGCCACTTTTAATTTATCAAGGGTAAAATAAATGTCCACGAACAACAAATGGGAACAACCAGCACAGCCACCTCCTCCCTTGTTCACGGGCAAGAAAGAGAGGGACCTTGTTAAGCAAGTCAACGACGAGCTTATTGAAAAAGTAATTGGTCAACAAATTGTCTATTATTCTATCGATGTAGATAGGACAAATTTCCACCCTCTTTATGGCGAAGCGATTGTTAAGAACTTTTTGCCCCCTGTCAGGGTTATGGCTCTTGTCGAGATGATAGATTATAAAACTGTGTATACAGATAATGTTGGTGTGGACTTTGATGCAAACATCACGGTTCACTTTCATCGACGTAGATTGACCGAGGATCAGGATTTATATGTTAGGCAAGGGGATTTTGTATTATATGGGGATATTTACTATGAGATAGCCAACTTGTCAGAATCACGCCTTTTTGGTCAGATAGACAATAGAATGGAAATAGCAGCACGCTGTACAGCAGTTAGGGAGGGGACTTTTAATGCCGAGTGATGAAACAAAAGTAGGAATCGACAACCAAGAAGTCCGCGACATTACAATGATGCCTTCTTCTGTTGAAACAATTGACTATGCGCTGTTTAACTGGATGGACGAAGAAGTAAACCCGTTCAGCACTACAAATAAAGGCTGGGAAAAAGTAGACATTCGATGGGTAAGTGGCGAAAGAAGTTGGCAAATCAAAGCCGATAGAGATATAAGAGACAACAGCAGTCGTATTATCCTTCCTACAATCACTCTCAACCGCACTGGCTTCCAGAAAGATCCCTCTATGAAGGGCGTGGCTTGGGCACACATCCCGTCTGCACCAGATGCCAAAGGTGGTGCTAGGAGTCTCACGGTGTCTAGGCGAATTCAGCAGGCTCGTACATCAAAGTTTGCCAACGCCACAGCAAAGAGGCTTTACAATCAAAGCACTTTTCCGTTCGAGAACAAGAAGATTGTTTATGAAACTAAAACTTTCCCTATTCCGGTTTACGTTGTCGCCAGTTATACAGTGTCTATAAGAACTGAATACACTCAGCAGATGAATGAGATTATTCAGCCGTTTCTAACTCGTACAGGACAAATAGATAACTTTTTTATGACCCGTGATGGTCACAGGTACGAAGGATTCCTACAGAAAGATATGGCTGACAACAGTAACGCAGTTAACATGGGTGATGATAGCCGATATTACTTAAATACTTTCGATATTAAAGTGCTGGGTTACCTTATAGGAGAGGGCAAAAATGATGAACGCCCTAGGGTTAGTGTCCGAGAAAACGCCGTTGAGGTTAGAATGCCTCGTGAGCGTGTTATTTTTGGCGATATTAATGAATATTTAAAGAAGGGTTTTTATAGATCCTAAAGAGAGATTCGTCTTTTCCTACACTATTTATTAACGAAACTTAGGAATCTTCGACGGAATTTTTAAAGGAGAGAGCAAGGCATGTCAGATGTAAGAAAATTTAAGTTCGTATCACCCGGTATATTTTTACGGGAGATCGACAACTCACAGTTACCCGCTATCTCACCAGAAGTTGGTCCAGTTATTATTGGACGAGCGAAGCAGGGACCAGCAAACCGACCTATTCAGGTTAACTCGTTTAGCGAGTTTGTAGACGTATTTGGAGTCCCCGAAGGGGGTGGTGGAGGAGGAGATTATTTCCGAGAAGGAAATATCGCCGGTCCTACCTATGGCGCATACGCTGCTCAGGCTTATCTCGATGCACAAGTCGGACCTGTAACCTTTGTTCGTACACTTGGAGAATCCAATCCTAGTGCAGATACATCCAATACTCAGGCTGTCGCAGGCTACGCCACCAAAAACGAATTTGGTGGTCAAACTAATAATAATGCTGTATCACCTACTCCGGCAGGAGGAATTGGAAGTCGCTACCTAAACGGTGGTACATATGGTCTTTTTGTTCTTCCTTCTGGCTCTGCTGCAACTGGCGACATGGGATCCGGCTCTTTGGCTGCAATCTGGTATTGCAATAGTGGTTCTAGCATTATTCTTTCTGGTGGTGCCCGAGGCGTTACATATGATGCCGATGCAATTGCTGTTTCTGGAAACTGTATTGTTCTTGAATCCGATTCCAGCACAGGCTTCACCGCAGAGATTTTAGACACATCTGGTCAAAAAGTGATGAAGACACAGTTCAACTTTAACCGCAACAGCGACCGATACATTAGAAAAGTCTTTAACACCAACCCTGCGATGGTCAACAACAGCGACCAAGGCTACACGAGCCCTATTACTAACAACAGCACCTTATCAGACGGCGAGGGCACTTATTGGCTTGGCGAGACTTTTGACTCCTACATGTTTGAAAAACTCGGAAGCACATCCCCCGGTACAGTCTATGGCTTTATCGCGGCTGTCAATTCTGGCTCAACAGCAGTGACCGTCGCTGGTACAAGTCAATGGGGTGATCGCCAGCAAAGCGCTATTAACCCAAGATCTGGCTGGTTCTTCTCGCAAGACTTAACCTCACAGGTTGGTGGCGGAAACGCAGCGTATGATTCCAGAACCATGACCAAGCTATTCCGTTTTTACGGACGAGATGGTGGCGAAGCAATCCAAGAGCAATACAAAATCTCTATTCAGGACATCAGAGCCGCGACAAACAACTTTAATTCTTATGGCTCGTTCTCTGTTGTGATTCGTGCCGCTAATGATTCCGATGCTAAGCCTGTCGTCATTGAGAGATTCTCCGAGTGTAACTTGGATCCGCAATCTCCAAGTTATGTCGCTAGAAAGATTGGTGACCGCTTTGTTGAGTGGGACTACAATGATGCACGCATGAGAGAGTACGGCGAGTTTGCCAATGCCTCTGAGGTTGTCCGCATTGAAATGAACCCCGACTTAAACTCAGCACCTGCCGAGTTGCTTCCGTTTGGTGTCTTTGGACCTCCGCGTCCACCGGGCTTCACAATGCTTTCGGCAAGTGGGCACAACGTCGTGATGAAAAACAACTTTATGCCTCTCTTGGGCGAGGATGGACAAACCGCACTTTCGGTCATCGGCGCAACCGGTACAGCCTTTTACGATACCGGGGACGGGCACAACTACTCGTTCTTCGAAGGCTCTGGGTCGGCAGCGGGCACTTACGCTGGACAGCCGCTTCTGCTTGGAGCTACCGTGGACGGTACAAACGCAGTTGCTATCCAAACAAGTATCTTAGCCGCTGAAGCAGGGGGCAATAAGTTCACAGGCTCTGTGTTCTTCCCAAGCACACTCACAAGGCTTTCGGCTTCCGATCACGGCTCTTCCGATGCTAAGTCAGCATACTGGGGTCTTCAGACTAACTACTACGATGCCGGTAGAGCATCTACAACGTTTGATATAGGTTACCGCGACTATCTTAGAGGACTCCCCTTGGACGAAGCTTCTCGCTTTAGTTCCATAACAGGACCTCCGGCAACTGCCCAGTATTCTTGGATCTTTACCTTGGACGACCTTGTTGTTCCGGGCGGTAAAATTGAGGACTGCTATTGGATGTCGGGATCCCGCTCAGGTGTCAGCAAAGAGAATGCTGTTGCGGTGGGCGAATCTGCAACGTCTTCTTCCTATAAGGCAGTTCTGGATTCCGGTCTTAACAGATTCACATCTCCTCTCTTCGGAGGATTTGACGGATTTAATATCATTGAGAAAGATCCTTTCCGTGACGGTGTTCTGACACAGACAACTACTCAGACTGAGACAAATAACTATGCATACAACACAATTGCAAAGGCTATCAACACAGTCAAGGACCCAGAGTTTGTTGAAATGAACATGCTCAGCGTTCCCGGTGTTGTAAACGAGAATCTTACTCAGAAAGTCTTGAATGTTTGTGAGGATCGCGCAGACGCACTTGGCGTCATTGACCTTAGAGGCATCTACCAGCCGTTTACTGAAAACGCTAATGACTTTAAGACTCGCGTTCAAGCAACGTCTCTCGACGGAGTTGTAACGGCTCTTAGAGATCGTAGTCTTAACTCTAGCTATGGTTGTGCATATTATCCATGGGTTCAGATTCAGGATACACTCACTGGTCAATTCTTATGGGCACCTCCATCTATCGCAGCCATTGGAACTTTTGCAAGTTCCGAGAGAGCTTCTGAAGTCTGGTTTGCACCTGCTGGGTTTAACAGAGGTGGATTAAGCAAAGGCGGAGCCGCTGGTCTTCCAGTTACGGCTGTGACCGAGAAGCTTACTTCTAGTGATCGCGATACTCTTTACGAAGCTAATATCAACCCAATTGCTACGTTCCCAAGCGAGGGCATTGTAATCTTCGGTCAAAAGACCCTTCAGGTTACACCATCTGCTTTGGATCGCATCAATGTGCGTCGATTAATGATCTTCATTAAGAAAGAGATTTCTAGAATTGCTTCTGGGATTCTTTTTGACCAAAACGTTCGTGCTACTTGGCAACGTTTTACAAGCCAAGCTAATCCACTGTTGGCTAGCGTTAAAGCAAGAATGGGTCTTACAGAGTTCAAGGTTGTGTTGGATGAAACCACCACTACTCCTGACTTGATTGATCGTAACATTCTATACGCGAAGATTTTCCTCAAGCCTGCTCGGGCAATTGAGTTCATCGCGATTGACTTTAACATCACACGCACAGGAGCGGCGTTCGAAGATTAAAAAAAGGGGTGATTTATTTTGCCCCAACTAATTAAAGTATAAGGGAGAAAACAAGAAATGGGTTTCTGGACAGACGCAACACTACAAGATCCGAAAAGGGCATATAGATTTTTGGTCACCATCGGCACGATGGAAAATGGCGCACAATGGTATGCTACAAAAGTGAAGAAGCCAAGCTTTAAGATTGGATCGACTGAGCATAAGTTTCTAAACCATACTTTTCACTATCCTACTCGTACTGAGTGGGAAGAGATTTCTCTCACTTTGGTTGACCCTGTTACCCCCGATGCGGCTAACTCAACAATGGCAATCATTAAAGCTAGTGGGTATGACCCATCTTTGCTGACTGCTGCATCATACGGAACAACTACTTCTAAAGCAGCCGCAGTTTCTGCGCTGGGCGGCATCAAGATCGAACAGATCGATTCATTGAGTAACCCTATCGAAACATGGACGTTATGGAATCCCTTCATTACAGGCGTGAATATGTCTGAACTGTCTTACGACAGCGATGATATGTCTACAATTGAATTGTCCTTCCGATACGACTGGGCGTACCTTGAGACCGTTACTGCAAGTGCAGTTGGTCCTATTACCAACGAGATTGTTGGAACAAACGCTACGCTACAAGAGACTACATACTTCAAACCGTAGTATTAATTTTTATAGAGGTGTAAATGGCTAGAAATAATGGAGACCGCTTAGGCGCTCCCGCTGGAATGGGCGGTGACGCTCCTATCGGAGATACTCCCCCCAACCCGATGATGGCGTTTGCAACGCCGACAACGTTTGTTGAGTTGCCGTCAAAAGGAGCCCTTTATCCCGAAGGGCACCCTATGTATGGTCGCGAACAACTAGAGATCCGCTTTATGACGGCGAAAGAAGAAGATATTCTTACTTCTCAAGCTCTCCTAAAGAAAGGAATTGCAATTGACAGGATGCTTCAGAGTGTGATCCTCGATAAAGGCATTAGAGTCGAACAGTTGGCTGTAGGAGACAAGAATGCTATAATCGTAGCTGCTCGTATCAGTGGCTACGGCAGCGATTATGAAGTTGCAGTTAACTGCCCTTCTTGCAGTGCCCAAGTCGACTATTCTTTTGACTTAGAAAAGATAACTTATAATTATGGGGAGGATGTCGAAGATTTTGATGTCCGCAAGACAGAAGCGGGAACGTTTATGATTAAGACCCCCAGCCTGAAAGCGGAAGTTGAGATGCGCCCTATGTACGGCGCGGATGAAACATACCTTGCTCAGCTTGCCATCAACAGAAATAAAAAGAATCTCCCGTCCACAACACTTATAGATCAGCTAAAACGATTGGTTTTGTCTGTAAATGGCAGTACGGATCCAGCTATGCGAGAGTCGTTTATTAGCAATGCTCCTGCTATGGATACTCGTTATCTTCGCAGGGCTTATAAAAAGATAAGCCCCAATATTGATATGACCCAAGAATTTACATGTTCGTCGTGCGGTGCAGAAACCGAAATGGCGGTGCCCCTGACAGCCAAATTTTTTTGGGCTCAATGATAACTACATTGAGAGCGTATACGAGCAGTTCTTTTTACTTAAATATTATGCGGGCTGGAGCTTTTATGAGGCATATAACTTGCCTGTCCAGATTCGCTACTGGTTCCTAAAGAGGCTCGAAAAGCAACTTAAACAAGAACAAGATCAGATGGAAGAAGCCCAAAGAAAGGGCGGTTCGGGAAGATCTCCTTCTCGCGGACCCTGAAAGTAAGGTCGTTGGTGAAAGCCTTCGACCTTTCTTTAATTAGGAACTATTTATAAAGTGAGGATCTAATTAGGAGACGCTTGTATGTTAAACGAAGATGAGTTGGGTAATGTTACTATAGACTTTGCCGAAATAAGAAATAACGAACTTAACGAGTCCTTCTTGGCAGCATTTGGTAATTGGGTCAAGTTAATTTTAAACAGAACATTCGGGCAAGGGTCAGGCTCAAAGGGACCTTATGTATCAGTCAAGGGAAGCCCAGCCGAAGTAAAGGCGTTTGCAGGTGCCCTTGGCAACGAAAAGAAGTACATCGAAGCCATTCGAAAGCACGGTCTTGATGATCCAAGAGTTACCTCTAACAAAGCCAAGCTTGACAAGGCGGTCAAATCATTCGAAAGGACCACTCGTATTAAGTGGCCGTTTAAATAGGAAAACTTATAAATGTCCCCATCCGCAGATAGATTGGCTAGGCTAGCAGCAGAAAAGGCAGCAGCAGAAGGAAATGCCGCAGCACAACGGGTGTCGCTTGAAGCATTGCGTGCTGCTGGCAAAGAAGCTGAAATAACCACTCAGATGCTGGCTGATCTAGCCGAAGCACAAAATGAGGCAGCTACCGCTGCACTGGCACACGCTAAAGCGAATAACGACGACGCGGATACTATAGCTCGTCTCCGAGAAGAGGTACGCCAAAGCAGCGACGTAACCCAGAGATATGCAGATACCTTAGCCGACGCAAGAGAAGAAGCTGAAAAGTTTGCTAGCGCAGGAGAGAGCCTAGGATCCGAATTAGCAGGAATGATACCTATAATTGGCGGTAACGTTGATTACATGGACACGTTTGGCGGCAAACTCGCTGCGGCTAGTGTTAACGCCGGAAGTCTTTCTGGGGGGCTCGGCGAAGTTGCAGGAGGATTCGCGGCTGCTTTAAACCCAACTCAGCTTTATACTAACATTATGTCTGCCGGTGTTGAAATGATAGCTGGCTTCTTCTTGGGCTCTCTTGCTCTGGGCAAAGAACTTCAAAGCCAAACCGCAGAGTTTAATAAAGCTACTGGCATGATGGGCAAGTATGATGATGCTATAATGTCTACGGTTCGTGCCAATCAAGATGCGGGTGTTAGCGTAGCCGAAGCAAATGAGGCATTTCAGTCGCTTATCACGACAACAACGCGATTCACCAAGCTTGCCCCTTCACAGCAAGCTGCCCTAGCCAACACCTCAGCCGTGCTTAATGAATTGGGAGTAAATAGTGAAGTTTCAGCACAAGGCTTACAAATTATGACCACAAGCCTTCAGATGACTGCCGAACAAGCAGAGTCTGAGACTAGAAGAATATTCACCGCAGCACAAGCGATAGGTGTTGCCCCTGCTGAGATGGCAGCAGACTTTGTTGCTATGGGAGATAGCCTTGCAGCCTTTGGCAGTGACGCTGTTGATGTGTTTATAGACTTGAAAGAGGTGGCAAAAGAAACCGGCATTGAGATGTCCTCGCTTCTTGGCATAGCAGAGCAATTTGATACGTTTGAAGGGGCTGCTGGCTCAGTTGGAAAATTAAATGCCCTATTAGGTGGTCCGTTCTTGAACACAATCGACATGATTTCGGTAACAGAGCCAGCCGAAAGAATGATGATGCTTCAGCAAGCCGTTAACGATGCCGGAACATCTTTCGAGGATATGAATTATTACCAGAGAAAAGCTATTGCTTCTGCGATGGGTCTAAAAGACGCCGCTGAGCTTGGCGCTCTGATGAGGGGCGAACTAGAGGGCATGGGCGGAGCTTCAAATAAGACCGCAAAACAGCTAGAAGAGCTTAAGGAAGCTACAAAATTTACTCAAACATTGGCTGACGAGCTAGAGGCAACAAAGCTGGCTTTTGTTGTCAGCTTTAAGCCTCTTATCGACTTCTTTATCGGCATCTTGAACATAATGCAAGACATAGCAGAGGTTCTAGGACCCGGCGGAACGATGATAGTAACAATTGTTACTGGGCTTGGTTTGGCTGTGGCAGGATTTTTCGGACTATCGGCGGCTATTACAACGACAATGGCACCAGTTCTGGGTCTTAGTGGTCAAGTAGCGCTGCTGACTACCACAATGGCGAGCTTAGCTACTGCAATGGGCGCAGTCGATCTCGCTGCCGTTCCTTTTGTTCCTGCTATTGGAGCAGCAGGTGCAGCTTCAGGAGCGGCTGGCAAACACATGCTTATTTTGGGCGCTGCGGTAGCTTTAATCGGCTTGGGTATAGGCTTGGCTGCTGCTGGGCTAGCCTTGTTTGTGTTCGCTTTCGCACAACTAGAAGTTGATCAGATGCTGCTTGCAGGAGTCGCACTAGTAGGTCTCGCTGTTGGGTTTGCAATCCTTATAAGCACCTTGTCAAGTATGGCTCCGCTGGCTGCTCCCGGCATTGCTGTTATTTACGCAATCGGGGGGGCTATTGCACTGATCGGGCTAGGAATTGCATTAGCCACCGCAGGAATGGCTTTGTTAATAACTCAAGTAGCAAAAAGTGCCGAAGACTTCAAGGCGATCTCCGAAGCTTTTGAAGCTATGGAGGGCAACAAATTAATCGCATATACGGCAGCTATGACAGCAACCGCTATGGTCGGAATGACGCCAGCAGGAATATTAATAGGGGCAATGGCTGCGAGAGCAGGCGGAGCAGGAGGTGGCGGAGCAGCCGCTTCCGCACCTGCCAATATTAAGGTAGAGATTCAAGGAGACCTTAAAAAGTTTGTCACGAGCGCTAATGCAAGATATGTGCAAAAGAAAGATGTTACACCGGGAGGAAAGACGCCCACATTCGCAAACGGCGGCTAATTCGTAGCAATAAACTGTGGTTATGTCTATTTAATAATAAGAGGTATTAAGTAATGGGCTTTTTTGAAAACATGTTTGGGGCACCAGTAGAAGCCCCCAATGTTGGTATGGATCTGGCAACAGTTGCAGCTTCTTCCAAGGCGGGGCAAATGACGCCCGGTTACAGTGATCCCGCAGTTGGATATGCCAACGCCAGAAAGTCTGCGGCTCAGCTTGGCTTTATGCACGTCCCTACCGGAGCAACAGTTTATTTTATGGCTTTTGTTACAGATTATTCTGACTCATTTGATACTCAATGGACAGACGAAAAAGTTTATGGTCGCATGGACCCTGTTATGACGTTTCAAGGTACAAGTCGAAAAATAAGCATTGGATGGGACATACCAGCGGACGGTCCTACTCAGGGGTTTCAAAATTTAAGAAGAGTTCAGAGACTTGCAAAGTATTTATACCCCATGTATGACGACGAAGAGGGTGCAACCTCTATAATAAAGTCTCCTTTGTGGAGAGTTAAATTTGGCAACCTAATAGCCAAAGATATGGGCGACAATGTTCAAGATAATGGGCTTTTGTGTGCCTGCGCTGGAATTAATTTTGCTCCTGATATAGATGCAGGATTCTTTGATTCTTCATTGGTTAATTTTGGCGGTGCCGAGTTGGATGTGAGAGGGGGAACAGGAGGAACTGGAGCGCTGGCACCTAAAGTTATAAAGTTGTCTTGTGAATTAACCGTGTTGCACGAAAAACTGCTAGGATGGAACACGGGTCATAAATGGCGCGAATCCAATGCCAATGGGGAAGAATGGTTCCCTTATCAGGTTGGAATGGATGATTCTTTAAGTTATTCAGAGCAAGCAGGATCCTTTGCTGGTTCTGTAGGTTATTCACCGGGCTTGTTTCCGGGCGAAGTAGACTCATCCGCCGGATTATCTGACACTGAGGCAGCGGCACTCTCCGAAGCAGAGGCAAACGTTATGGAAATCGCAATTTCACATGGATGGATTGGAACATAAAATGAGTAAAAGATACAATAACCGCGCAACCTTTAGAAACGGGAATCCCCTTTATGATAAGGTGCTGGAAGAAAAGGACAGGCTATATATAAATCAATACAATACTCCTCGATTCCCAGAAATTACAGCTAAGATGAAAACGCGCCTGACTAGGCAAAAGTACATCTGGAAAACAGGCGACACCTATCAAAGGCTTGCAGAAGCGTTCTATGGGGACGCCAAATATTGGTGGATTTTGGGCTGGTACAACCAGAAACCCACAGATGCTCTTGTGCATATTGGAGACACAATTGTTATTCCAAAGCCGCTGGACACCATATTACAGTTTTTTGGGGTATAAAAAATGCCTGAACCATTTGATGCGGCAGCAGAGTATTCGGCAGGGTTTACCGAGGATTCGTGGCAAGATTATAACGAGTTGTCGGCAGCGCAGCAGTACGCGGTTACACAGGCGTACTTGGTGAGGACCCAATACCTAACTCAA
>TARA_R110000796_G_scaffold21308_3_pt1 | contig 15112 bp, 6 predicted proteins | sample TARA_R110000796 | Tara Oceans TARA_R110000796 (sample SAMEA4397815) | marine metagenome | biome: Polar Biome; feature: [SRF] surface water layer (ENVO:00010504); material: water (ENVO:00002006), including particulate matter (ENVO:01000060) such as... | depth 5 m
GCAGAGAAATCCATCGGTATGAACGTATTTCACATGCTCCCTTATGCCACGAATAGTTGAGTACATCATCCTTCGACCCAATGCTAGTAGGAATGGACCAAACCTAGCCATCCGATACCTGAACTGCTTGATTCTAATATCAACACTATTCTGCATATCATGCTTCTCGTATACTTTCACAGCATAAAATCTCTTCCCACCTTTCTCACATCGATAGAACATTGAATGTATCAGAATTGGATCCTCAATATTAATATTTCCGTTTAGTGTATTGTATTCTTTCAATACCCTCATACAAAGTGATCCCCAAAGTGAATTCATAACAACTTTCGCACATTCCACACCAGTAGATTTAAGAAGATACATATCCCTAACAAATTGACCGAACACTTCTTCACCTCGAACACGACAGTTTTTGTTATACATAAGAACATTCGGCAATCCATCTCTAATAAGTTCAATCTTATAACCTTCCTCTTGGGCAGTCTTGACATCGAATCCAGTGTAGAAGTCACCACGTATATTCTTCTGGAAGACCTTGGGATCAAAATCAGTGATTTTACATCGATAAATATTGTAATAATCTTTCTTCTTAATCTTCTCCGGTAGATCGAACAATATTGCAAACTCTCCTTGGCGGGTAATAAAGTCCATATTACACATTATCGATCCGTACATACTATTGACATCATATTCATAGACATTCGTAAGCTTAACATCTTTTTCTGCATATGTTAGGGATCCGGTCATAGAACTCCTGAGCCAGAACTCTTCGGATAGATACTGATGGTAGTCTCGTAGATAGGGATCACAGTTGATACTCTTAGGGAGCAACATATACCAATACTGTAGAGCTGCGACTCTGTAGTGGCCGTTGCACCGAAACATGTTGCAAGCTCCTCTGGCCCTGCCTTTCAGCTGTTGGTACGTGGCCCTCTGGAACATAACCCATTCGTCGATTTTGCTTTGGATAATGTCTTCAGGTTCTGGTGTTACATAAACAGTTTTTCCCTCTTCGTTCTTCTCCTTTTCCGAGTCGACTTGCTTTAGGAAATACTGATCCGCGAGCTTCTTGTAAGAGTAGAACTTGTCTAGGTAGGAGAGATCTTCTTGCCACGTAATACATTTGCCATCCTTGACACCTTCGAGCCGACAGAGTTTTATGGTACCATCGACATGGTTCTTCTTGTAGAATATGGGGTACTTCCTGCCTTTAAAGAATTCATTGTAACCCTTCTTGATGTCTTTGTATTCATCGACAGCGAAAACTCTCTCGACGTGACTCTTCCAGATTCGGATGGTCATACTTTTGGGATACACTATTTTCTTGTTTTGGTACTGATGTGATCCACAGACATTAATGTTCATCTTGAGTTTCTTCTCAATCTTGGGGATCTTCTTGATGTGGACGGTTTCAGTTCTGCCCACCCTGAGCCAGTCTTTGAACCTTTCCGGACTCTCCAGTATCTCAGGTTTCTCTTCCTTGAACCCTTGCAGAATGGCTTCGTAGAGACAGTCGTTAAAACCATCCGTACAGCCCATCTTCTTGCTGTGCTTGGTCTTCTCCTCAATGAGGAATATACCAGCTTCGAGGATCTTGGTGTGGTGGTCATAGATCTCCTCGTCACTGTAATCTCTGAACATGTTGTTGCTGAAGGACATTTTGGCAATATCACTCTTCTTGGTGGCATGAAGGAACCCACTGGAGTAGTTCTTGTCGATCATGTAAGACACTTGGAAACTCAGTGAACCCTTGCTTCTGAGCAGTTCGTACAGTTCTTCTTTGATGGCAGCATCCACCTTGGCTTTGTCCACCCCCTTAGAGAACAGATACCGCTTCTCGATGATGGGATGGTTCTTCCCGCTCCTGATATTCGTGTCAAACGTCATGGGGTTGGGTAGAGCAAACTCTCCCTTCCTTACGGCCCTCTTCTTAACTACTTTCTTCGTTCCTGCGTTCTTAAACACTTGTTTCTTTTTGGAAGCAAAACTGTTTTTTTTGTTCCGGTACTTTTTCACTGGTTGCTTAGACTTCTTCGGCATATAATATATTTATGATTATTTCTGTTTAAGTGGTTTGGAAATTCCTAAACCCCTTAAAAATTGGCAGAATACAAAAAACACAAGAATGAAGACAGAAGAGCTAGAAAAGACTCTGAGCGATATATTAAAAGGCAGTGGCAATTTTTCCATAACGACCACTCGGAATTATCAATACGAAGACGAAACGGACAGTTGGTCAGAGGATCGAAAGGATTGTATAAATTCCAGAGCGAAGATTCCAACACTTGACAAGTACCTCAAATATGTAGCCCCGAAGTTGAAGAATGGTTTGACGATCAAGAAGATCTACCGACATTACAGCTCACATTGTAAGCACATAAACACGGAACCAACGAACGTGAGGAAGTTTCGGGAATTGTTTAAGACACAGTTTAAACCCAGAGCCAAGAAGCTGAATGGTAACACAGTGTACGATGTGGAACTTCTGCAGTGGACCCAGTTGGACCCCAAACAGTTCGTTGAGGACGCAGAGGAGGAGCTTGAGAGGTATGCCCAAGAACGCGATTTTCTCGAAGCCCAACTGGCGAGATATATGCAGTTGTACGAATCGGCGACAGACCACATAGACGAACTAGACGAGGAGGTGGCTGCATTGACCAAGAACAATAAGTATCTGTATGAGAAGGCGAATAGGGGCGAGTTTAAACAGTTGTGTAAGGATGTGCACCAATACACAGGACACTATCGCGGTCCCAAGAAGAGTATATTCGATTACGAATGAATTTTATTACCAATTAATTTCCTAATAACATAACATTATTAGGAAATCGTTAAATTCCCGTTTATTTACTCATCGATAATCAGAACCTTTTTAGTAATGCTGATAATTCTACATATATCTTGTCTAGAGATTTAGCGACAAAGCAGACCATATATATAATACAAGTCTCGACAACAACATAATAGGTTTATATGTTTGTGATATGGTGGACCGCTATGTCTGACCAACGAAACGGATTGAAAGTAGACGCACCGTTTTTTATGATTATACTGCGTGTGAAGGATACTAAGGACTCGATAAAGTCACAGAATAATACTAATGGACACTCTGAAATTATGTTTTTTTCGAAGTTTGCATCCTTATCACACAGCCAGTGGACAATGATCTCTTTTCTGAATATACTATTTCCGATTCGAATACTAATATGAGTGGAAGATTGTCAGAACGAGATCACGTGCCCAGTTATTAATATTATTATCTGCTTAAGTAATATATAATGAACCCTGACGAACTTTACAGTGGACGAACTATGCTAAAAAAACAACACAAGAAACAGAAACCGAAGGCGATGAAACCTGAACAGATCTTCATCATGCCCAAGAAATCTAAGCAGAAAAAGAAATAATATACCAAGCAAATCTGAATTCCCTTAGCATATTTTTTAGTTAGGTGTTTTGTGTTTCTGAGTCTCGAAATTTTACTAATTCATAGTTCAAATCATGAAAATGGGTATATATTTTAATAGCACCTGTCAGATCGTTAAATAAATACAAACAATATATCAGAATTTATATTTTACGATGCATTCTTCCAATTTAATACATGGCAGAAAAAGAAATAATATTTTTATACCAAAATACCTAAATTATAACATGGATTACCATAAGTTTAAAGATCTTATGAGAATTACTTTCACTACCAAACTTTCTACTTTACCTCCTACCTATTTTATATTAGATATTAAAAGATAAAAGGATAATACATATTAGATAGAGTTACTTTTTAGAGGGTTCTTCGAGCAACCTTTGTATGATTTTGAATACGAGAGTGTTGTCATCATTCAGAGCGGCTATTGTGCCGTCACTCTTCCTGATCTCGATCTTGATGGAGCTGATCTTCTTCTTGATGTCAACCGTGATGGGATTTTGTGTTTCGGAGAAAATATAGTCGCCCTCCACGAATCTTTTGGTTATTAACCCAATTATACCATACTCCGATCTGTTCGAAAAGTAGCCACCAGTTGACAGAGAACAGTACACAGTGAAGTAAGCATCGTTATTTTTTATGGGGAGGTTCGAAGCGACAATCTTTTCACTGACCGACCCATCCAGGTTCGTGGGGATCTGACTAGAACCGACAGACAGACTGTAAGTAGGTAATCCAGCTCCAGCCGAATCGTCGGCGGTAAAGTCTTTGACGGGCAACTTATTGGCACTCGACACATCAATCAGTGGATTCGTGGTGAGATCCTTCAACCGCTTGTACCTGAAACTCGGATCAGTACTACCCATGATAGACTCATCATACATGACATCCGGAACTCCGAACCTCGGAACCAGATCCTCATACTCGAATCCCAATTTACTCAAAAGACCACCGTACCAATTGTCACTATCCAGCAGTACCATGTCGTCCAGATCTGTATTGTTCTCTTCTTGTGGTTCTCCAAAAAGAGAATGAATACTAATGCCAGATATCGAGTAATTCAAAAGATAGTTGATCGTCTCACCATCTCCGTCAATCGTTCCCTTGTTGTCCTCTCCAGAACTGTCGTACTTATCAAGCATGGCGAACAAATACTTATTCTTAATCCTGTTATCACCGATCTTGACTGCCAAGTTTCCGATGGTAGTCGTTACAATGTTCCCATCCTTAGTCGGCATGTCATCCGCCCCCAGTGTCTTCGGGATGTGCAAGTTGGTGAAGGTACACCTACTGACACCATTGTCATAGGAGAAGGTTGGATTATTCGCTCCGACAGCAATGTAGTTGATATTGAGTGTTTGGTCCCCAGGTTGGTCTGTTCCTTTATCATATCTACTGCTATTCGTGAGCCAGACCGCTTCATTGTCCATGAAACTGGCGGAACAACAGAACTGAGCCTGATGTATATTAGGCAAAGCAAAGTCTTCACTGATGTCATACGACCCATCGAGGTTGTGTGTAATGGAATCCCTGTAGAGCAAGAATCCGCATATTATCTCCTCAGGATTGTCCGGATTCTGAACCTTGGGAGCCTTCTTATTGTTTGCGCCACCGGATACAGCGTCCACGTCATAGTAAGGATCAGTTGGATCGGTGGAGGTGATGTACATATCAGTGATCTGGACGTCATAGTAGTGTCCTCCCATCTCAAAATTGGCCTCTCCCAAGGGATGGAAGTTGTGATAAGGCGGATCGTCCGGGAAGTAAGGCGGATCAGTGACATTGAATCCAGGCTCACAGTAGTACATACTCATAGATCCCGACGATTCCCCCTCATCGTGAAGCAGAGCGGCGAACCTGTGATCATTTGCATAGTCGAAGACGACCCAGTTGTACCCTTTTTCCGCCATATCATTCAAAGGGTAGTTTCCATCGAAGACAAGATCCGTAAGTGGGTCCCTTCCATCAGGCATGTTATCAGGATCCGGCATGTTGTTCGCTGTGTATACGTACATATCCGGCAACTCCTCCCACACTTGACTCGGGTCATCGTATTGTGGGCCACTGTACCTCCAAAACGAATATCCTCCGTTATTGAGGTGATCGTCGTCACTTCCTTTTGTTATCTTAAACAAGAAATCGTACTTCAATGCAGCTATCGGTTCCGGCAAGCTGTTACAGTATCCTTTCCAATAAGTATTAGTGAGATCAAACCAGAAGGGTGCCGCTTTCGTCGGTCTCATCGTAATCGGGTAAACCCCTACGTTGTACTGCTTACTCAATGAATCGTCGTCCTCTATCCTGAAATAGGTCGTATCCAGAATATCCGTCTTGACCTTATCCCTCCAACTCGAATCGTATCGACTGTACAATGCCATCGCAGCGTTCTTGTTCTTGTTGTCCTTGAATCTGTGGGGTACATTTTTAAATATCGCCTGTATGACTAACAGACCAGAAATACCATGGCCATCATCATCACTTGCATCTTCATCACTCACAACCATCTGCGTGTACCCGATGTCCGGAATATCAGACCGACTCGTACTCAATACGTCGATCTCACTCTCGTAGGGGTGATAAGGGAAGCTGTATCCATACTGACTCGTGTCCCCTTTATCAGGTTGCACGGATTTGGTCAGGTCGAAGTTTCCCTGGCCGCAATAGTACAAGGGTCTGGTCCCTCCGTGTTGTCCGAAGTCACTGTGGTGACTAAAACCGATGTCCCAGTGGCTCCTCCAATTGTCTATGTCACCATCTTGGTCATCCTTGTCTTCATAAGTTCCATCGTATTTCTCTGTATTTCTCATGTATGTCTGGATCCTTTTAATGTTGGCTTCATTGTATTTCATATTTGTTGTCATGAGTTGGTATTGCTGAAGATCTGCATAATACATAGTCTCTTCTTTTTTACCAGACGGTCCACCGAAATCACCACCTCTCTTGACGTATCCCCATTCGAATTCCTTTCCGATCCGAGGATAATACACTTGATTGTTGACATTCCCCTGTGGCATAAGAAAGCAAGGTTGGTACAATTTTTTCACATCCGCCGATTTACCACTATTAAAACTAAACTCGTAATTAAATGCCAGATCCGTTCTCATCAACGCATGTATGCCGGCCCACTTCTTCCAATCGAGCACAGCCACATTGGCCCAGAGCTTGATCTTCTGTGAAGGCCCGTAATCCCTTGCATCGTTCACATATCCATTCACCTTTCTGAGTTTTAACAAGGGTCCCGTTAGTGCCGGCAACTTATTCACCTGATCCCTATCATCCACGTAGTGCGTGATGTTGTTCCCGTCGCCGAAACTATCGGTCTGATTCAATTCCTGGTTTATAACATCGGCTATGGTACTGGGACTTTCATAAAGTGGCCGACCCAGATCGATCTTCAGATCCAAATACATCGGCTTCAACTCTTCGTCTTCAGTATTAAAGTTCCCCTGATCGTCCTTCCTGAATGGTCCCAGATAGCCCTCCTCCAACAGTGTGTACTTTTTGCCGCTGATCGTATTCAAAGAACCTTCACTGGCAGGTTGGGTGTAATACGTTTTCAAGTTTGATCCGTATCCATTTAACATTCCATCCCAATCTCCATATGTAAATTCAAAATTCATGTTGGATATGATACCAAATAAGTCCGTTTCGTTAGTCGCCCTCGGTTCACCCGCATTGAAGGGGGCAATACCATCCGTGTTGTCGGTATGTGTTTTCATCGGTTTGACATAAAAATCATTCCATGTCTCTCCTTGCTTTACTTGTAGATTGTCTAAAGCAGGATAAACATTCGTTCCGTATCTCAGTGGATATTTGCAGTTCTCCTCAAACCCAACCAACGGCAGATTCACAGTGTTATAACCATTATCATTCACGTAAGCGGTAAACCTCATCCCCACCTTGCTGTCACTCAATCCATTGTCCTGATCCACGGCGTCTATCTCTACAGTGCCGTCCGAACTAATACCCGTCACATTGATTATTCCATGCTCCAAATTGATCTGGTCTCCCACGTTCAAATCAATGTCACACTCATTCTCCCAGCTGCCATTAGCCTGAGTTCGTTTGCCGCTGACACGTTCATCAAAGCGTATTGACTTTTTATTACTACACTCAATCATTTTTATTGATTCCATTTATTTATAATACTAGCTGACATTAAAATATGTTAGTATTAATCTTATTAAAATTGTATCCCATTTATCAAATTATACCAAAATATCTAAATTATTTTGTGGATTCCCATAAGTTTAAAGATCTTATGGGAATTGTTTTCACTAATCAACTTTCTATTTTACCTCCTACCTATTTTATATTAGATAATAAAAGATAAAAGTATTATAATAATATTACAGTGTTTTTAAAAGGATGCAGTGGAGACGTGAATCTGTCCGCCCATGATAATTAAGGATCTCTCCACTTCGGAATGGACACTCAATGTGCAACTCCCGGAATAGTTCGAGTCATAGGTTGCGTCCTGGTACAGATCGATCGAGGCACTCTGGTTACCAACGGCAACACCATTACCAAGAGCAGCAGTGTTGTTGTGGAGCTTGAAACTTACACCGTGATAGTTGTTCATCCCACGCAAAACTGCCTGGTTGACACCGTAGTATCCCTGGTTACTCATACCTGCCTTACGCTCGTTGATCTGGTACTTGGGTGTCGCCACTCTTGCACCGTTCGCATCTAACTCAAGCTCGACAAATCCAGGCTGCAAGGATGGAGCGGCATCACTGAGGGCTCCAGAACTGTTGTCTAGCTGACGGCAGTTGTTCCACGCACTGTACAGGGCCTTGTTGAGGTACATGTTCCCCTTGCACTTGCACAGCTCCCTGAAGGCTCTGAACTCACTCTCGATCGGTCCAGAGTTGTAATGGGGCAAACTATTAATTTCGAAATTATACCTTAGACCGTTTTCTGCCAAACTGCATCTACTGTGGTACTTGTTCAATAGAGGGTTGACCTTCGGCTGCTTGTAGTAAGGCAACTGTGGTCTGGAGTATTTGCCACTGTTGTAAATCATGAACATAATGTTTCTTACTACATTGTTCGATAGACCGATCAACCTGTTGGTCTGGAGGGTCTGTTTGTCACCCCACTTGCTCACCTCGGAATCTGGTTCGGTGGGCAATGTGAAGGTACTGTTCTCGAACTGGGTGTAGACGTGGGGCAATCCTTTACCCATCACCGCCTTCGCAATCAACTCTTCTGTACCGTCAAATCTAAAGATTAAATCGGTTATGATGAAACACTTGTCGGTCACGATCTTGATCTTCTGTCCACTGACGTCGTCGAAGTTGTAGATGGGGTCCAATCCGAGCTGTGGAAGTGGGATTTTGCTCGTAGAACCATGCGGAATGGTTGCTGCGGCACCCACGGTAGCAATAGTAAGAAAATCGTCACCATCGGTCATAGGGGCGTCGTCTCCGCCCACAGGGAAGTATACATCTCCTTCGTCCGGAACGTCGCCATCATAGTGAATGATCTGCGTTACTACTCTATTGACTGTCTTTTCCACGAAAATGGTGGATGATGCACCATCTGTCTTCATTTTGTAACCCACCGACACGTCACCTGCCACTGTGGTTGTCACATTCAAGTACGTATCAACGACTGTTGCTATGGTCATATAGTTATCGTCATCCAAAGTCTCATCGGCCTTCATCTTCTTCAACACATCGCCCGGTGCAAGATCTGCTGCTAACGAATAAACCAAGTCTGGCACACCTCCGCTATTAACTGTTAGGACCAAAGCCCCTTTTGTGGAGGGGTCGGCGTCAAAAAGCAGATCGCCGATAGCGAAATTAGCACCAGTCTTGGCTCCTGTAAGGTAGACTGGCTGTAAGTTGACCGTGTTAACTGTAAAACTGTTGCCTGTTGTCAATACGAATACATCTCCTGCTTCAAGAGTTCCCTTCTCCATCACCACCTCCGTAATGAATTCGTCGGTGAGTTCAGTAACCCACGCAACCTTATTGCCGTCCGCCGTTGAGCATACAGAGCCATTGGGTACTGCACCTGTAACTTTTCCGAACAAAGTAGCAACGCTGACGTTGATCATCAATCTGGCTCCACTGTCGGTAGTTCCATCGGTCTTCATCACCACCAGTCCACTTGTCGTGCGGGGGATGCAGAGGTTGTCGTTGGTCTGTTTATCAGCAAGAGTACACTCAACCAAACCTCCACCACTATTGACAGATACAGCCTTGATCTTGAAATCCTGATTGCTGTTGGTCGGGTTCTTTACAAGGTATTCATTACCTTCAACGAAATCCGCACCAGCATACGAAGACGGAACGCGGAAATTGGCGTCACTGCTCCAGTCCTCCATCTTGCATCCAGGGGTTACGACCAGATTGGTATTCAAAGCTGTTGTCGTTCTTGTTTTATTAACATCATAATCTGCCACTGCGGTAAATGTGACATCATCCTCTTCTACGTATCCTTTGCCACCGTCCAATACTCTGACATTCAGCATAGTACCTGCTGCATCATCGTCGAAATCGACCAAGAGCCTTAGTCCACTTCCGTCACCAGAACCATCTTCGAGGATCTGGTCCTTCTGTCCGGCCTTCGCAGCACACGCTCCAACCTGTGCGGCTGCTGCACATGTGATGCTACTCGCTTGGCTAGGATCGGCCAATTCTGGTAGGTAGATTGCTCTGTCGCTTGAACCGAGAGCCCCGCATTTTGTAAACTGGATATCTAATATTAGAGAATCCGTAATGACAAAAAGTGGTAGTTCAAAAGATCCGTCAGCAAATAATGCTGGAAATAACTGTGATAATTGCAGACTCAGTTGGGGAGTAAGATCAGGGTCAGTCTCAAGCAAGAATGCCGGGCTCTGACCATCCACACAGTTCGGTCTGCAATTCAAACGTCCTGCTCTTGTGGAGGACGGTTTCTTCTCTTTGTAGTCCTCGCAAGTAAGTCTGTACTGACCGGCAAGATTCTCCATACCGGAAGCATCGTTTGTCAACTTACTTCCACTACCTGTCTCGAAGTTATAATTAATTCCGGATAAGGGGCCCATAACGTTGAGGTTCTTCTCGGGGTCTGTGGTGAGATTCAACCAGTGATAGATCTCTCCGGCTTTACTAACCTCCCCGAAAACGGAACCGTTGGAAGTCGAGAAGGTGGCCTTTTCTATTAAGGACCACAGCCCACAATTTATAGGATATTGATACTCTTTTCTGGCGCATACGGCTGGTAACACGAGCCGTGTATCATTGCTGAGCGTACCTTTGGAAGGGAATATCCAACTTGCTGATCCCCCTTGTTCACTATCGTTGATAGAACGGGGGTATATGCTTGTTGTTTCGATTCTCATCTGTCTTAGAGATGGATCTTGAATCAATTTCGAGAAAGGGTCATTCTCCATGTTATTTATAAATTACATTCACATAATTTATTTCTGCGAATTACTTTATCATTAAAATTTATACTAACAAACTGAAAAAAATTGTTAGTTTATTTATTTCTTTTAAATAATGTGTATCCATTTAGTTGGTAGCAACAATCATGGGACCTGCAGACTTGAGTTGAGTCTCGGCGGAACAGAAGATGAACGTCTTATTCGGTTCACTGTCAAGTTCACTCTCAATTGCAAAATTGTACATCGCATCATTGTACGAACTCCATGCTCTGATATTCAATTGGTCCAAATTACATCCAAGCCCGTAGACCATTGCTCCAGATTCTTTCTTTCCGTTTCTCTGCCATTGACCGTTCGCTTCATTCTTCTCCCATCTCGGGATGAATCCGTTGTCAGGAGATTGGGGCGTCCTGAAATAGTCAGATCTGGGCATAACCATAGAGTCCAAACCCTCCGTCACAGGACTGATCAGACAACTCTTGTTCGTGTTGTAATTGGTTATACTATTAATGAAGTTCCTGGATCTCACTGTCTGGAATCCATCGGCTTTGTTGGCCTTCTCCTCGTTCACCATGTATACATCCGGATAACTGATGTTGGCACGACTAATCTGATACTGCTTTATCTTCGCTTCGACATAGTCACCAACATTGTCCTTGTCGGCATCCATAATGGGAGGTGTACAGAAGGTATCGTATTCTGGGTTGGTCTGCCATTTGTCGACGAGGAAGTTGTGGAAGATCTTGTTAACTCGCGACAGATTCAAGTTCTGGTTCAAGTGCTCGTTCCCTGAATTCAAGCCGTTGTTGTATTGGAAGAATGATACGTAGTCCACGGAGATACCTGTGAGTGGTTTGTCCATCACAACGAAATCACCTGCGAGGTAAACATCAGTCAATTCGTACTTCATGTTTTCTGAAGATGCACCGAATAACACATTAGCATCAGATTCTAATTGGAACTTGATCTCTTGTCCTCTTTCCAAGCTGAGACTGGGGTTGGAGTTGTAGTATCCATTCTGAAGAGGAAGCGCGAACTCCATACTGGAACTGGATTCTCTCGCCATCACATCGTTGTTCGCACAAGCGGTAAGACTCATGTTACCGAAAGTGCACATAGACTTGTAACTGTTTCTTACTGCCACTGTTGATGCGAGATTGCGATTATATGAATCCGAAAATTCATAGGCTGAGCCTTGAAGATCACCGACAACAACCTGGCGGATGAAACTGTTGACACCGATTCTAGCGTTCGGGTAAGCAACTTGTTCGTGGTTCTCGATGTTGTTACTTGCGGCTCCGGCTATATCATATACATTCGCTGGACATTGATCATTCTGTTTATGTTTTATTCTGAATTTACCACACAAGTATACCGATTTGGGATCTATCACTCTGGTAGCATTCTGAGCAAATTGGAACACTATGTAAGGTGAACCGCTACTGTGTTGATAGGTTCCCGTCTTGGTCCTATCTCTTGGGTACATTTTAAAATTTAATCTTTGAACTGGTACGACCTTTTCAGCCATTTATTTATAAATTACACGTAGAATAAAAAAATCTACGCTTATTTACTCTAATATCATAAACTCTTATGCTTTACGTTATTTTATATATTACACACAGAATCATTCTTATCAAAATATACCAAAATGTCTAAATTATAATGTGGATTCCCATAAGTTTAAAGATCTTATGAGAATTACTTTCACTACTCAACTTTCTATTTTACCTCCTACCTATTTTATATTAGATAATAAAAGATAAAAGTATTTATAAGAGTATTTATTTTGTCACATTGATACCATTTTGTCTGACTTGAATCTGAGCTTTATGGTAGAGGTAGTTCATGAGTACAACCGGTTCTTCCATCTCCTTGAAATTGAGGTTTAAACTTATTTGACTCAAAGCGTCAAAGCTATAGCCTTTTAATGCAAATCTACGTCCGACCGCGAAGAAAGTGTGTACATCCCTGATATCTCTGACCTTGATACCGGCAGCCTGTAAAGCGTGCATAAGTTCTCTCAAATGAACAGCATCGTATCTTCCGGTGTTCAGTCTCTCCAGGTTGACAAGACGATCCGGAGTAAGCACTCCAGCCAATGAATACTGGTAGTTTCTCGGTTGCTGTAACAGAGGAGTAAAACTCTTATCAAACACTTTAGCAGATTTGCCTCCACCAGCCATCGGGAGGGATAACATGGATGTACATCTCTTGTTCCTTGCATTTATCGGGATTGTATTTGACAAACTTCCGCTGCTGAGATTGAAAGGATAACAAGTGTACGTGTCTATATCCAGGTTCAGTTTCCCAGATTTGAGCCTTGAGTTCATAGTATCAACAAATTCCTTCGGTGGTTGTGCCACTGAGACATTGAATCTTACATTGTCGAGATTGAAACCAACATCATTCTTGTCGGGCGAATCACTTACCCACACTTCTCCGTCGACTGCCATCGCAGCAGTCAGGCCGCTTTCGAGTGTAAGGTTGATCCTGTTGTCTGCGTCGATAGCAATTGACTTAATCTGATATGTTCCTTCGGTGTCATTGGAATGTTTTGCGTAGATCCACTGCTTAGGACAGAATACATGAGCCGGTTTTGCTACATCCGCTGATAATACAGCTTCGGTGATTGGCGCGTCTCCTTGTTTCTTGAGTGTCAATACGGTTGCTCCATTTATTGCAGCTGCATTGCACGCATAAGCAGTAGACTCTGATCCGTAGCCACCATAGTTTCCGCTTGCAGTTCCATCTGTGTTAAACATCGGAACTTTTGCACCTTCAAACATACTGACATTATCATAAAGCTCAATTCTTATTCTCAAACCCTTAAGATACGCATTTGGCCAGACAGTTTTTCTAAGAGGAGATAAAATCCCGCTATTCCACAGAGGGCATGTCACTTCTACTGTCTTATAGTGGGTTCCGTCATTTTTTGTGCAATCGCAATACTGATTAAACGATGTATCGTCACAATAGTTTTTATTTGGGCGGCCCTCATGTAAGTACTGCAAGTTATTCCCACATTCGTTATTCTCAAAGTGATACTTGGTAGATTGAGCACCTGCGTAGTATGCCAACTCCTCGAGAACTGTCTCACCGTCACCACTAAGGAGGGTAATCGATCGGAACAAACTGTACACACCTGCATCACTGGACACACAACCTTTGTACTGGTTGCCTGTGAGAGTTAAGTTGAAGACCATGTGAGTGTTTTGGGTGTTCAGATAAGCATTGGATGGAGTAATATAAAAGTTTATCACATCACCAGGATGATATGTATTGTTCTTTCGCTGACTGTATACGTAAGATGATTTAACAATCGTATTCATATTTATATTATTAGTATACTTTTTTTTATTCTAATAACAATCCACGAAAAATTATGCTTCTTCTTTAGAAAGATCCACTAGTTACATTCTGTAGGGTGAGGGAAGACATGTCAGGCGTGATAGATGCGCCAACAAACTGTTCCGCTGCTACTGCAGCTTGATCTGTGAGCTCCTGAGTCTTCAACGAATCCTCCTTCTCTTCATCTGCATCTAATTGACTCTCATCTGAATTTGGATTGCTTGTACTGTCCGCCACTGTCGAGCCAATAGCTACTGCTGCACCTGCGATTTGGAGCCCAATGCCTACTATCGCCCCAATTCCTGTGGCATCAGCGATTCCACCTGCAGATTCTAGTCCAATTTCAGTAGCGTCAGCACCTGCTTCTGCTGCTGCATCTGCTGCATCTGCTCCTACACCACCCAACTTGCTGGTAAGACTTGAGGCTGTATCTTCAGCACTGCCGAGTTGGCCCTTTACGTCGCCCAATGCACTGGCCAGTGATCTACCGACTTCTGGATCGCTCTCTGCTATAGTGGGAGCTTCAGACTGCATGGTGGAGGGAGAATTTCCGACATCTGATAAAGTGTCTGGTGAATAAGGTTCCTGGTTGCTACTAAACGTCTGAAGCTGAACATCAGCCTCACCACTACCCGATGGTTCAGTGTTGGTGATGGTACCTGAACCGAGTTCCGTGGATGGGATCTCTGTTGTTGTTGGTGCGAGATCAGTTGACGTGACTTCATTTAGTTCTGATGGCCCGTCAACTAGATCATCGTCAGCATTCATTTCCTCCATCTCTATATCTCCACCTCCTCTCTGTGGTACCCCTGGGTTATCGGACGAATATGCAAACTCATCCGGATTATCTCCATCTGGTGTATCTGATTTGGTTTCTCCTCCATCGCCTGATACTCTTTGTTTTAGTTCTGATACTTGATCGGTTACTTGGCCTTTTATTCCTGATACTTGAT
>TARA_R110000796_G_scaffold55678_1_pt1 | contig 15073 bp, 13 predicted proteins | sample TARA_R110000796 | Tara Oceans TARA_R110000796 (sample SAMEA4397815) | marine metagenome | biome: Polar Biome; feature: [SRF] surface water layer (ENVO:00010504); material: water (ENVO:00002006), including particulate matter (ENVO:01000060) such as... | depth 5 m
CCGACTGACCCTGCTATTGACGCAGCTACAACTCCAGAGGAACTAGCAGTGGTACAACCTGCTGGTCTGACGGTGGTCTAAGATGGTTAGTGTACTCAGGGGCGACGATAACTTTGACAGCAGTGTTGTCAATCTTAGGTCTTGGACATCAGGTAACATTAATTGGGCAAGAAACACCAGCTACACAATCAATCATACTCTTGGCGTAGTCCCAAAAGCTTTTAGTGTCGAATATGTATGCGTGTCTCCGTATGTCGGATACGCCGTAGGCGATACTGTATTTAACATGGCTGAAAGGTACTCCAACTGGGGCCAGTATGTAATGCTGCCAACCAGTACAACTGTTAAACTATCCATGTTATCTGCTGGTATCACATACCGCAGAAATGATATTGAAGGCGGTATTTCAAATAGCAACAGCACATACTTTCATGTGCGTGTTAACTTGTTAGGATAGTTTGAAAATGATTGAGATTAATTTTAGCTATTTCGTCGATGCTTCTGGTAACTTTAAGGGAGCATACGAAGACCCCTTGCACCCTGACATACAAGACACTTGGATTGAGGTTGATACCATTCCTGAGTCGGGAAGTGCGAAGTACATTAACGGTTCTTGGGATATGTCTACACCACTTCGTGCTGATCGGGATAACCTTCTTTTGGAAGTAGACGCTATCGCTGGCAATGCCCTACGGTGGGCGGCACTAGATGCGGATACACAAGCACTTTGGTCTACATACCGTCAGGCTCTCTTGGACGTACCACAGCAAGCTGGCTTCCCTAACACAGTGGCTTGGCCTACTAAACCCTAATGGCAACAGTAGAAGAAATCAGAGAAGCAGCTGAGACTGATCTAGTTACCTTCATTAAGTTGGTAGCTCCTGAACAGGTACTTGGTCAGTGTCATGAAGACGTTTGTCAGTGGTGGACAAGAGAGGATTCTAAGTCTCATCAGCTTCTTTTGTTTCCTCGTGACCACGGTAAGTCAAGATTAATTGCATATCGTGTCGCTTGGGAGTTGACAAAGAACCCAACATTGCGTATACTTTACATATCTGCTACCGCTAACCTTGCGGAGAAGCAGTTAGGTTTCATTAAAGGTATATTAACTTCAGAGATTTACAGACGTTATTGGCCTCAGCACGTTCATGCAGATGAGGGTAGACGGACTAAGTGGACTAACTCTGAGATTATGTTAGACCATCCAGACCGTAAGAAAGAAAACGTCAGAGACCCTTCAGTGTTTACTGGTGGCCTTACTACTTCTCTTACTGGTATGCACTGTGACATTGCAGTCCTTGATGACATTGTTGTCTATGAGAATGCTTACACAGGTGAGGGACGTAACAAAGTTAAGAGTCAATACTCTTTGCTGTCATCCATCGAAGGTGCTGATGCTAAGGAGTGGGTAGTAGGTACACGTTACCACCCAGCTGACTTGTACAACGATCTACTCCAGATGGTAGAAGACACGTACAGTGACGAGGGTGAGAAGACTGGCGAAGAGAACATCTACGAAATCTTCGAGAGACCAGTAGAGGATGCAGGTGACGGTACAGGCGAGATGCTTTGGCCCCGTATGCAGAGACGAGACGGTAAGTGGTTTGGTTTTGACATCAGGGTTTTAGCTAAGAAGCGTGGACAGTACCTAGACAAGGGTCAGTTCAGAGCACAGTACTACAACGATCCTTCTGACCCTGACAACGTACCAGTAGGCGCAGACAAGTTCCAGTACTTTGACCGTAAGTATCTAAAGAATGATAACGGGTATTGGTTCTTCAAGGAAGAGAAACTTAACGTATTCGCAGCAGTTGACTTCGCCTTTAGTTTATCAAAGAAAGCTGACTACACAGCTATTGTTGTTATAGGTATCGACGCTGAGAATAACATCTACGTACTAGACATCGACAGATTTAAGACTGACCGTATCTCAGATTACTTTGAGCACATCCTTAACCTCGTCACTAAATGGTCATTCCGTAAGATGAGGGCTGAGACTACAGTAGCTCAGGTAGCTATCGTTAAGCAACTCAAAGAGCTAGTCAAGCAACATGGTTTGTCTTTGAGCATTGAAGAGTTCAGACCTAACAAGGGTCACGGTAGTAAGCAGGAACGTATCTCAGCTGCACTTGAACCTAGGTATGACAACCTGAGCATCTGGCACTACAGAGGCGGCAACACACAGATTCTAGAAGAAGAGTTGTCAACACGTAATCCACCACACGATGATGTTATCGACGCCTTAGCTTCAGTTGTTGACATGGCTATTAAGCCTTCAAGAACAATACGCCGCCGCAAAGACAATGTGGTTCAATTCAACGAAAGATTCGGAGGGGTTAGCTTCTAATGGCTGGCACTACAGTAGACCTAAATAGTATGATTGATCCCCACTCTCTCGCAGTAGAGATTGCAGATCGTTGGACCTCATGGAACAATGCCCGTCAGGGTAAGTTAGATGAGTGGAAGGAACTGCGTAATTACATTTACGCCACTGACACAAGCACGACTTCTAACAAGAAGTTGCCTTGGACTAACTCAACTACCACACCTAAGTTAACACAGATTGCTGATAACCTTCACGCTAACTATGTGTCAACTCTGTTCCCACAGCAGAAGTGGTTTAAGTTTCATGCCTCTGACCCAGATGCTAACACTAAGCAGAAGCGTGACGTAATCCAAGCTTACATGGAAAACAAGATTACTGAGTCTAAGTTTGAGACCACAGTTAACCGTCTTGTCAACGACTATATTCAGTACGGCAACTGCTTTGCTACTGTTGAGTATGTCAACGATTACACTGAGTATGATGACGGTAGCCGTGCAGTTAAGTACGTAGGTCCTCGCCTAGTACGTATCTCTCCCTTCGATATCTGCTTTAACCCTACGGCAGCTGACTTCGATCAAGCACCTAAGATTGTACGTAGCCTTCTTACTGTAGGTGAGATTAAACGTAAGATTGACGAGACCGTAGACAACGCATACTACCAAGAAATCTTTGATAAGATGTTGGCTAATCGGTCAGCCGTATCTGGTTCAGACGTTGACGTTGCTAAGGCTAACGCATTCACTGCTGATGGCTTTGGTTCTCTTCAGGAGTACTACGAGTCTAACTACGTAGAGGTCCTTACGTTCTACGGTGACATCTATGATGCTGACAAAGGTGAGTTCCATAACAACCGTGTCATTACTGTAGTTGACCGTTCCTACGTCATCTTCAACGAACAGAACCCTAGCTGGTTAGGTACTGCTCCTGTGTTCCACGCTGGCTGGCGTGAACGTCCTGACAACCTTTATGCTATGGGTCCTCTGGATAACCTAGTAGGTATGCAGTACCGCATTGACCACTTGGAGAACCTTAAGGCTGACGTCTTCGACCAGATCGCCTACCCTATGCTTAAGATTCGTGGCGACGTAGAGGACTTCGACTTTGCCCCTGCTGAACGTATCTATATTGGTGAAGAGGGTGACGTAGGTTACCTTGCCCCTGACGCCACGGCACTTAACGCAGACTTCCAGATTCAATCTCTAGAGAACAAGATGGAGATGATGGCTGGTGCTCCTCGTGAAGCAATGGGTATTCGTTCTGCTGGTGAGAAGACAGCGTTTGAAGTACAGTCCCTGATGACCTCAGCTGGTCGTATCTTCCAACACAAGACTGCTCACTTTGAACGTGTGTTCCTTGAACCAATCCTTAATGCAATGCTCGAAGCTGCTCGTCGTCAGATGAACTACGTCGATGTTGTTAGGGTCCTTAACTCAAACACAGGTGTTTCTTTCTTCCAAGATATCTCGAAGGAAGACATCAAAGGTAACGGCAAGATCGTTCCTATTGGTGCTCGTCACTTTGCTGAGAGAGCACGTAGAATCCAGACCTTGACACAACTTTACCAGATCAAAGTTTCTGATCCTACCGTAGCAGTTCACCTCTCAGGCAAGGAGTTCGCAAGAGTTCTTACTGAGGAACTAGGTGAACCTTCACTCTTCTCTGAGAACGTAGCTATCAAAGAGCAGATGGATACGCAGAAGGTTGCTACTGAGGCTGAGGTTCAGTTCGAAGAGCAGCAGCAGATCATGGCTGAGAAGGGCCTCTAATGAAGTCCAGCTGGTTCCAGAAGTGTAAGACACAAAAAGATAAAGCATCGGTCAAACAGGCAATCCTGTCACAGCGTGAGCCTCTTGACCGCCTTAAAGAAATCCTTGAGCCAATGCTCAAAGAGACTGTTCCATCCTCTGACTATGATTGTCCCTCATGGGCTTACAAGCAAGCAGACAGGAACGGGTATAACAGAGCACTAACCACGGTGCTTGAAATGATAACACTAGATAAGGAATAACAAATGGTATTTACTGACGGTGGTCAAACCACAGACGCTAGTCAGGCCAGTGAGCAAGTCGCAGAAACAACTCAAACCCAAGAGTCTTTCGTAGACAAACTCGCACAAGCCAAAGGTGACAACTGGCGCAACCCTGAAGTACTAGCTAAAGGAAAGTTAGAGGCTGACGGTTACATTAAGACTCTCGAAGAACAACTTGCAGAAATGCGAGACGAGCTTAACAAGAAAGAGTATAGTGACAGCGTGATGTCCCAAGCTGAGAGTAAGGCCCCTGATCGCACCGCAGGTTCCTCTCAAATGGCAAATAATAGCGGTGGCGCTGAGGACGGTAACACCAACCAAACCCTTAGCGAGGATGACCTAAAGAGCCTTGTAGAAAAGACGCTGACTCAACGTGATCAACAGGCGCTGCTATCGCAGAACTTGAAGATGGTTGACGAAGAGTTGAACAAGAGTTTTGGTACTGATGCCTCTGAGGTCATTAGTAACAAAGCAAAAGAACTAGGTATGTCAATGGACCGACTCAAAGAGATTGCACAGGAATCCCCTAACGCATTCTTTACTTTGATCGGAGAAAAGCCCCGACAGACCAACCCTCTTGTCAGCGGTTCAGTACGAACCGAAGGCGTTAACATGAGTAGTTCTAACGATAAAAACTTTGCTTACTATCAGCAAGTTCGTCGTGAGAACAAATCCCTTTACTTCTCTCCCAAGTTTCAACAACAAATGATGGCAGATGCCGACAAGCTTGGCGGGAAGTTCTACAGCTAATTTAGGAGAAATATAATGGCTGGTAATACCGTAGCAACATTGGCTCTTGCCAAACGTGCAGAAGTTTGGTCCGCCGAACTTAAGGAAATCTTGCGTGACGAACTGCAAGGTATGAAGTATGTCAAGTGGCTGGACCAGTTTCCAGACGGCGACACATTCAAGATTCCGTCGATTGGTGATGCAACACTTAACAACTACACTGAAGATACTGCTGTAACATACGATCCGATTGATGATGCACAGTTCACATTCACAATCACTGAGTACCTTCAGTCTGGTAACTACATCACCAACAAAGCAATGCAGGACGTGTACTACGCAAATGAGATTATGTCTCAGTTCGTACCACTTCAGGAACGTGCTTTGATGGAACGTCTGGAAACAGACATCATGGCTCTTGGTGGTCAGCAGACAGTAGACAACGGTAACGCAATCAATGGCGTCGATCACCGTATGCTCGGTTCTGGTGCTGGTGGTAAGATTGGTGTAGCAGACTTTGCTAAGGCCCTTCACGCCCTCAAGACTGGTAAAGTACCCCAGAAGAACCTCGTCGCAATCGTTGACCCATCTGTTGAGTTGGAAATGAACACACTGTCCCAGTTGACAAACGTGTCCAACAACCCACGTTGGGAAGGCGTTGTCCGTGATGGTATCGCAACAGGTATGTCCTTTGTTGCTAACATCTACGGTTTCGACGTTTACACTTCTAACTACTTGAAGACTGAAACTGCTGAAACCATTGGTGGTACAACTGTCAACAATGCAATCACTAACATGTTCTTCTCTGCTGATCAGGCTGTCCTGCCCTTCGTTGGTGCATGGCGTCAGATGCCAGAAGTGGACACTGAGTACAACAAAGACTTCCAGCGTACAGAGTTCGTTACTACTGCACGTTATGGTATGAAGCTGTACCGTCCAGAGAACCTTGTCACAGTGATGACAGCGCCTTTGGTCTAAGATAACTTAGGGGAGGGGAGAAATCTCCTCCTCTTACTACTTTTATTCTTGACAGGTCTGAAAATACTTGTATCCTGCGGATGTGCCCCTGAGGGTACATATATAGAGTATACCTAAGGAGCTACTACATCATGGCTAACATCAACCATAGCAACCTTACTGATCCTTACTTACATGAACCTAAGGGTGTAGCTTCGGCTACTGCTGATAAGGTGTATGTGGCTAGTGGCTCAGGATCAGGAGCATGGCAGGACCATAGACGTTCTGTCTTTACAGTACACTTCACTGATATCTCCTCAGCACAATCATTCTACCTACCCATTCCTTTTGCAGGTACAGTCAGTCGTGTCACATCTGTTATTGCATCTGCTATTGCAGGATCAGACGTAGTTGTAACTGTTAAGAACTCTTCAGCAGCTACTATGGGTACTCTTACTATTACTCAAGCAGGGTCAGCTTCTGGTGACGTAGACACAGTTAATCCTTCGTCCAACAACACACCTACAGACAGCGACTACATTTTACTTGAGACAGACGGAGGGGCTTCAACCCATGTAGACTTCGTTATCTCAGTTGTTGTGGAGCACACGTAATGAGAACTACACTCCTAGATATCGTACAGTCCATTCTGTCTGACATGGATTCAGAGGCTGTCAACAGTATTTCTGATACCACCGAAGCTTTACAGGTTGCTTCTGTAGTCGAGGATGTGTATAATAACATTATCGCTGCTCGTACAGTGCCTGAGCTAAACCAATCATTTAACATCACATCACTCTCTGAGCTTGCCCGTCCTGTTTACTTTAAGTATCCAGAGGGTGTCAAAGAAATTACTGAGCTTTATTACAATGTATCCACCACTGGTGGTGTAGAGTATCAAGAGATTAAGTATGTAGAGCCTATCGACTTCTTCAAGTCAATGCCAGCTTCTGATGGTAACGTGGTCATTACTGACACTGACGGTGAGACTAGCATTGTGGTTGTTAACGATCAGATGCCTACGTACTACACATCATTTGACGATGAACACATTGTTATGAATGCCTACGACGCATCTGTAGAATCAATCTTGAAGGCGACGAAGACCAAAGCCTTTGGTACTATCTACCCATCCTTTACTATCTCAGATAGCTTTGAGCCTGACTTAGACAGCACTCTGATGCCTCTGCTTCTAGCTGAAGCTAAGTCTACCTGCTTCTCCTTGTTTAAGGCTGGCAGTGATCCTAAGATTGAACAAGCTGCTCGTCGTCTAAAGTCCGCTGTACAGAACGATATGTATCGTACCCGCAAAGCTAACACACGGAATCACTATGGACGTTAAGATTAAAGACGGTGTAGTCGAATACCGCCATCCTAACTTTAACTGTGTGTGGTCCGTCAAACCCGCAGATAACGGCACTGGGATGTGGGGTATCATTTCTGACACAGGTAGGGTCCCCGACAAGCTTAAGGGCCTCTACACAGGCTCTACGTCAGCGAGGAAGGCCCTTGAGTCTTACCTAGCTAACTCTAAAGAATCAGCCACAGTTCGTCGTGATAACTTCTCCGCAGAACGTAAGAAACGAAAGAGCACTGATGCCACAAAGATACAACCAATCAGCAGTTAACAGCTTCGTTAAAGGTCTCATTACTGAGGCTGGAGAGCTTACGTTTCCTGAGGGGGCCTCAGTTGACGAACTTAACTGTGACTTACGAAGAGATGGTTCTCGTCGTAGACGTCTAGGTGTAGCCTTTGAAGAGAGCTATGTTGACTCTAGCTTTACCATAGATGACGATTCTTTGTGTCACACAGGTGAGTGGACTAACGCAGGTGGTATCTCAGGTAAAGAGTTTTTGATCTTTCAAAATGGAGACATGCTCTATTTTTACAACAAAGGCGCACTTCCTTACTCAGGTTCTGAGGAAATCTTTTCGATACAACTTAATAATCATCAAGCATCACCCGCAACCAATTACGTTGGGAATGTTAAGTGTCAGTTCGCTTCAATTAAAGGTTACCTTGTTGTAACCTCAGAAGCCCTTCGTACCTTCTACGTTGAGTACAATCCTCTCATTAACGACATCTACGAGCCAGAAGAAATTGATCACAAAGTAAGAGACTTTGAGTTTATAGGGGATACTGAAGATTACTCTACCCAAGGTACTTCAGCGGTGCCGTTTACCAGAGAGTACGACACTCTTAACGTAGGTTGGGATGAAAAAAACACAGGTCGTCAAGGCACTGCTCTCGCTTACTACCTTAGTGCTACAAATTCATACCCTCCTTTGACTCACCCTTGGTTCTCAGGCAAGAACTCCTCTGATCAGTTTGATGTAGCTGAATGGGAAAAAGTCGGTGCTGGTAACACCCTTGATGGTAACGGTCACTTTATCCTTAACTTCTTTAACAAGGACAGAAGCGCTGTCTCAGGTATTCCATTCCTTCCTACAGAAGTTGAACTCTCTAGGTTCAAGTCAGTTGCTGCTTTCTCAGGTCGTGTTTTCTACGCAGGACTAGATAGCGCAAAGAACTCAGGTAGCGTTCTTTTCTCTAAGCTTATTGAAAATGAAAAGGACTTTGGTACTTGTTATCAGGTAGCCGACCCTACAGCTGAGTACGTAAATACACTTCTTGACACAGATGGTGGGGTTATTGATATCGCTGGGTGTGTCGGGATTAAACTTCTCTACGCTTTTAAGGCTTCTTTGTTTGTGTTTGCTGAGAACGGTGTATGGCAGATCACAGGTGTTGACAACGTATTCTCAGCTACTGCTTACTCCATCAACCGTGTATCTGAAATTGGTATTGAATCCCCTGAAAGCTTTTTGTCTATTGATGGGTCTCCCATTTGGTGGTCACGGTTTGGTATCCACGCATTTAACTATGACCAAGTGTCAGGGCAAGCCTCAGAAACTAACATCAGCCAAACTACTATTCAAACTCTCTGGGATAACATTTCTCAAGAAGTCAAGGAAAAGGTAGTGGCTTGTTACGACGGTATTTCTAATAGAGCCTACTGGTTCTACCCTGACGAAGGGGAGACTAAGTCTTCTAAACTTAACAACGTACTTATACTCGACGTAACACTAGGGGCTTTCATTCCTCAGAGAATTGAGGATGAAATTTCAGGTAACACCTACGTAGTAGCCCCTACGTGGTATTCAGGTTACGGTTCAGAAAATCTTGTACGTAACGTAGTTACCTCCGCTGGGGGTAACGTGGTTACCTCAACTGGGCTTACTGTAGTTAACACAGTAAAGAGTTCATTCCAGAGTGGAGCACCTTCCATTATGCTCTTGTCACGTAACGGGGCTACAAACAAGCTTACCTTCGCAGCATTTACTAGCGCAGACTTTGTTGACTGGGGTACAGCTTCTTACACTTCCTTCGCTGAGGCTGGTTACAACTTCATTGGGGACTTGGTAGCTAAGAAGAACGCACCTTATTGTGTGGTATATTCCCGTCTGACTGAGGAAGGCTTCGAACTTTCAGGTGGTCAGTACGTAGCTAAGAGACCATCATCTCTTCTTGTGTCAAGTGCATGGGACTTCAAAGATACCTTTACAACTGGACAGCAAGCGTATAGACTTAAGTATCCTGTTGTAGTTGACACTAACAATCTCGACAAATTTGATTATCCTGAGGAAGTCGTCACTACTCGCCTTAAGATCAGAGGACATGGACGTTCAGTTCGCCTTAGGTTTGAGAGTGAAGCAGGTAAGGACTTCATCCTTCTTGGATGGGGTATGATACAGGCTTCTAACGGAAGGTTCTAGATGACTAAAGTAAAGCGTAAAGGCAACCTCACCTATAAACGTGAAAGTCTTGAGAGTGTAAGGTATGAAGTAGACGATCTTTTTCAGAGGCACTGGGAAGACATTGCCCTTAATAAAGACAAGATAAAGCTTAATCCTGACTGGTCCTTCTACGAGAATATCTACGGTAATGGGAACTTAGGTGTCTACACTGCACGATCAGATGGTGAACTTGTTGGTTACTTTGTAGTCGTAGCTGCCCCTCATCCACACTACAAAGACCACTACTTTGCAATTAACGATATTCTTTTTATTCACCCAGACTACAGAAGAGGTTTAGCAGGTTACAAGTTAATCAAGTTTGCTGAGGAAGACCTCAAGAAGAATGGCGTTTCAGTTCTTGTCATAAACACAAAAACACACGCACCTTTTGATAAACTTTTACAACGCATGAAGTTTACTCTTACTGAAAGAGTCTACTCTAAATACATAGGAGAATAAGATGGGCATTACCGCAGTAATATCAGCAATATCAGCTACTGCTTCTGTTGTTCAAGGCAATAAAGCAGCCAAGGCTCAAGAAAGAGGAGTTGCGGCGCAACGTCAACAGGCTCAATCACAAGCTAACAGATCACGTAGACAGGCTATCCGCACAAACCTTATTGCTCGTTCACAGCTACAGAACCAAGCCGTGGCAGCTGGTGTGTCAGGTGGCTCAGGTTTTTCTGGTGGTCTTTCCTCCGCTACCTCTCAGTTCGGAGCTAACCTAGGATATTCAGGTGTGCAGCAAGGACTACAAAATAACATATTTCAAGCACAAAGCCAACAAGTAGCAGCCCAAGGTCGTTCTGCTGCCTTTGGTAGTATCTCTAAACTGGGTTTTCAATTAGCTGGTACTACCTTTGGTGGTCAAATAGACACTGCATTTAATAATGCTGTAGGGCTGCCAAGATGACCAGACTCACCATCCAAGCTGAACTTGAGAACGAGGCTACTATTGCTGGTTCCTATGAACCTCCTGCACGACCTAGCCTTCTTCACAACACTGAACGTCAAATCTCTATTAACACTGACCTCTCGTTTGCCTTGGAAATCCCTACTATTGACATTGAGTCAGCGAGGGATTCTGGCGATGAGACCCTTCGTGTTGTAGCTGAGGGTAACGCTAGGGAGAACTACCCACTCCAAGAACAGATTGACCAAGACTACGAAGATGGTGTCTCCCCTGAGGAGGCTTCAGAACGTGCAGCTGATCGTATTGCCAGAGAGCAAGACATGACAGCCTCTGAGTATATCTTCAACCAATCTCTTGTTCAAGCTAATCCAGACGTAAACCCTTACGCAGCTAGAGTTATAGCTAACACTGAAATCTTTGACAGGCTCATGGCTGAGAAGTTCGATGAGAATGAACAAGGACTCTTCAGTAAGATTCTTACGTTCCTTGATGTCAACATTCTTAGAGAGATAACTATTGGTTCTATTGAGAACCTGACTTATCGTTCTAACAGAGAAGGTAGGGATATTCAAGATGCCTTCTTGACTCTTACTCCTAGAGAGTTTGAGGATTGGGCTAAAGACTACATCGAAGAACGCAGTAACGAGGGTGTCTTCTCTGAGGATTCTATCTGGAATCTTTACAAGATTGCTAATGATGAACAGTTCCTAGGTAATAGCCCTTATGCTCATTTCGATGCTGTCATGGGTGCAGCTGACGCCTACGGTATTAGTGCTATTGGAGCTAGGACTGTAGGATCACTTGGACGTTCTCGTCGTGCAGTAGATGCTATCGCTGAGGTAGCTGGTGAGGTTGAAGCAGGTGCTGCCCTTGGTCGTTTTGTAGAACGTGAAGGTATCATGACAGATAAAATCATGGCAGGTCGTGCAAACGTAGACGCAAGCCTTGACCCTGTGGCTGGTGCATCTACCCTGCGTCGTCCATCACCAGTAACGTACCGTAACCAAGCAAGGAAGCCTGAGCTATTTGAGAAGCTTGAGGCTATTAACAAGAGTGGTCACTTCGGTGAGTATTTACCTGAGGCCACCATCCGTCAACTTGCAGATGAAGCTGCTGATTCAATCATCAAAGGAACTTCTGACGTAGGCATTAGGTTGTCAAGAGTTATTGACGAAGGAAGCAACGATTATAAGATCAGAGTTACCTTTGGTAAGGAAGGTACTGGTGGTGCATTCCCAACTAGAGCAGCAGCTGAGAAGATTGCCTCTAGAGACCCAGCCTTGACTGTTGTAAAAGCAACAGATGTACCAGATGCAATACCAGTTGTTGACAACGACCTTATTCGTGCTGGGGTTGAGCAGATCAGACGCCAGAATGGGCGCACTGCGGACAGCGATGCGCTTGATCTACAGCTCGATGCCCTTGATGATGCTGTTGGTTACTTCATTCAGGTTGAGAAACGCTTGGACCTTACTGGTGCAGGTGACATGGCTGAGGTAGTTCAGAGGGCAGATACCGTTACCAACCTCCTACGTAACATTCAAAGTGGTGACACAAAGAACTTAGGTCCTCGTGTTGGTGCTAAGATTATGCAAGCTGAAGCTAAGATTTCAGATATCCCTGCATTGTTTAAGCCTTACAGAAAAGCAGTATCATCCCTCCGCAAACAGGAGCAAGTTAACCTGAGAGACTTCTTTGAACGTCTACGTGATGGTGACTTGTCCTACATGAGAGCGGCCCCTGATGGTAGTTCCTTCAAGGCTCTCTATGCTGAAGCATACGGTCAGTTTCCAAGTGACAAAGTAATCAGAGCCTATACAGCTGTCCTTGACGTAAGTGACACAGCTTGGCACATCTCCTCCAGTGCTCGTCTTAAACAGGTTGTCAATGAAGGTGGTGAAGTCTTAGAGCTTGTAGACGATTATGTAGACCTAGGCTACCGTACACCTCTGTCATCTATCCCTGAGGATGAACTTGTGTTGGATGTCACATCTGGCATGAGCATGAGACCTTCTGAGATTTCAGGTGATGCTATCGTATTCAAGGTTCCAGACACATTTGCTGAACACCTCTATGTAACTGGTGTGCGTCAGGCACGTCAGCCCAATAAGCTTGACGTCATGCCATATAACGTAGGTGGTCCTCGTGACAACAGTGACATGCGCTGGTTTGTAGGTTCAGCTACTGAGACCACTCTTGCCTCAGGTAACACCGTTAACTCAGCCTTTAAGACAATCTTAGGTTCCTTCGGTCAAAAGCAAGCTAAAACTGCGGTAAGGCAACTCAACAACATCACCCGTAAAGTCAAAGAACTTCTTGATGCAGCAGCTGTCAATAACCTTCAAGACCTACGTTTGACTGCTAAACAAACCGAAGAGATGAATGCTCTTATTCGCAGGAACAACGACTGGAACCCTAACATCACTGACTTTAGTGACTTGCTTAGAGTTGGAGCTAAACACCGTTTCCGTTTTACAGAAGAGTTCGCAGCTAAGGCACGTGACGAAAAGATCACAATCAAAGATGCAGGTACTGACCCATCCCTCACTAAGTTAGGAAGCTTCGGTGACTTGGTTAACAGTCGTATTAACATGCGCCGTAGAGATACTCCTTTGATGAACTACGGAGGTGGTCAGGCAGTTAACGCTAACCCTATCTCAGCCATTGCAGATCAGTTCGGCTCTGAGGTTTACAAGTATGCTAACGCAGCTGCAACTAAAGATGCTATGGAGGGCTGGGTAAAGCTTGCCCGTACTACTGACGCCGTGACCTTACCTGCGGGTATAGGTGCAGATGACTACCAAGGTCTAATACGAGGTGCTGTTGTTAGCACAGCTGGTGACTCTAAAGATATCGCTGGTCAACTCTTGGAACAACAAAACATACTGTTGCGCCGTATGGGTGAGCACACAAGAATTAGCCGTGGTTGGGAGAAGTTTACTAAAAGTGCAACTGAGGCGATCTTCAGTGGGTCTCGACAATGGATTAAACTTGACTTGACAAAGACTGATGTATCCTCTAGACTGTTGCAAGTTGGTTTTTATTCTAAGTTTGGTTTCTATAACCCTGACCAGTTCCTTCTACAAGGTTTACATAGCTTGACCATAGTGGCTGCATCGCCTATTCACGGTGCAAGAGCTTTGATGTTAGGTGCTCCTGTTAGGATGATTGCTTCCTTACCTGATGATGCAGCACGAGTAGCTATTAAACGTGCAGCTGCTACTAAGATCGCCACAGAAGAAGAACTTACTAACATTGTAAGGTACATCAAGGAAAGTGGTAGAGCTAACATTGACAATCAGATCGTAGAACTTCAGGGTGCGGCGACTTACGGTTCTGCCTCTAGCCTACTGGGTAGAGCAGCGCAGGGTGCACGTAAGCTTCTGGATGCAAGTACACTCCCTTTCAGGGCTGGTGAATCCATTACTCGTGTCATGTCCATGACCACAGCTGTTCTTGAGCATGGCTCTAAGAGAGTAGGGGAGGATGCCTTTAGTCCTACAGGTCTTCGCTGGATTGCAAACAGAGAGCAAGACCTAAGCTTCAGGATGACCACAAGTGGTAAGGGGGCATGGACCCAAGGACCAGCTAGAGTACCTGCTCAGTGGTTGTCATTCTCTTTCAGAGCTTTAGAGAACATCACTATCGGTAGAGACTTTACAGTAGGTGAGAAACTAAGGATGGCTGCTGTCATGGGTCCTCTGTGGGGTCTGACGGGAATGGGCTTAGGTAGCACTGCTGGGTTCATCACTGAGAAGATGGGCCTCGATCCTGACGATCCTGAAGCAGTCAAGTTCTACAACGATATTAAGTATGGTCTAGGTGACCACCTTATCGGAGAGTTCCTTGGAGTTGACACAGCTTATGGAGAACGTGTAGCTCCCTTAGGTCAGCTTGCGGATGTGTTTAGTGGTCTGTTTGATGATAGTATTGTGGAGACCTTGGGTGGTCCGTCAGGTTCTATCCTCAACGATATCTGGAGTGGCTTGACTCGAACACTTAGTTCTGGAAAGGGACGACGCAGGTACATCTTTAACGAAGACCTTGAGTACACCTTAAGAAACATCTCTACTTATGACAAGGTACTTAAGATCAAAGAACTTATCTTCACTGGTCAGTACCAGAGTAGAACTAACAGACAGGCGGCAGGTACTTTTGAGGGTGACGAGAGAATGTCAGCAGCTGGTGCTGTTGCCTTCGGTGCTCAGATTGCATCAGTCAACAACTGGTACAACTACAATGAGATCGTAAGAGAAGCTAACCAAGAGTACCAAGGCTACCGTAATGAAATACTAGAATTATCTCGTCAAGCTTTGACAGA
>TARA_R110000796_G_scaffold12809_1_pt1 | contig 15069 bp, 20 predicted proteins | sample TARA_R110000796 | Tara Oceans TARA_R110000796 (sample SAMEA4397815) | marine metagenome | biome: Polar Biome; feature: [SRF] surface water layer (ENVO:00010504); material: water (ENVO:00002006), including particulate matter (ENVO:01000060) such as... | depth 5 m
AATTACTGAGGGTAATTTAGGTGTAATCGTTACTATAGTCGGTACCCACAATTGTGTAAGTTGTAGAGGTGTTAAGCATCAAGGTGCGGCAATGGTTACTACTAAAGCATCTTTAGCATTTAGAGATGATAAAAATAATGCTCGTAAAGAGTTTTTTGATAGTCTAAAGATTAATAACGGAGGACATAATATTTAATATGTATTATAAAATAATAATATGATTTATTTAAAATTAAACGACGCTAGTCAAATTGTTACTTGTGATGAAATTACAGGTCAAATTCAAACTTTAGATTCTATGTATACTGTAGCTACAGTTACTGAAAACGAAATCAATATATGGGGAAGTTCAGATGACCCCGGATTTATTGATAGTACTAAATTTCATTACCCTGATTTTTCAACTCCAGTATCTTCTGATATAGAAGCAGACCAAATTACATCTTATGTAAATTCGGCTATAAGTTTTTTAAAATTAAAAGATTGCCAAATATACAGAAATGATCAATTAGTATAGTAAAATTTATTAATTATTTATGAAAGGAGTTTGGCTTAGCCATTCTCCTTTCTTATATTTACGTGTATTAAAAATAAAAAGTTATGACAAAATTTGAAGAACAAGTAGAAGTAGCACTTCTAAACAGTTTAGGTTTATTAAATTCTCTAAGGGATAGAGATCAGTTAAGTATGGTACCCGAATCAGAATGGGCTTCTATTACTGCAAAGAAAATCGCAGGTCAATTCAAAGGAGATTATGTTCCCTTTGTAAGTGAAGTAGAAGAATTCAACGCAACAATGGGAAAACCAAATAACTATGAGCCAATTATACCAGAAAAAAAAGAATGGATGTTTGTTTACGATTTCATCCTTGAGGAGCTTGAAGAGTACAAACACGCTTGTGAAACAGGGGACATTGTTGAAGTTCTTGATGCTTTATGTGACATTGCCTACGTCTCGATTGGTAACGGAGCTATGCTACATGGTCTTAAGGATAAGTTATGGGACGCCTATCAAGAAGTACAAGCGTCGAATATGTCGAAGGCTTGCACTAACGAAGAAGAAGCACAACAAACAGTGGATCGACGTTCCGTTGAGCAAGAAGAACCGTGTCACTACGAAAAGGTTGGTGACTATTATATTGTCTATAGAACACGTGATAAAAAAGTCATGAAAAACGTAAATTATTTTAGACCTGACCTTAAAAAATTCCTTTAATGTATCAATCAATCTATTACGATAGGACTGACTACACATATTACCTTAGGGATGATAAACACGGATGGAAAGAAAATTTTAAATACAATCCAACTAGATATCAGTTAGATCCTGATGGTGAATTAAAAAATATATTTGGTCAATCTGTATCCATTGTAAAAAAAGCTAAGTTTAGGGATCCTAATTTCTTTGAAAATGATGTTGATGCTGATACTAGAATATTAGTAGATCAATATTACGAATCAGATGATACCCCTTCATACCATAATATAGTTTATTTCGATATTGAGTGTGAAATTGTAGGAGCATTAACCCCTGAAAATATCAAGGATCCTAAAGGTAAGATCACATCCATTGCTGTATATGATAATAATAGTAAAAAATACTATTGTTTAATACTAGATGAAAGTAAAAGACTAGATAAGATTAGTGGTGAAACTGAGATCATTAGATATGATAATGAAAAAGAATTATTGAATGGGTTTCTTGAATTATGGATGAAACTAGACCCAACTATAGTATCAGGGTGGAATAGTCAATATTTTGATGTTCCTTATCTTTACTACAGAATGGAAAAAATAATAGGTAAATCACAAGCTAGTTATCTTTCCCCTATTAATAAGATTAATCCACAAACTAAAAGAGATAGAAAAACAGGTAATTTTATAGCATCTGTTCAGTTAGGAGGTATAAACCACCTAGATTATATGCTATTATTTCAGAAGTTTATTACTAAACAAGAACCATCATATCGATTAGATGACATTGGATCCAAATATGCTAAATTATCTAAAATAGAATATGAAGGAAACCTGGACCATTTATTTGAAACTGATGTTAAAAAATTCATTGAGTATAACATACGAGATGTTGAGATCTTAGTTGAATTAGAACGTTCACTTAAATTTATAGAGTTAACAGTTAATATATGTCATTTATGTCATACAACATATGAAACAATATATTACTCAACTGTACTGAATGATGGTGCTATTTTAACATACCTAAAACGTAAGGGTATTGTATCTCCTAATAAACCAACTACCTATAACCCCAATTTAAATATTGGGAAGGTAATTAAAGGAATACAAACAAATCCAACCTTACGCCAAAGTGAAATTGATGATAAAATAGAAGAAGTTAAAAGAACCCAAGAATATGCTGGTGGGTACCTTAAAGAACCAATCCCCGGCTTATATGAGTGGGTAATTGATCTTGATTTTACTTCATTATATCCTTCAATCATCCGTTCACTTAATATAGGAGTTGAAACTTTAGTTGGTCGTATTGTAAATAAAGATAAATATGACAATCAATGGTCATTAAAGGAATTAAGAGCAATGGATCCTATGACTAAAGTAACTATTGAAAGGTTAAATAAGGATTACACTATTAATGCTACTGAAAATGTACCTGTAGGTCTAATAATTAAACAAATAGAACAAGATGATCTCTTAATATCAGCCCCTGGAGTGATATTCCGTAAAGATAAATCAAGTGTAGTTTGTGAGATATTAGCTGATTGGTTTGCCAAACGTGTTGAGTATAAAAATAAAATGAAAGCAGCATACAAAGCAGGCGATGCTGTGCAAGGTGAATTCTATAATAAACGTCAACACGCGTATAAAATTAAATTAAATGATGTCTACGGTGTATTCGCCCAAAACGGATGGAGATACACAGATGGACATAAATTTATCAGTAAGGCTATTACATTAACTGGTCAAAGATTAACCCAAGATTCAATTACTTTTGTAAATAATTGGATCAATGAACAAATGGGTACTGATAAAGATTATATTATTACCTCTGATACTGATTCATTATTTGCTCATGTTAAAGATTTACTTATTTATAGAAATCCAAAATTAGCAGATGCTGGTAGGGATGAGATTGTTGAAGAAACACTTAAGATAGCACAAGAAATTCAAGATTTAGCTAATACCCATTTACATACAATGGCTCAAGAGTTATTCAACATTAAATACCCAGATGAACCTCATTACTTTGACTTAAAGCAAGAAGTAGTACTTGAAAGGGGATATTTTTCAGGTAAACGTAGATATGCTCAATTTATAGTTAATAAGGAAGGAATTCCAACTGAAGAGTTAGATATGAAAGGATTAGATCTAATGAAATCTAATTTCCCTCCACTATTTAAACGATTTGGGGAACATATCCTTACTGAAATTATGTTTGGTAAAGCAAAAGCAGATATAGATGTCCAAGTCCTTGATTTTAGAGAATCACTTAGAACTGTAGGGTGGAAAGAAATCCTAAAACCAACAGGTTTAAAGAAAATGAGAGAATATATAGCATCTCCCCCTAAAGCCGGAGAGATATTTTCACGTTTAGGTTTAAAATGTCCGATTAATACAAAATCCGCTATTTTTTATAATGATGTATTAAAATTTAAAGGCCTAGACAAACAATTCCCTATATTCCAGGTAGGAGATAAGATGTATATTGCGTATCTTAAAGAAAACCCATATAGGATAGATACTATAGGATTTAATGGATATAATGATCCTCCTGAAATAATGGATTTTATTGAAAAATATATTGATAGAGACGGAATATTTGATTCAGTAATTAAAAATAAATTAGAAAACGTATACCAAGACATTAATTGGGGAATGCCCGTATTTAACCGAAAAATAAACAACATTTTTAAATTTTAACATGATAGATAAATTAGATTTAGTATCCATAATCTCAAAATACCATTTAAATGGTGTAGTTGAGCAAGTTAGATGGGACATAAAAAACAATAAATTAGGTATTGGTTTTAATTCACCTGATAAAGGTTTATTAGGAAGTATAGAATACAATGAATTCCCCGTAGAAGATTCAACTATAGCTATTGGTAGTACATCCCAGTTGGTTAAACTAATAGGAATCACTAATGGTTATCTTAATATAGAGTATACTAAACGCCATAAATTAATCACACAAATGATTATTGCTGATAACCAATATACCCTGAATTATGCACTGGCTGATACAAATCATATCCCATCTTCAGGGCAATTAGCTGGAGAATTTGAATATACCGCAACGGCTGAAATAGATAATGAAAGTATAGCAGCTATTGTAAAAGCAAAACAAGCATTAGCTGATGCTAATACAGTTGTGGTTAAATATAGTCCTAATGATGATAATGAAGATAGGATTGAGTTATGTTTTGGAGGAAATATACAATATTCTAATAAAGTATCATTTTTCTTGCAAGATGTTAATTTAGAAGATACCAATATAGATGAACATTATGATTCAACCAGAATTAAAGAAGTAATGTATGCTAATAAGGATATGATATCAGGTAAGTTAAGTTTATGCCTCCAAGATGAAAGACAACATATGAAGTTAGAATTTGAAAACGATAAATTAAAAAGCACATATTATCTTGTGTCAAAAGAAAAATAGTAATATACGTATAACGAAATAAATTGCAGATTTTAGGACACGCAGTTATAGTTTTTTAAAGTTAAACCGAGTAGCTTAGGCACTCACAAATAAAAATGATATGAGTACATTAAAAATTAATGAACGTAATCCGTTCGACATTCTATTTAGAAATTTCTTCAATACTGAAGATCAGTTTGCTCCGGCATTCAATTCAAAACAACCCCACCCCTTAAACATCCACTACAACGATGAAGGCTTACACTTCGAAGTCGCTTGTACCGGACTCACTAAAGAAGACATTTCAATTAGTGTTGAGGGGGATTTATTAAAAATTAGTTATCAAAAACCCGAAGAAGAAATAGATTTCTCTGGGTATATCTACCATGGTTTGTCCAAAAAATCATTTGATTTAGGATATAAAATCTCTCCAAAGTATAATTTATCAAAAATTAATGCGGAGATGGAAAATGGATTATTAAAACTCCACCTTCCTTTATCTGAAGAATCAAAACCAAAATCAATTAAAATTAAGTAAGTTTTACATTAAAGCGTGTCCTAGCGCAATTTTGTTCGTATATTCACGGTATAAATAAATAAATAATATACATGAGCAACACAATTATTAAAGACCCGGTATTGGAGCCATTCCACCTCTCAAAAGATCAGTACTGTTACACAGTAGTGGAAACAATTACTCCTGAAGAAAAAAATCTAGGTAGATTTGGGAATAAAGGGAATGCAAATGAAGGTAAAGATTATGAAAAATCTTTAGGTCATTATTCAACTTTAGCCCATGCTTTGAAAAGCATAGCAAAATCTAAATTAGATAAAAAGTCAGAATACAATAGTATTATTGAATATATTAATACTTGGAAAGATGAAAAAGAACAAATGAATGAATTATTAAATAAAATAGGATTATGAAATTAGAAGCACAATTTAACGCGGTTATAGCAAAACCCACAGAATTTGAAGAAGAAATGTATGGTAACATTGTAGTTCCAGACATGGGTAAAGAAAAAAACCAAACAGCTGAAATCATTGCTGTTGGACCTGGACATTATTCAGTAACAGGAACATTTATTGAAACTATATCTAAAGTAGGAGATACAGTAGTATTACCTACAATGGGTTTTACTAAATTTGAATGGGATGGAATTGAGTATTTGATAGGTAAAGAAAATGATATATTAGCAAAAATAAATAAATAAAAATAATGAGTAAAGTAATTGAATTTGGACCAGAAGCAAGAAACCAACTGGTCTCAGGTATTGATAAATTGGCCGATGCTGTAGTAGCAACATTAGGACCAAATGGTCGTAACGTAGTTATTTCAAATGCCCAAGGTTACCCACAATCAACTAAAGATGGTGTAACAGTAGCAAAATCTATATCTTTAGAAGATAATGTAGAAGAGGTAGGAGTACAGATGGTAAAACAAGCAGCTATTAAAACTGCAGATGTTGCTGGTGATGGTACTACAACATCTACTTTATTAGCTCGGGAAATGGTAAAAGCAGGTTTAAATCATCTTAATAATGGAGCTAATGCTGTTGATATTAAACGTGGTATCGATAATGCAGTAAAACAAATTGTAGATGCAATTCGTAAAAATTCAGAAGATATATCATCTGAAGAACAACTAAAACAAATTGCAACCATCTCAGCTAATAATGATGAAGAAGTAGGAGAACTGATTGCCACCGCTATGGGTAAAGTAGGTCGTGAAGGTGTAGTAACAATTGAAGAATCTAAATCAGGTGATACTTATCTTGAAACAGTTGAAGGAATGCAGTTTGATAGAGGTTATAAATCTCATTATTTTGTAACTGATAACAATACAATGACGTGTAATTTAGAAGATACACTTATATTAATAGCCGATAAAAAAATTACTCAAGTAAAAGAACTATTACCTGTACTAGAAGCTGTTTCTAATCAAAATAAATCACTACTAATTGTAGCTGAAGATATTGATAGTGAAGCATTAGCAACTCTTATTGTTAATAAAATGAGAGGTACAATTAAAGTAGCAGCAGTTAAAGCTCCAGATTTTGGAGATCGTAGAAAATTAATTCTAGAAGACATGGCTGTTTTAACTGGTGGACAAGTATTCAGTACTGATAAAGGTATGAAATTAGAAAAATTCAGCTGGGATTGGTTTGGAGAAGCACGTGCCGTAAGTATAACAAAAGATGAAACAACAATCGTCGATGGAAAGGGATCAGCTGATTCAATACAAACACGTATTGAAGAAATACAATACCAAATTGAAAAATCTTCAACCTCTTTCGAACAAGAAAAACTTCAAGAAAGACTTGCGAAATTCGTTGGAGGAGTAGCAGTTGTTCACGTAGGTGGATTAACTGAAACTGAAATGAGAGAGAAAAAAGATCGTGTAGATGATGCATTACATGCTACAAAAGCAGCACTTGAAGAAGGAATTGTTCCCGGTGGTGGAGTAGCATTACTATACGCTCGTGAAAGTGTAGAAGTATCAGATATTGGATCAGGTATTGTACATAAAGCTTGTGGTAAACCTTTTGAACAAATTTTATCTAATGCTGGTTATGAAATAGTAGAATCACAGATGTTAGCTATGAATTTACAACTTACTAATGAGATTTGGGATGGGTATAATCTTAAAGATCAAAGTATTGTAAATATGAAAGAAGCTGGTATTATTGATCCTGCAAAAGTAACCCGTACTGCCCTTGAAAATGCAGCATCAGTAGCAGGTACTATTCTCCTTACAGAATGTGTTGTAGTAGACAACCCTGAAAATAAAGATGAAGTAGATCCTATGGCTAGTATGATGGGTGGTATGATGTAAACAATTATTAAGTTATGAATAAAATAGAAGTTATAGAAAAACTCCATGAAATTGCACAGCGAACTCCACCAGGAGATTGCTGGGCAGTGGTGGGAGTAAAAGAAGTACAAAAATCACTCACTAATGCTTTGGAAGCATGGTTCCAGATAGCTGAAGTAAAACCAAATGCCTTTCGTTTAGATTTGGCTAAGGGTAAACTTTTTGCTATATTACCTGATGAAGTAGAGATAATAGAACCAGAACCAATTAAATATTCAATTTACGGAGATGAGTAAAAAAACCAATACCCTTTGGGTTGAGAAATATAGATCACAAGACTTAAGTAGTTATGTAGGTAATGAAAGTATTAAAAAAACAATTAATAAATATCTTAAACAAAATGACATACAAAACTTTTTGTTTTACGGCCCTGCTGGTACTGGAAAAACTACTCTTGCTAAGCTTATCGTTAATAATCTCGATTGTGACCATCTTTACATCAATGCCAGTGATGAGCGTGGAATCGATACTATTAGAGATAAAGTATCAGGTTTTGCGATGTCGGCTTCATTTTCTCCACTTAAGGTAATTATATTAGATGAGGCTGATTTTTTAACAATTCAAGGTCAGGCCGCACTTAGAAATGTAATTGAAACATATTCACGTACTACTCGTTTTATATTAACGTGTAATTTTGTAGAACGTATTATTGATCCTTTACAATCACGTTGTCAAGTTCTTAAAATTGTACCTCCATCAAAGGCCGATATTGCTAAACATATTGCAGGTATTATTGAAAAGGAAGAAGTAGAATACGAAATAGACGATATTAAAGTATTAGTAAACCAATTCTATCCAGATCTGAGAAAAATGCTCAATACAGCACAATTATCAACTCAAGATAGTAAATTAGTAATCGATAAATCAATAATTGTATCTTCAAACTATATGGTTGAAGTAGTAAAAGAACTAGCTACACCGAAACCAAACTGGAGATCAATTAGACAAATTATAGCAAATGCGAATATCAGTGATTTTGAAGGCCTTTATCGTTATCTTTACGATAACGCTCATGTATATGCAAATGGTAATGAAGGGATGGTGGCAATTTATGCTAATGAATATAGCTACCAATCCAATTTCCGTATCGATAAAGAAATCAATATAATGGCTCTTATAGCAAAACTAATTGAACTAAAATGAAACAATTCCTGAAATTCACAATAATTTGGATTAGCCAAAATTTGGCAATACCATTCTGGATGGTAGGACACGTTCATTTAATGACAACCGTATATGAAGACATACAAGAGTTTATAGCCAGCTTTGGTATGAATATTATAGTATTAATTGGCTTTTATTTAGATTATAAACAAAACAAAAAACAAGATGAATCAACCACAACAACCTCAAATTGATTTGAGCAAAACAACAGCTGTCGATACTCCAAGCGGAAGTAAAATATGGCAGCAAGGAGTAATTTTACGTAAAGTATCTCGTTTCGTAGTAGGAGCAGATGAAGATGGATTAATCCCAATTCCAGTATTTTATGATCCTGAAACAGGAGAAATTTTAAAAGACACATTACCTAAAGAACTAAGAGAAGAATATTAAATATGAATTTATTTGATTGGTTAAACGAAATTACATATACTAAGCGTGATTGGAGCTCTTTTACTGAGGAGCAACAATCTACGTTTAGTCCGTATATAGTTCATAGATATGTGAGCATGTATATGGGGTACATTGATGTGGCAAATATTGCTCAAAAACTACCAATGACTGAAAGTGAAAAAGTTTATACTGTATATAAAACATTACTACCCAAAAAGAAAATGTTTTTAAAATATATTAAAAATCAAAACAAAAAGAACTATCAAGAACTTTCAACATACATAACAGAATATTTTGAATGTTCCTTAAGAGAAGCTAACCAATACATCGATATATTAGGAAAATCCTCAGAAGAAATATTATGGAGTATGGGTGTAGGTGAAAAAGAAAGTAAAAAAATTATTAAAAACGCAAAATTATGAGCACATTAAGAGATATGCTATTCACCTCAGCTCACGCTGATAGAGCTAAAGCACTATTAAGTCTAGATATACTAGAGAACCACCCAGCGGGTATTGGTGACCATTCAACCACTGATTTTTATAAAAATGCTGAAGAAGCTCTTGCCTCATTAGCGGATGCTGATGAGAGATTAGAAACAATAGAAAAATATTTAGATAAAAAAGAAGTTATATAATAATGGAAGAAAAAGCAAGTTATGATGAGATCATTGGTTCTACAATTAATGATTTCGAACAGTTATATCCCGAATTAGCCGAAGAATTTAAACAAATCCAAAAAGAACAGTATGATTTATTTGCTGGGAAAATGATGGATTATGGATTAGGAAATATTGCTTTAGGGTCTACACTCACAGAAAATGAAGATGTGCAATTATCATTGACTGGTATTTGGTTGCGATGTAATGACAAGATAAACCGCTTAAAAAACATGCTTAAACGTAAAGGTAAAAGTTATGTTAATGATGAACCCATGATTGATAGTTTTATTGATATATCCAATTATGGTATTATAGCTCAGTTAGTAATGAGAGGTAAGTGGAAAAAGTAACCTAATTTGGTTCCCTCAAATATTGTTCGTATATTCACGGTATAAATAAAGTTTATGGCTAAGAAGAAAATACCCCAAATTGTTAAAGATATTAGAAATACACCTAATAGGGAAGTAAATTATGCTACCGAGAAGGCTATTTCTTATTCCCAAATGTCGATGTATAGAAGTTGTCCTAAAAAATGGGCATTACATTATAGGGACGGGCATAAAATATCTGAACAAAGTATCCACATGACTTTTGGAACAGCAATGCATGAAGCAATACAACATTATTTAGATATAATGTACGAACGTAGTGCTGCTGAAGCTGACAGAATGAATATTGAGGAATATTTTGAAGATAGCCTTAGAAAGATATACTTAAATGATTATAAAAGAAACAAAAATGTTCATTTTAGTGACCCTGCTGAAATAAATGAATTTTATGAAGATGGTTTAGAAATACTCAGAACATTTAAAAAAAAGAGAGGACAACATTTTACAAAAAAAGGATGGCATTTAGTCCAATGTGAGTTACCTATATTAATTACACCTAACCCCGAGTATAATAGCGTATTATACCGAGGTTATTTAGATGTAGTAATGTACCATGAGCCTACTAATACTATTAAAATTCTAGACATAAAAACGTCAACTAGGGGATGGAATGATAAGGCTAAAAAAGACGAAAACAAACAATTCCAATTAATTTTATACAAAAAATACTTCTCAGAACAATATAATTTCCCAATTGAGAATATTGAAATTGAATTTTTTATTGTTAAACGTAAGCTCTTTGAAAGTAAAGATTACGTAATCCCCCGTATTCAACTCTTTAAACCAGCATCTGGGAAGATTAAAATGAGTAGAGCTAGTAAAGCAGTAAATGAATTTCTTACTGAAGCATTTACCCCCAAAGATGAGTTTAAAGATGATGTGAAGATACCAAATCCATCTAAATGGAATTGTACATTTTGCCCTTATAAAAATAAAAAAGAATTATGCAATGTTGGTGTTTCTTAATGATACATACATATGTATATACAACAATTAATATAAAATTAAGATTATGAGCAAAAAAGACATGACATTAACCTCAGTTAAAGTCCAATCCGAATTATTTGAAGAATTCAAAATATCTTGTGTAAGATATAAATTTTCACTCCAAAAATTATCTGATCGTACAATACATTTGTATTTAACTGATGAAGAATTTAGAAAGAAAATACATAACCACACTAACTTGGATATGTAATATACCTTTCGTATATTATACCAAATAACAAAAATAAAAGTTAATGAATAAAAGTTTTAAACATCTTCCCCCTAGTGAGAGGAAGAAAATATTATTAATCTGTGATGATATTAGAGTACATTCCGGAGTAGCAACAGTTGCCAAAGAAATAGTTTTACATACAGCATCTCATTTTAATTGGGTCCAAATGGCTGGAAGTATTACTCATCCTGAAAAAGGAAAACGTTTTGATTTAAGCGAAGATACTAATAAATTATTAGAAATTGATGATTCTTCAGTTATCTTATATCCTATAGATGGATATGGTGAGCCAAATTTCCTCCGCCAACTTATCAAATTAGAAAAACCAGATGCTATATTATTGATTACTGATCCTAGATATTTTGAATATATCTTTCAGATGGAGAATGAAATTAGAAAAAACATACCTATAGCTTATTTAAATATTTGGGATGATTATCCAACACCGTTGTATAACAAGGCGTTTTATGAAGCGTGTGATTTGTTGATGGGTATTAGTAAACAAACAGTAAACATTAATAAACTGGTATTAGGCGATAAAGCTGACGGTAAATTAATTAAATATGTACCTCACGGATTAAATAATAAAATGTTTTATCCTATGACGGAAACAGAGCTATCAGATAAACAATTCCTTGAGTTTAAGAAAGTAATGTTAGGTAACAATAAATTTGAATTTGTTGCCTTTTTTAACTCAAGAAATATTAGACGTAAATCCATTCCCGATACTTTATTATCATTTAAATACTTTTTAGATAAATTACCTAGAGAGGAAGCAGAGAAATGTGCTATTTTACTTCACACCGAAGAAATAAGCGAACATGGTACTGACTTAATTGCTATAGTAGAATTGTTATTTGAAGATTATCCAAATAATGTATTTTTTACTAAAGGTAAATTTGCTGTTGAACAAATGAATTGGTTATATAATATGACCGATGTTCAAATGTTATTAAGTTCAAATGAGGGTTGGGGATTATCATTAACTGAAGCGTTATTAACCGGTACTCCAATTATTGCTAATACAACTGGGGGTATGCAAGACCAAATGCGTTTTGAAAATGAAAATGGAGATTGGATTGATTTTGACTCTGAATTTCCCTCAAATCATTTAGGTACATATAAAACATCAGGTGAATGGGCATTTCCCGTTTTTCCAACTAATAGATCAATTCAAGGTTCGCCTAGAACTCCTTATATTTGGGATGACAGATGTAGTGCTGAAGATGTATCTGATCAATTAATGAATGTTTATTCTTTAGGAAATAAGAAACGTAAAGAAATAGGTAATAAAGGAAGAGAATGGGCTTTAGGTTCGGAAGCTGGATTTACTTCACATCATCAATCTGAACGTATAGTAGATGCATTTACTCAATTATTTGAAACTTGGAAACCAAGACCTAAATATGAGTTTATCAATACCAATGAAGTCAAAAATAAAGTTGTACCACATAAATTGTTATATTAATGAAACCAGTATTTGTAATTAGTTCTCCATTTGACACTTATAGCGGTTATGGAGCCCGTTCTAGAGACGTAATTAAAGCTATAGTAGAAACTGATAAATATGATGTAAAATTATTATCTCAAAGGTGGGGTAATACACCTTTTGGATTTTGTAAAGATAATTCGGAATGGTCATTCCTATCAGAGTTAATAACACCTATGCCCTTAACTGAGCAACCTGAAATATGGGCTCAGATATCAGTACCTAATGAATTCCAACCTGTAGGAAAATACAATATTGGTATAACAGCAGGAATTGAAACAACATTAGCTCCAGGTGAGTGGATTGATGGATGTAATAAAATGAATTTGATACTAACATCTTCAGAACATTCAAAATCAGTATTTATGTCATCTGAATTTGAAAAAAGAAATGCTGAAAAAGAACTATTAGGGAAAACAAAATTAGAAACTCCTATAGAAGTATTATTTGAAGGGGCAAATACTGATGTTTATAAACAAACAAAAACCCCATGTTCTATAGATGTAGATATTAAGGAATCATTTGCTTATTTATTTGTAGGTCACTGGATGGAAGGTAATTTAGGTGAAGATAGAAAAAATACAGGGTTATTAGTTAAAGCATTCTTAGAAACATTTAAAAATAAGAAGAAAAAACCAGCACTTATAATGAAAACATCTCATGTTGGTGCGTCTCATATGGATCGAGATTCTATACTTAATAAGATTAAACTTATTAAAGAAACAGTTAATTCTAATGATTTACCTAATATTTATTTACTTCATGGTGATTTTTCCGATGATGAAATGAATGAAATATACAATCATAGTAAGATAAAATCAATGATTAGTTTAACTAAAGGGGAAGGGTTTGGACGTCCATTACTTGAATTTAGTTTATCTAAAAAACCAATTATAGTAACAGGATGGAGTGGTCATATGGATTTCCTAAAACCTGAATATAATATTATAATAGGAGGTAAATTAACTAATGTCCATGAGAGTGTTAAAAACCCATTTTTACTTAAAGAAGCACAATGGTTTAGCCCAAATCACTCAGAAATAGGAACTTCACTTACAGAAGTATTTACTAATTATAAAAAATACCAACCATTAGGAAAAAGACAAGGATATTATAGTAAAGAAAATTTTAGTTGGAATAATATGAAATCTTTATTATCTTCAATACTAGAAAAGAATATACCTGAATTTCCAAAAGAAATTAAATTAAGTTTACCTAAATTAACACTACCAAAATTATAAAAATGGATAATCTAATTACATGCCCTCATTGTTCATCCGACGCTTGTTACGTGGATGAAGTAAACCAAGAAATCAAAACATATTTTTGTTATGGATGTGGATTTCAAAGTAATACTCTTATGAAGGAAGGAGAAGAATTTTATACTCAACAAACAGAACTTCTCCCCGAATTATATAAAGATCTATTATCCCCAGATGATAATAAAATGATATGGATGCCTTCAACTATTAATGTTGCTGATAAAGGAATGATATTTGCTAATGGTACTTCATCTACTGATTGGAAATGGGCAGCTGTTAAAGCTGTTGAACTTAAAGAAGGAGATAAAAAAGTTAAAGAAAACCAAACCCATAAGATGGACATGGAATCAAAAGTAGATTTTGAACAAAGTACATTTATGGATGCTTTATCTTATATTGGATTATTACCTGAATGATGAATTTAAGTTACGCCATAACTGTATGTGATGAATTTTTAGAAATTCAGAGGTTACTATCGTTTATTATCTCCAATAAACGTATTCAAGATGAAGTTGTAGTATTAGTTGATTTATCTAAAAACCCACCTACTTCTGAGTTATTAGGGTACCTACACAAATTAAGTTCAAATAATCATATTATGTTATCTGAACAGAAATTTGATGGTGATTTTTCACGATGGAAGAATTTATTAAACAGGTCATGTAGTGGTGATTATATCTTCCAAATAGATGCTGATGAGATGCCTACTAAATATATGATGGATATGATTCCTCAAATATTAGAATCAAACCCAGTAGACCTAATTAGAGTACCTCGTATTAATACAGTTGCAGGCTTGACTAAAGACCATATCCAAAAATGGGGATGGAATGTTAATGAAAAAGGTTGGGTTAATTACCCTGACTTTCAGTGGAGAATTTATAAAAATGATGTTAGAATCAAATGGCATGGTAATGTACATGAAAAGATTATTGGACATTCTACCTTTGCTCATTTACCTATGGAAGAAACAGAATTAGCATTACGTCACGATAAAACA
>TARA_R110000796_G_scaffold9571_9_pt1 | contig 15058 bp, 14 predicted proteins | sample TARA_R110000796 | Tara Oceans TARA_R110000796 (sample SAMEA4397815) | marine metagenome | biome: Polar Biome; feature: [SRF] surface water layer (ENVO:00010504); material: water (ENVO:00002006), including particulate matter (ENVO:01000060) such as... | depth 5 m
TCAAACGGTGCCTTAACAATAGTTTTGATAGTGTCTTCAAAGCTTACATCTTTAGCAGCCTGTAAAAATCTAGCTAAACCAGACTTTGAAGTATACACTCCATTTGCATCAGTCTCCAGACCAAACATTTTTCCAACACCCCAGACTAATCCATTTTTAAGTAGATCCAAAGGTGCTCCAATAAATGAGCCAATAAATCCAGAAAAACCATCACCAAATTTTCCTAGAAATGTTTCTTCCTTTGATTTACCAAAATCTTCAAATCCTTTATATACAGAAATTAAAATGCCTAATGGCCAAAGAATTTTACCCATAAGTTTTGAAATAGGAGCCAAAGTGCTACCTATACCACGTACTGAACCACCAAAAAATTTAGTTACTGATGCTCCTATCTTAGCACCTGGTCCTAAGAAATAAGCACTTAATGCAGTACCAACTACAGTTAAAGGACGAAGAAAAGACTTAATTTGGATACCAAGCCTAGGTATTAATGTTTTAAAGTTAGTTTTAAACTTACTCTTTGTTTCTTCAATTATATCACCAATCTTTGTTGTAAATCCAGTAAGACCATTAAGCTTCTTAATAAGAGGTAATTCCCAACCACGTAACCCTACCATAGTTAAACCTAGTGCACTAATACCAGCAAGAAATGTTCCTAGCTTTCCGGCTAAACCCATTAAACCAAATAAACCAACATTAAACTTATCACCACCACTATTTCCATCAATCTTAGTAGCTTTGGCAGGCTTGTCTGATTTCTCGGACTTGCTTTCTCGTTCTTTCTCAAGGGCATCTAATCGTGCACGCTCTTGAGTTAAGAACCATTGTTTAAAGTTCCTATTGAGATTAGCAGTCTCTGTATTGTTCTTATGTAATTGCTTTACTACATCTTCGAGATTAGTTGCCATTGTTCCGCCTTTTGGTTTCTTCTTCTTGTTCTTTCAAATGCGTTTCAAGCATTGTTATATAAACTTCTTTTTCCCATGGTATTAAACTGTCTATCTCATTCAAACTATAGTTATGGTGTTGCATTAAAGCAAAGTTATTCCTATAGTAATTAATTATACTATTATGAGACAGACATACTAGAAAAAATCTTGCATACCACTTAGTGTCATTTCATTATCTTTATTACAACTATGACAAACAAATTTAACATCATGTTTAAGTGTTGGCATATCTTCCATATATTCTTTAATGGCATTAAGATCACTAGTATTCATAGAGTTAATAAAGTTATCTTGGTCAACTTTACTTTCACCAGCAAAGACAATTCTTTCTTCATCAGTAACCACTGTCTTAATACACATCTTAATCATATCAAATGTTGATTCAGAGCTTGATTTACCAGCTGTAGTCTTTGATTCATTTACTACACTATTATAAGTAGGCCATTGTAGCTCTAATGATATATCAGAGTTTAATTCAATAACAGATCCTTCTAAGCTCATATTACCTTTTACATTAATATTATCAATTGGTATTGATACTTCATTAGATTCTTCACATTGACCACAAGCTAATGATAATTTAACATTTTCTCCAACTGATCTTGATCTTAGTTGTGTAAACATAAATTCAATATCAAATGTTGTTAGCTTAGATGTGTTTAATTCACCTTCGGCACAAGCTTCTATAGTGTCAACAATAGATGATAAAATCTGTGTTTCATCTTTTGATTCCATAGCAAGTAAAAGAACCTTTTCTTCCTTAACTAGAAAGGGCCTAAATCTAATCTTTTTCTTTGTAGAAGGTATGATCAATTCATACTTGGGTTGGTCGTTTAGTTTCGGTAAAGCCATAATAACTCCATGTTATGATATCCAGTCGTCGTAGCTGAACTGGATGTTTAATTCAAGCAAACCATTTTGCTCACTATTTAGTTGAAGAGCATTAATAGTAGTTGGAAATGCTCTAATCAATTTACATTTATATACTTCAATATCACTTGTAATGCTGAAATCAAATAGATCAGCTAAGTTATTTGCAGTAAAGTCTATTTCAAAATTAACAGAAAGACCGTTGCGTTTTTTCTTCTGTAATTGAGTAATTTCTATATCAAAGACATAATCATCTTTGTATTTTAATTCTTTTGTTTGGAAGTCAATGATCCTAGATTGCCATTCATCAAAGTATTCTTTAATGCCGTAATCATTCATTACATAGAATGTCATAGAAACATCCTCTTCAGCATATCCATAAGCAACTTTTTTCTGCTTCATGCCAATGATACGCTCTTGAGTAAGTATCTGACGACCAGGCAATTGTACATCTTTACAAAGCAAGTTAAGATCATATGATGCTTCTATACCTAAGTTTGGTAATTGCACTTTCCATAGGTTAGCTTGAGCAAGCCCACCCTTTTTACCTATAAGAGATTTCATCTGATCAACGCTAAAGGTCATATCATTTTCCTTGACTGTTTATACACTTGGTTGGAAGAAGCACCTTTCCATTGAGCCATAGGTAAGAATGTAGCAATTTCCCATTCTGATGGTGGTACTAATGCCAATCTACTTTTAACGTGTGCTGTGAGATAGTGTTTTATTGTAGGTTTAAATTCTTTAAACTTAGATGAGCCATTGAGTAACTCATAACTAAGTTTTAGTCTTGTTGTTTCATTGTACTTATCATTATTCTTTAGATCAATTAAACCATCTAGTAGTTTAGCTCTTAGAATTGGTGGCAAGTAATGTAAGTTTAATCCCATAAAACCACCTTTAGCATCTCCTATAACAAAGATAAGAGGAAACTGGTCATAGTATGGTAATGTATCTTTATGCTTTGGATCATAAAAGAACATATACATATTGCCTATTACACTAGTTTTAGATAGTTGTAGAGACTCCGCACGCATTAAACCTTCACGATTGATTCTGCGCATTGATTGCGCACGCTTACGGAACCATTCACGTGATTGGTCAGTCCTTGGTGTGATACCAGCTCTGAGTGCTTCTGCGGATATTCTATTAAATAAGTTTTTGCTCATGATGTTATTTATACTATTTTTTAGTAGTTTTTTTCTTTGTCTTAAAAGGTTTTAGAGGTTTAATTGATTTTAGTCTTTTAATTGGTTTAGGCATAATACCCATCTTAATTAAAGTATTCTCTGTCCATATCTGAAAACCCCAGTCTCTATCTTTAGCATATATTCTGGCTGCTTCCCATTTGTTTTCGTTCTTAATGTAAGATAGGCTTTCGTTAATATATCTTTTTGTTTTCTTCCCTGGATACTCTGGTGGTCTTGTTTCTTTATCTGGTTTAATCTCTATAAGATCAACAGATCCGTCTTTCCATGTGATCTTTAGATCCATAAAATATCTATGATACCTCTTATCTACAGCATAAAGATATGGTATTACAACTTCCTCGCTTGACCAATACTTAACAGCAGTGCTTTGATCACACCAATTAAAACATTTTAGCTCCCAACTTGATCTATATGTTATCTTAGTGAAGTCACCTTTATACTTTTCAATGTTCTTTGGTCTAAATTTACCACTATGAGCCATGATTTACCTTATAAATAATACTAATTACTTCTATATATTAAGGTTATAAGATGATCAATGAACCAAAAGGCCCGTATAATTTCCCAATCGACGATACAAATGAGTATCCCGCTGAGATTGTATTTCGTCAAATTAACATAGCACCTCTGACTGCAAACGATTTACTAAACTTTGTAAAAGAAATCAACTTAGCCGAAATGAATGTTGAAGGTATTTCTACAGAAAGAGATGGTCTAGGTTCTTCTATAGCAGTAACAGATATAGAAGAAAAAACATTAACTCGAAGTATTAAGAGAACACCATTAGAAGCAAATGGTGATTGGTGGGTATCATTATATATGCCACAAAGTATTCCTTTTAATGATGGTGTTGCATATCAGAATGTGGAACTTGGTGCTATTGGTGCTGGAATTGTTAACTCACTTAATACTGGAAAAAACTTGGCTCAAGCCGCAATGGCTGCTGTACAACAATCAACATCTGGTCTTATAGATGGGATTGTAAATAATGCTAATAGCGACGGAGCTAGTTTAGCTGCACTTAAAGTTGCTAGTAAAGCAAATACTACAGTTGCTAATGCAACATCGGCTGCTACACGTGTATCATTAAACCCTAATAGTAGAACATTGTTTAATAGTGTTCCTATGAGAAACTTTGCCTTTACGTTTAAACTTATACCTAATAACCCTAAAGAAGTTGCTAGAATTAAAAGTATTATTAAACTGTTTAGAACAGCTATGTACCCAGAGGAGATAGGTACTGATCAAGTTGCTATAGGTTATAAATTTCCAGACCCATTTGAAATAAAGATGTTATATAGAGATCAAGATGTATTCACAAAAATACTACCATCATATCTAACTAATGTTACTACTACATATAATAATGCTGGACAAGGTTTCTATAAAGATGGCGGCTTTACTGATGTAGAGGTTACATTATCATTTACTGAAACAAGACCACTTAACCGTGAAGACATTAAGGATAACTACTAATGTATTTTAAAGATTTTCCACAAACATTATATAAGTTTGGAGATGCCGAATCGTTCGTTAGATTTCAACAGTTAAACACTTATGTGAATCTAATTGATCAGTATAGAGATGATGTAACAGTTTATGAGAAATATATAATACAACCAGGTGAGAGAGCTGATACACTATCATTTAGACTTTATGGTACTACTGATTATCATTGGACATTCTTTGTAGCTAATGATAATATAAGAGAGAGTGGTTGGCCTTTAGATAGATCACGTATATATGAAACAGCTCAAAAGAATTATCCACATAGAGCTATTACTACAGCAACTAACATTGGTAATACTAACTTTAAGAAAGGTCAAGTAGTAACTGGTTCACAGTCTGGTTCAACTGGTCCTATTATAGAAGTAAAACTTGATCTTGGTATTATTATTGTAAATGCTAATGGTAATTTTAATGATGGTGAGACATTAAGTGTTGGTACAGGTGGTGATACACAGACTTGTCTTATTACTAGTGAGGTCGCACAGTATGATTCAATACACCATTACGAGAATTCAGATAATGAATATACAGATATTGATCCTCATAGCCCTAATACATCTGGATTAGTACCAGTTACATATGTAGAGAGATTAATTAAATTTAATGATGAGTTATCTCAAATAAGTATTATTAACCCTAAGATAATAGAACAAGTAGTTGGCCAGTTCAATAAAGAGTTAAAGGCTTAGATCATGTCTGATATAGTTGCCTCACAGTATAGGTATCAATCTGCGGTTGTAGTTAATGAAACAACTGGGCTTAGAGTAGATGTATCAGCTGCTATTGCTGAACTACAACTATATGAAAACATAACAAGCATTGGTATCTCTGGTAAGATCCTTATAGTTGATAACTTAAATCTATTTGATCGAATAAACTTCTCTGGTACTGAGACATTAGATATTGAAGTATTATCAGATGCTACTGGTACAACGATTAAGAAATCATTTGTTATGGTTAATGTTGATAATAAGAAAGTTGTAAACGACGAGACTATATCATATGTCTTTAGTCTTATGAGTAAACCAGTATTTATAAGCAATCTTCAAGTATTAAGTAAGGCTTATGAAGGTACACCACTTCAGATAATAGGTAAAATTCTTACTGGTAATCTTGGTGTTTCTTTAGATAAGACATTACTAGAAGGTACAGATCCAGTTCAAGAAAACATGAGCGTGATATCACCTTATCTAACACCTATAGAGACCATTCAATGGATTCGTAATATGTGTACTACAGAAGGCAGTGGCTTTCCTTTCTTTTTATTCGGTACAATTCATTCAGATGATATCAAAGTTACTTCACTTGAAAACATAATGAATAAACAACCAGAATTTAATAGACCATTTGTATATTCTGGTGCTATAGCAAATACTCAAGACACTATTAAAAAGCTATTTACTATCGAGCAGATAGAATACAATGATAATTCTAGTACACTAACATCGGTTATAAGTGGTGCTGTAGGAGCTAAGTATGAAGTATTAGATACTGTTTACGGAACAAGTAATGATAATAAACAGTTTAAAATAGAGGATGCTCTCCCTGATACTAAGTTATATGATACTAGATTTAAAATAGATGATAAGAAAATATCAGAGTTTGAATCAAACTATATCTTTAGTGTTGTTGCACCTACTATGGCTGACGCAAATGGGTATGGTTATAATAAAGATACAAACAAGTTAAAGAGTAAAGTTTTAAGAAATGGTGTTTTACAAGCACTTAATATGAACGGATCAGTCATTAAAGTAAATGGATTACCGTTTATGGCATCTAAGAGTGTTGGACCTGGATCTGTTATATCTATAGAGGTTGTTCAATTCTTTAATAATAGATATGTTGTAGATGATAAGAAGTCCGGTAGATTTATAATCTCATCTTTAGATCACCAGTTCTTTGACGAGAAACATACTGTTACTTTAGGAGTAAGTAAGTTATGAGTTTATCAACAATACAGTCAGCATACTATGGTGATATTCAAAGATGGTTCCTTGGTGTTGTTGTTAATATACAAGATCCTCTTAAAGTAGGTAGAATAAAAGTAAGAATTTATGGTATTCATAATAGTGATGTTAATGAAGTACCAGAGAGATCACTGCCATGGGCTCAAGTTGTAACACCTACTACAGAGGATGGCGTATCTGGTCTAGGTAGATCACTTGGTATTAAGCCTGGGGCACAAGTATTTGGTGTATTCATGGATGGTATTCAGTCCCAAGTACCTCTTGTTCTTGGTTCAACTCCTAAATTTGAAGCAGCTACAGAGGTTAGTAATGGCTTTGAGAATGATTCTACATTAAGAACATCACAATCTAAAAATATAAAAGACACTATATCAACTATAGCACTAGTAGGTGATAGTAATGCTGAGAAAGCATTTAACTTTCTTATCTCTCATAGCTTTAGCCCTGTACAAGCCGCCGCTATCATAGGTAACTTTATATATCAATCAGGTATGGATCCAAAAGAAGCATCATATGGTATAGCTGGATGGGATCCAGCCTCTGGTCGCAAACAAGGGTTAGAAGAATTTGCTGATGAAAGGTCTCTTGATATAGAAGACTTAGGAACACAATTAGCTTTCTTTATATATGACTTTACTACAAATAGATACTTAGGTTATGCTAAGTTTAAAACATTAACTAATATTAAAGTAGCAAGTGATTATTTTTGTGATAAGTACATGAGACCTGATGCAGCCTCCGCAAATAAATCAAGAAGAATAGATAACGCTAAGAGAGTTTTGGAGAATTATAATGGCAATTAATATTAATGTTTTAAATAGCCAACTGAATAGTTTAAATAGTAACTCTAACTTAGATCAAGTTTTAGATAAAAAAACACAAGTAGTAGGACAGACATCTTGTCAACTAGAGACTGGTCTTAAAGATGTTGGTGTTGCTGTATCTGGTATAATACCATTAAGTGGTGGTGATCATCCTTTATCACAAGCTGTATCAGCCGTTGATTCTATAGTAGAAATCACTGGTAGTGTGCCAGGATTAGAAGACAAGCTCATTGGTAATCTATCAAGTGCAAGAATATCAGAGATCAATAGTGCTATTGGTGAAACAGTTGCAAATGGTGAGTTAAAACTTATAATCAGTACTGGTTCTCCTGAAGCTATATCAAGAGCATTAAAGAATGTAACTAGTGAGAGAGTGCCAGATGCCATACTATCAAGTGTTGCAGCACCAAATGGTAAGCAGAGTGTATCTACAATAGAAAAGACTATAGAATCAAACATTGGTTCAGCTACTGGTCTCAGTGAATCTATTGCTGCATATAAGAGTAACTTTTCAAACATACTTGGTTTCACAGGTGGCAGTTTACTATCTAACGTAACACGTAAACTTGACTCAACTACAGATATAGTATTAGATGATCTAATTAATGGTACAGGTGTTGATAAAGAGGAAGTTGTTAATCTTATTGAGAATGACAATAGGGAAGAAGCAACTAAACTAATAGCAAGTGAGTCATCAAAAGAGTATGCAGACATAGAAGAAAAGGTAAATCAGATCCTTATAAATCCAAATGATACTGTTGAATTCAATGAAAGTAAGGCAATTGGTAAAAAGACAGGTAATTCATACGTTATTGGTTCAAACAATAATAGTTGGAAAGGTAAAAATACACCTATATCATCTGATCTATTTACATATGTAGATTCAAAAGAAGAATTGGTTGCTGAGTTTAGAAATAGTAATAGAGAGATTACTGAGTTTATAGCACACTGGACTGGTTCATACACTAATCAAGACATAGGATCACCAGAAGTACACGCATGGCACTTAGATAATGGATGGTCTGGTTGTGGTTATCACTATGTAATTAGACGTGACGGAAGAATACAGAGAGGCAGACCTATTGATAGAAAAGGTGCTCACTCAGCTGCATATGGTCATAATGATAAGTCTATAGGTGTTTCTATGGCTGGTGGTTATAACTGTCCAACAGGCACTAATAACCCTAATAGATACATTAGTGCAGATAGTTTAACACCCGCACAGATGGATTCTTTTAAGAAGTTTGTGGGAGCCTTCTATGAGGTATGGCCTTCTGGACAAGCACTAGGTCATAACGATACATCAGATAAAGGTAAATTAGATCCTGGGTTTGATGTACCAGAATATGTAAGTGCTAACTTTAATAAAACAAACTTGATAACAGATGCTAAGGCTTCTGGTCCACTCACAACAGAACAGATTAATTCAGGAATAATAGTATGACAACCGAAAGAGATGATCTAAAAGACAGAGTACAAAGGTTCGGTAGTGGCTTTGTTGATACTCAAGGTACTAATAATAATGGCTTTTTGGATCCTAATAAAGAGTTTCCAAGAAAGAAATATAATAATCTATCTAGTGTAAACGAAGCTGTTAGATCAGGTGAAACACACCAACTACCATTAGGAGCTGATGTTGATGTTCCTCCGCTTACAGCTACACAATATCCATATGCTGATATAAAAGAAACAGTTTCTGGTCACGTACTTGAGTTTAATGATACACCAGGTGGGGAACGTATTCTTATTAAACATAATAGTGGCTCTGGTATAGAATTAAGACCAGATGGTACTGTAGTTGTTCTAGCAACAGATAACAAAGTAGAAGTCACTCATGGTGATCAGACTGTTATAGTAGAAGGTAATGGTCAACTTACATATGAAGGTGATCTTACTATTAATGTTAAGGGTGATTTTAAAGTCAATTGTGATAACTATGAAGTTAACACTAAAGGTGATAAGAAAGAAAACATTGAGGGCAATAGCAGATCAAAGGTGTTTGGTAATAAAGGTTCTAATGTATCTGGTAATGACAGTAAAGTAGTTGCCGGAGAATCAGTAAGTACACACCTTGGTAATGTTACTACAGCTATTAAAGGTACTAATAAGCAAGCCACAGAAGGTGATATCATTATCGCTGGTTCATCTAAGATTGAACTTACTGCAGAGACTAGAATAATACAATCATCACCTAAGATGAACATACAAGCACTTGAAGCATATATATGGGCTGATACTGGTACATTCGGTGGTGTAGAAGTAAGACATCATGGTCAAGGAGCACACTTTAGTGAAGGTGTAACAGCACCAGCATTCTGGGGAGATTTACAAGGCACTGCAGTTCGATCTATTACAGCAGATGTAACAAATTCTCAGAACTATTCAGATCCAGATACGGACCCAGGTTCAGCTGGTAATACAGGTTCTGCTCAAGGATTCACTGCAGATGATACAGCACAGCCACCTGTATATACTGCTGCATCTGGTGTTCTATCAGATGTCCTTACTAAATCAGAAATAGGTGTAAAGACTGTTAAAGTTGATGTAGATAACTTCTTATATAACTCATTAAGAATTAGAAAATTAGATACTGTTGATGTGAGATCAAAGTTAAGGGATCCTTCATATCTTAATGATGTAGACTTTGCTGCTATTCAATTAGGAGCAGGTAGACTTAATGAACAATACACTTCTACAACACCTCCAGGTGGTTATGGTAGAGTAAGAAAAGCTGGCGGGACTGCACAAAGAGGATCATCTAAATTAGGTAATGTAGGTATTGAGAGAGCAACTAAGACATTTATTGTAGATAATAAAAAGAAAATATTCTCGCTTACTGATCAGAAGTTTGGTGAAATAGATTTACTTACAGACATTACTTCTACTACTATATTAAACAAACCAGTTAGTATGGCAAGATTCATTGGTGCTAATGATGCTGGTTCATTTAAATCATTATCGTTAGCTGATAAGAAACAGATTGCCAAGAACTATCTTATTCAGACTCATATCACTAAATATGCTATGGGTACATCTGGTAAGTTTTCAGCATATAAACTCAAGGCAGTAGAAGGTTTCTATGCCAAGGAACTATATGGTAAAGGTGGTGCCGCTGGGCTTTTAACAGAAACACTTACAGCTGGTGGTTTACTTGATCTAAGAAATAAAGGTCAAGCTGTAGTATATGAACTATATGGTCCAGATGGTAAGATGGATCCAGAAGTAACATTTGATTTAGCTTGTAATATAGCAGAGATTGGTTTATTTGATAAACTTACACTAGACTATGATATATTTAATCCAGATGGTTCTATGAATGTTCAAATCATTATTGAGACACCAATAGTGACTAAGCCAGAATCAGTTACATTTAAAAGATTAGTACAGACTACATTTAATAATGGCTTACAATCAGCGGATAGTTTAGTAGAATTAGAACCAAATCCTTCTAATACTAGCTTTAATCCTCGATAAAACTCTTATAAATAAAAGCAATAGGTTTAAGGATAATTAATGGCTCGCATACTTTCAATAGAGGATAAGGATCTAAATACGTCTAGTGTGGTTACATCTCGTAAGCTCAACTATTTAGATATAGACTTATCATTTGCAAATCGTCCGAGTGGTGATGTGTATAAGAAAAAAGATGCTGCAGCTGTGAAACAAGCAGTAAAGAACATCGTTGCAACTGGTAGACTAGAGAAACCATTTGAATCCGAATTTGGTGCAGACGTAACATCTTTATTCTTTGAACTAGCGGATAATAGAGCATCACGTGCCATAAAACAAAATATTAGAAATGCTATCTATGTTTATGAGCCACGTGCCGAAGTATTAAACATAGATGTAAATTTACAACCAGATAATAATTCACTTTCTGTAACTATTACCTTTAAGGTAATCAGTTCGGAAGAAACTGTTACACTCAATACCATCGTTTCGAGGTTAAGATAATATGGCTACAACAATTAAATCAACAGAACTTGACTTCAATACAATCAAGAACAATCTGAAAACAGAACTTGCATCTAAGAGCGAGTTTGCTGACTATAACTTTGAAGCATCTGGTTTATCAAATATTCTTGATGTTCTTGCTGTGAATACACACTATAATGGATTGATTGCTAACTTTGCTTTGAATGAATCATATCTTTCTACAGCTCAGTTAAGAAGTTCATTGGTATCATTAGCAGAAGGTATTGGTTATATTCCAAAATCTAAGACTGCTTCAATGGCTACTGTTACACTATCAACTAACACTGGTGATTTATCAGGTAGACCTTCAACACTAGCTTTGGCTAGTGGTACTAAGTTTACTGCTTCAGTAGATGATGTAACGTATACATTTCAGACTAGAGAGACAGTAACCGCTACAGATAATGGTTACGGATACTATTCATACTTAACACCAGATGGTTCAACTAACATTGGAATCAAAGAAGGTATTGCTAAAACAAAAACATTCTTTGTAGGACGAGATAGTGTAGACGATGTGTATGTTATCCCTGATAAAAACATAGATATGGAAACTGCGATTGTTAAAGTATACCAATCAGCAACTGATACAGCATTTACTTCATATATTAATATTGGTAAATCATCTACTATTAATGCCAATACTCGATTATACATTATGAAGGAAGCACCTAATGGATTCTATGAAATAACATTCGGAGATGGTATAACACTAGGTGCGGCACCTGAGGCTGGTAATAAAATTGTTATAGAGTATCTACAAGTAAGTGGTTCTATTGCTAATGGAGCCAGTGCATTTATTGCTAAATCAAAGATTCAAGTATTAGGTTCAGACTATGATGTAAATACACTTACCTTTACTAATTCTATTGGTGGTGCGGAAGAAGAAACAATGTCTTCCATTCGTAAAAACGCACCATTTCAATATGCTACACAGAACCGTATGGTTACTGCAGTTGATTACTCTACATTGGTTTTATCTAACTTTGGTACACTTATCAAAGACATTCAAGCATTTGGTGGAGAAGACGCCTTAGAACCAGAGTTTGGTGTAGTATTCTTATCCGTTGTTTTCAATTCAGATGTAACAGCAGATACTATTACAACTACAAAGGATGCTATTACTGATCTATCTAAACAGTTATCGGTTGTGGGCTTTGATATTAAGTTTGAAGATCCCGTTACCACATTCATTGAGACAGAGATATTCTTCCAGTTTAACCCTAAACTTGGTTCACTATCTCTAAACAGTGTGCAAGATAATGTACAAACAGAAATTAATAATTACTTTTCTAGTAACATTGGTAAATTTAACCAGACATTCCGTAGATCAAATTTATTGTCTGACGTTGATGAAGTTAGTACATCTGTTCTATCTTCACGTGCTAACATTAAAGTTCAGCGTAGGTTTACTCCTACAACAGATACACTTCAAGATCATACTCTAAGGTATCCAGTTGATATTGCTGAACCAGATGATGTAAACTATATTATTACAACTACACCATTTCAGTTTAATGGTAAAACTTGTATTATTAGAAATAAACTAGGTTCAAATAAACTTCAAGTTGTTGCTCTTGGCGAACAATCAATAGAATCAGATAACATTGGTTCATATAATAACAAATCAGGTGTTATAAGTATTGTTGGATTAAGAATACAATCTGTTATAGGTGGAGATGCATTTATTAAAGTAACTGCAGTTCCAGCTAACCAATCAGCCATCAGTCCACTTAGAAATGATATTCTTGAGTATGATGCTGGTCCATCTTTTGCTACTGGAGTTGTGGTTACAACCACATAGAAATATATGTCACAACGAGATAAAACATTAAAAGATAATAATAGACGTAATCTATTACTGCACGATTGTCATTCTATTCGTGAGGTTCTGCCTGCATATTTTCTTGAAGAGTATCCTAAACTTGTTAGCTTTCTTGAAGCCTACTATGAATGGGAAGATAGCGGTAAGACTCCGTCAAAATTAATACATGACTTATTTCTAAACAGAGATATTACAGCAACAGACATTTCAAATCTTTCTTTCATTGAAGATGAATTACTATTAGGTCAACAATACTTTGAAGGCTTTCAGAATAAAAGATCAGCAGCTAAGTATTCTAACACACTATATAGATCAAAGGGTACACTCTTTTCTATTGAACAATTCTTTAGATCATTCTTTAGTATCTCTCCAGATGTTGTATATACAAAAGAAAACATATTTAATGTTGGAGAGAATACATCACTTATAGGACCAGAGTCACTCAAGTATCTTGTTGATGATAAACTATATCAGAAGTATGCACTATTAGTTAAAGCGCCTATTCCTATTAGTCAATGGAAAGAAGCATATAAGTTATTTGTACACCCAGCCGGTATGTACATTGGTGGAGAAGTTCAGCTTGTAAGTCAGAATGTTAATGATCTTTTAGTTATGCCAGATGTTATAATTGCTGATCAGTTTGATCCAATATACGAAGGTGTTGCTACAGCAGGGCTTGAAGCACAATTAGATATTACTGGTCTGAGACCACGTGGTGTGTTCTTAGATAGTGATACACGTATAAGTCTTAATGGTCAAGTTGAAGATTATGCTACACGTACAATTGAAGAGATTGGCAGAAACTATGATACTATAGAAGAATGGATTGGTACTAACTCACCAACATTCGATGAAGACTCAGCAGTCGGTGATCCATATGCACCAAGAATGTCTACAGAATTAGATACGTTCGACGAAGTTAATTACATTTGGTATGACTCAGACTCAGCCTAACCCTTATAAATAAAGATAATAGATTTGGATAGAGATTAAAATGGCAAGACAAGATATAGCCCGAGGCACAGCCGCTAATGACGGAACCGGTGATACACTACGTGTTGCTGGTCTAAAGATTAACCAAAACTTTGCTGAGCTGTACCAATTGCTCGGTGGTGACTCTGCTGAGTTAAGTGCTGGTGTTTCATTAACAGATCAAGGTGTTCTTTTTGAAGGCACTAACGTTGATGATCACGAAACAACATTAACAGCTGGTAACCCATCTGCTGATATATCATTAGCATTACCTACAGCGGGTACTGAACTAATCTCTAATAGTGCAACACAGACACTAACCAATAAGACATTAACATCAGCTGTTCTTACAACACCAAAGATTAATGATACATCATCTAATCATCAATACATATTTGCTGCAAGTGAATTATCTGCAAATAGAACTGTTACATTACCTTTATTAGGTGGTGGTGATACATTTGTATTTCAAGCACATACACAGACATTAACTAATAAGACATTAACTTCACCTCTTATCAATACTGGTAAGATTGGCGCTAGTATTAATGATACTAATGGCGCAGAGTTAATTAAAGTAACAGCAACTGCTAGTGCAGTAAACCAAGTGTTAGTTGCCAATGCTGCAACTGGTAATGCTCCATCTATTACAGCTGACGGAGATGATACTAATGTAAGTCTTATACTTGGATCTAAAGGTACTGGTGCTGTTAATATCAATAACAAAGTTGTGCATCGTGAACACTTTATGACAGGCGACGGTGCTGTAAACTTAACAATTCCTCTCACAATCTTTAATGCTTCATCAGCACTTGCTATTACAATGGCAGATGGAGTTATTACTGGTGAGACTAAATACTTTGTAAATAGAGGAACAGGTACTGCTACAGTAACAATAACAAGCTTAGTAGGTACAGGTAACCCATCAACAGTAGCATTTGCGGCACATGAAGCT
>TARA_R110000796_G_scaffold41118_7_pt1 | contig 15040 bp, 15 predicted proteins | sample TARA_R110000796 | Tara Oceans TARA_R110000796 (sample SAMEA4397815) | marine metagenome | biome: Polar Biome; feature: [SRF] surface water layer (ENVO:00010504); material: water (ENVO:00002006), including particulate matter (ENVO:01000060) such as... | depth 5 m
CGTCCTGGAGGAACCCTTGGACCATGAGGACGTAATCTCCAGAAGCCGTGCTTCCCGCGTCGGACGATAGGTTCGCTTCCGGCGCAATCGGCTCTTCTAGGATGGAGATCATCGGTAGCGGATCGTCGTCTCCGAAGAGAGTTCGTCCACGGAACACGCTCGACTCTAGGTCCGAACGGAACCCGTTGGCGACCGTGATCTGTTTGAACGCCTCGCACATCGCTTTCTGGACACGGAGCCGGAACGGGTCTGGCGGGCTCACAGGTGCAAGCGGAAAGGCGGCGTCATTGAGTGGTGTCTGCATCATCTGTTGAACCCATATCCTAGTATCCGAAGGAACTCCCGCTCCAGTGCATCGGCCGCTGGATCGGACACATCGTCCGCAACGCCTTTGCCCTGGTTGTCCAGGAAGATTTGCTGGATGGACGGACCATACAGGAGGTAGAGGCCCTTGGAGAGTTTCACTTGCCGTGTCTTGTTCGACAGCCGCTCGCCAGGTGCCAGCCGGATCGCGAGGCCGAGGTTGAAGCGGGTGTCTGTGAGCTTCTTGCCCTGGGGGAGCTTAATCAGGAAAGCCTTTCGCATGAAGGTGGACTGGCCTGGTTTGACCTCCACAGTGACGCCCGCCTTGCCAGGGGTGCCCTTCGAAAACTTCGCGAGAGACGTGGGCCTGCCTTTGGCTTTGATCCGCGCTTCCATGCTCGCCGCCTGGGCGGTCTTCGATACTGTGAGGTTCCCCGCCGCTGGCCCCAGGGACCGCTTGGGGAGGTTGATCTGGTCGGCGATCCTGCGGGCAGACTCGGCGCGATAGTCCCGCGCGATCTTGTTGAGTGACTGGACCAGGGCCTTTTTGGCGTCCTTGTCCAAGTTCTGGATGTCCCGTAGCTTCTCGATCCCTTCAACGGCTACTGCGAATTGGGCCATCTTACCCTCCCGCTGGAGGCGCGTATGCCGACATCTCGTTCTTGGAGACGCGCGTGACTACGGCCGTGATGGTGATGCCGTCCTGGGGCTCCAGGTGGTCCACTCGGTAGACTTCTGTGTCGCTCACGGAGTATATGTTGCCCTTCACGGGGACATGCTCTGCGGCGATGAAAATTAGCTTTGGGATCGTTTCGGCGCGCTCTGCATAGGAGAGCGACGTTCCGGCGAGATCGCCTACCGCATCGTTCTTGGAGTTCACACGGCACCAGACCGTGGTGGAAGGGCCGACAGGCCCCTCCGCATAGCACATGGTCTCGACCTTCATGCCTTGATGAAGTCGAGCCCTGGCCGTGTCTTTGATCGCACGGAGCGACATTACATCACGTCTTCGTCGTCTTCGTCATCTTCGGCCGCGTCCGGTTCGTCGGCGGCGTCGATGGCGGCTTGGCGATGCTCTGCCAGCTTGGCGGTGATGGTCTCCATCGTGGACTTCTTGGTCAGGCCCTTGACGCCTTCTTCTTTGGCGGCTTCGAACATCTGGAGACGCTGGAGTTCTTCGTCCGAAACGGTTTTGGTTCCTTCCGGCGCGGACTTGTTCAAGAGCCGTGCGGCCCCGCCTGCTACCAGTGAGTCGGCTTCGGCTTGGTCGAGAGACAGGGGCTTGCCTGGTTCGACATATTCCAAGCCTTTTTTGCCTGCGGATACGGCGATCCGATGGATCGCGATTAGGTCTACTTTTGCCATGATGTCATTCTCCAATCATGTGTTGCGGGTCTGGTCAGAGGTAGAGAGGGGGCGACCAAGGCCACCCCCTTTCTGATCTTACACGAGGACGCGAGCCTTGAACGTGTTGTTCGGGTTCACGGGAACCATAAGCGGCGCGCTCTGGGTCATGAGCATGGTCGCCGATGGGTCTTCGTTTTCCCACATCTTCGGGAAGATGGGGAGAGGCTGGAAGCCTGCCCGCTTGTCCAGGATGGCACCGAACGCTTTGACGCCACGAACGGACTGGCCGATCATGAGGACATCGCGCGGGTCCATGTAAGGAACCACAGTGCCGTCTGGCATCTCGTAGTAATCCGAGTAAACCCAGACACGAAGGTTGCGAGACAGGTTGCCTTTGAACTGCACCTTGTCGCCGTTGCCGATGCCGAGGTCCAGAGACGTGCCGCTGGTGTTGCGGATGTCGTCCTTCAAGAGAACTTGAACTTCTGCATCTGCCTTGAACACGGCCCAAGCCTGGGTGCCCATGATGACATCGGTAGCAGGGCCGCCGAATTTGGCGTCTGCCATCGTGTCGTTCCAGGAGTCCAGGAGGTCCACGATGGACACGCCGACTTCGCCCCAGCGAGCACCGCCCGTGAGTGCGACCGTGTGGCCTGCATCCCGCTTGAAGTCCACCGTCGCGGCCGGATAACCATCGTCTTCGAGGGTGATCGAGCCGTTGAGGATTGCCTGGGCCGCCATCCACTCCCAGCGACGTTCGATGTCCGAACGATGCTTCTGGAGGATCGCACCGACAGTCGCGTTGTAGCGACCCTGGGGCGACAAGGGAACGGCCTGACCGATTTCACCAAGACCAGCACGACGAGTCATCATCGAGGCGGCCTGGACGGCATCTTTGGGCTTCAAGTAACCAGGCTTGACCGAGAACAGGTTCTCTTCTGCCTTGAAGGTCGGACGACCCTGGGCAGTAGGAAGAACCAGCGGAGCAAGGTGACGATAGTCAGTGATCTTGCTCCATTCGATCCGCTCGGATTCCGAGGTATAGAGGCTCGGAAAGAACGACAACCAGAACTCCTGTGCGGGCTCCAGGTCGCGATAAACACCAAGAAGTTCCTCGGTGTTGTAGACAGTCCGTGTGATAGTCATGATATTTCCTTTCTGTCAGTCACACTACCGAGGCACTTACGCGCGATGGTATTTGTTGAAGGCGATAACGATCTGCGTGGGCGCGTCGGCCCCAGCAAACGCTGCGATCTTGTCGGCGTCGGTTGCGTATGCCGCATCCCAGCCGAGCATGTCGCCGTTGAAGTTGCCGCCACGGATGATCTGGATGATGGGGGTTTCGCCCACACCGGATACAATAGCGCCCGCTGCAATACCAATCGCCGTAACGGTGGTGTTGTTCGCTGGGACGATCTGGCCGCCAGACAAGCCGACAACCTCATACAGAGCGATGTCCTGCGAAGCCGCAAGAGTCTCGTCTGTGGTGAAGAAGCCTGGAACGTCAGACAGGATGAGGTCGCGCTGGGTGAAAGCCTCGAAGGCGTCTCCAGCTTGACCAGGGTTGCCGAAGGGAATGTCAGTCATGGTATTTGTCCTTTCCTCAAGACGTGACGATTAAGTGCGCTTCACAGTGCGGCCACCAGCTTTGCGGTAGTCGGACAGAAGTGTTGCGGACACGTTCTCTGGGGCGTTAAGCTCTTCGCCCGTGAGTTCGTCTTCCGCGCCGACACCTGGGGTGCCTTCTTTGCTCATGCGCTCTGCGAAGTGGTCGCGCGGAGCGCCATCCACCTTGGGCTCGACCTTGGCGGCTTCGACCTTGGGAGAGACGGCCAACGTGGCCTCGATTGCTGCGGCGTCCATTTCGGTGTTCGCCAACAGATGTTGTGCCAATTCCGCGCGACCCTCATAATGGTCAGACTTCATGACGGCACCGAAGCGGCTACGCTCGGCGATTTGGGCATCTTTCGCGACTGTGGCCGCGTCGATTGCCGGAGTTTCGGTTTTCGTAGTCATCGAGATTCCTCTCTGGTTGGAGGCCCCCAGGGAGGCCAGTTCGGTTCGAAAATCGCCGATCCGGTCAGAAAAACCAACCTCAATCGACTCCTCGGCATCAAAGACATCTGCCTCAGTCTTACGCACAGCATCATCGGACATATTGCGATTGTTTGCAACAGTGCTCACGAACTTGCCGTAGAACTTGTCAACCCCCGCCTGGATTCGGGCTTGGGCGGTTTCCGACAGAGGCTCGAACGGGTTGCCGTCCGTCTTGCGCTCTCCGGCTTTGATGAAGGTGACATTGATGCCGACGCGATCAAGCATCTTGGACATATCGGTGTGCATGACGACGACGCCAACGGAGCCTGTCCGGCCTGCGCTGGTGGTGACAATCTCATCCGCCGCAGAAGCGATGGAGTATCCACCGGACATGGCGTTGTCGTCCACGAAAGCCATCATAGGCTTCTCGCCGCGCCGCGCCGTGATGTCGGCCACCAGTTCAAAGTTCCCTGCGGCCTGACCACCAGGGGAGTTGATATGGAAGGCGATGTTCTTCACGTCGGGGTCGTCCATGCCGCGCGTAAACGCTTTCGAGATATACTCGTAGCCCGTGGCGGTGTTGCCCATCGCGTATGCGAACCGATGGATCAAGGTGCCCATAACAGGGATGACCAAGGTGCCGTCCTGGACGTTGTAGGGCCGATACTGCGCTCGGTATCCCTCGATCTGCCAGAACTCATCGTCTTCGCCGTTGTGGCGCTCGATCAATTCCTTGAAGTGCTCGTGGTTCACCAGGTCCGAGATGTTGGCGACGACAGACTGGACCTGGGTCTCTGCCACCAAGACGGGACCGTCGAGGACGGCGCGGACGTAGGCTTCTCCCCCTGGGATCGCGTTCTTGACTGTGATCGGAGGGGTGTCCCCCATTCCCGCTGCTAGTGTCATTCCTCGGTCTCCACTTCGTTTGCTTCGGACGCGGAGGCTTCGCCCGCCTCGCTTGGGGTGCCGGACGCCGCGTTGATGGCGTTCGACTCTTCCGGTTCAATGCCCAGGGCTTCCATCTCTTTTTTCTCGCGCGCCATCTGAGTGAACATGGGGCGGTAGTCCTCGCCCATCCGTGCGATCTCGATCTCGTGCGTCGAGAGACGGCTCTTGATCCGAAGGATCGCGGCCTGGGTCTCTTTGAGTTCGTCAATCTGACCGCGACCAGCGCCGATCCACCGAGCGTTGACGAAAGCCTCCATGTTGAGACCTTCATACATATTCGGAACCGAGCGCGCGTTCATGGACTCGATGTGCCCCTTGTTCACGGCTTCCTCGAACCACAGACGGTAGACCATTGTCGCGAAGCGATCCGCTACCATCTTCTTCCGAGACATCATGTATTTGTGCGTCTCATTCATCGCGGCGCGGGCACTCGAATAGTTGGTCTTCGAGTAATCGCGGGAGATTTGCTCATAGCTGACACCGAGGTCGGCGGCCAGATAGCGCAACAGAGAGCCTTCGAACTCCGTGCCGATGCCGCCAGGTTTCCCCATTGGCATCATGTTGAGCTTCGTCCCTGGCATAAGGTGCGGAATCTTCACGCCGTCCACTTGCATGTTGCGAGCGTTGTTCCCGTATTTCGAGATCGCCCCCAAGAACTGTTGGGCGTAGTTGATCGTGCTGGAGGCGACATCGCCGCCGCCCAGAGATTCGAACGCCTGGGCCGAAGGGAGTTCGGACTCGATGGCGGCGGCGAAGCTGGCGTTGACCACGGCGTTCTGGAGCGTGATGTCCCGAAACCGTTTCGTGATCCGCATTTCTTTGAGCGCGGCCGACAGTTGAGACATGCCGCGCGTCTGTCCTGGGCGCTCTTGCTCCAGGATGTGGATGACCTGGGGGCGGCCGAACCCGTTGCGCGCGCGGATGTAGCTCCAGGACACGCTCTTGTTCCAGTCCCACATGCCGCCAGGGCTCGCCTTGCGGATGTAGTAGCCCAGGGGTGCGCCGCTCGCGGACATGCGAACGCCGCCTCGTGTCCGCTCCAGGTCATAGCCCTGGTCGTTCGGGTTGGACAGGCGGTCAAGCGAGACCATCTGGATCGAGGTCTGGTATGGCCGATCCGCCTCGCGCATCCACTCGCCCGTCGCCAGGACTTCGCCGGACAACAGGTAGGTGCCGACGGCCAGCCGAATCATGGATGTCAAAGTGTTGCGGCGCGAGGCGTCGGGCCAGTTATTGAAGGACTCGGCCCATGCCGTGAACTTGGCTTCGACCTCTTCCGAGAACTCATCGGCCCACGCCTCATCGAGCCCCAAAACCCTAACGCGGGGTTTGGCGTTGAGCATGTAATGGGAGCCGACGATGTTGTCCTTGTGAAGCTGGACGCCGGACATGGCGAACGCATCGTTCCGCACCATGTCCATCGCCCGCGCGTCCACATAGGGCTTGTCGGGGAGGATGTCGGCATCCGCCGACTGGATCGCGGGTGCCCACGATGCAAGCGAACGGTCATAAGCATCCGCCGCTTCGTGGGCACCAAGGACCGAGGGCTGGGGTCGGGAGGAACCCGTCGCCTCATCAAGTCCTAACAGAAAGGCCGCTTCTTTATCTGGGTCTGTAAAATTGCTCATTAGAACACCGCCCGTAGAGGTCCGTTCGATCCGAGCGTCGATCCGGCGATCTCTGATTTGAGTTCTTGGATATACGCTTTCAACGCGCCTCGGTTCGCGGCGGTATATTCGATACGCTCGCCGTTTTGGTCAACAAAGACACGAGCGGAAGTGCCCGTCACCAGTTGGTGGAGGGCGTCTTCGGCTTCTACGAGCCTTTGCGCGGCGGAAAGAGAGGGCATCGCATCATCCTAATTGTTCGGCCAGGTTGTCCAGATCATAAGCTGGTTCACCCTTTTTGGCAAACGGTTGTTTCTCGGTCACGGGGTTGAAGACCATTTCGTTCACATCCCACTCAGAAGCCCAGGTCGGGGGGTCGCTCCAGTCGATCCGCTCGATCCCCACATAGCGGCGTTCGATCAAGACGGCCTGGGCCATAACCAAGAGGTCCCAGCTTTCGTTTCGGAAGGACTTCGGGTTCTCCCAGATGCCCTTGTGGTTCTTAACCTCGACACAGAGTTCCTTGTAGAAGTTGATGTCGAGCCAATCGGGGAAGTTGATCTGTCCGGCCATCGGTTTGTCGCGGTCGAGCATGGCGTCGATCTGGTTCTTGATGGGCGTGACGTTGACCATAAGCACAGGGATTTCCCCGCGCGCGCCTGCCATCCGATCCTTCCGGCCGGAGTCTGGATAGTCCACCTTCGTCCGTGGTGCCGTCGGACTCGATCCACCTTTGTAGAGATGGAAGCGCGCGTGAAGACCTGGCACCCAGAGCTTTTCGTAGTGGTCATAATCGTCGTCGTCTTCGATGGGTCCGTTCTTGAGCCATCTCCAGAACTCGTAGGCGTTGGAGGTCGCTTCGCCCATACCACCAGAGTCAGAGACGACATCCTTGATCCGCATCTCACGGCCAGAGCCGTCGGCCAGGGGATACGTCTTGAGGGCGACTTGCTCCATGAGAACCCGCCAGTCTTCGCGATAGGTGAAAGGCTTGACGTAGTGGACCTGGCCGTCACGGTTCTCATCCTTGCGCATAGAATACCGGAGGTCGAATCGGTCGATGATCCAGAGATCGCCACCCTGGCCGACACCGTGGACCTGGGCGACGAATCGGTTCTTCTGCACGTCGATGGACGCCACCAGGAACCGGACTCCCAGGGGGACTTCCCGCTGGCCCAGGGGCTTCGAGCGATCCTTCAACATCTCAGGGACGCGATCCGACGCCATCGCCTTCGGGAGATAGGCTCGGCCCTGGTCCACGTTGGTCGTCGTCTTCAACGCTGTCTCGGAGCCTGACCGCTGGAACTCTCGCTCGGCACGGATGTAGCGGACGACAAGCGTCTGCCATTCCGAGAACGCGGCCGCGACCCCTTTCAACCAGAAGCTCGCGATCTCGGACTCGTAAGCCTCGCCAATGATCTCGCCTTGCTGAGTGAACTTCTGGCCGTCGCGCAACCAGAACCCGTTCTGGTTCATCAAGTGCTTCCCAGGCTTCCCATCTTCGGGGTCATGGCGGTAGTAGCTGCCACAGTGAGGGCACACGAGCCTGGTCGTCCTTGAGGCTTCCCGTGGGTCCTCCAGATCGTCCCACTCCAGGAGGTTGAAGTCCGGCTCGAACGACAGGTGGCAGTCTACGCAACGCCAGTGCCAGCGGCGACGGTCGCCACGGTTATAGAGAGCCATGATCCCCAAGCCCTCGGTAGGTGGAGCTTCGTGGGGCGTCGAGGGAGACCAGCGGGGATCGGTGATCGGATAGGACGGGGACGACTCCGCACAGGTCATCCCGTAGCGGCGGAAGGTGGTGGCGCGGGCCGAGGCCAAGTCGAACGGGGAACCGTCGCCGCCGACATCCTGGTCCATGCGATCATAGTCCGTGAGGAACAGACGCGGGATCGGCTTACCGGAGAGTTCGTTCACCGTGGGCCAGGAGAGCGTGACCATCGCGCCGGAGCGGTATCGCTTGTCGAACGTGTTGTCGTAGTTCTTGCCCGTGATTAGGCGCTCCTGGGTGTCCGGCGTATCTCTGTGGAGTCGGTCGATCCGGCGTTTCGAGAAGTCGGCCGCTCGGCCTTGTGAGGCTTCGATCAACATCATGTCCGCAGGATCGCAGATCACGTTGTAGGTGTGCCAGTTGAGATACATCTCGGTCTTGCCGCACTGTGCCGGACCCACGAAGACGAGTCCCGTGAACTTGAGGCTCGTGAGGGTGTCCATCGGCTCCACCAGATAGGGGACGACCGAGTTCTTCCAGGGGCCGACATACGCGCCCTTGTTATTGAGCTTCCGGTATTTGTCCGCCGCCTGGGAGACGGTCAACCGCTCTGGTGGTCTCACCGCGTCTGCGGAGGCCAGGACCATCTCTTCCAGGGTCATAAAGGCATGGTCGCTCATAGTAGGTCCTCTTCATCTTCGTCGTCTTGTGCGTCTTCCTTGTCGAGATCGTAGAGGGCGCTCTTGGTGGTCTTGAGAGACGCCATCTTCTTGATGCCCTGGTAGACCTCATCCTGGAGGGTGTCCCCCATGACGACTAGAAGCTCGCGTTGTTCGTCCGAGAGCGACAGTGTGCGCTCCAGGGTGTCCGGCCAAAGCTGGATCGTGGACTTGATGATCGAGAACACATCCGACAGCACTTCCATCACGTCGTTCGTGTGCCACTGGTCTCCGGCCATCGCTTCCCATTTCTGGCGCTTGAGACGGGCATCCCAGATTTCCTTCTGGAGATTTGGCGGGAGGTCCGTGGGCCTCATCCGCTTCATGTATTTCTCGATGTCGATCTTCGGGTCCACCAGGACCTCGGCCGCATCCTTCACACGATAGCGATTGCTCTTGCCGCTCACGGACTCTGGCGTGACATCTGCCAAGCGCATACGAACGGTTTCGGGTGTGAGACCGAAGACCTGGGACAACCAGTAAACGGTGACGCCTTGCATGGCCCCCGTCATCTTTAGGGAGCCTGCGTTGGCGTTCGTCCTGATCTCTTCACGAGGCTCGCGCGGGGGCAAGGTCTTCATGGCCGCGTGAGGGTCCGGCTTCGGAGGATCGCCCATGAGGTCTTCTGGTTCGTCGGTCATGGTGCCATCCTCTTTAGGTCTTTCCTTATGTGCTCCATAGACACGCGGACATGCTCCACGATCTGGTCCTGGGTCGCGGCTTTGTTCTCTAGAGTCTCGGCAACCCAATCGTCATGGGTGCCCCGCGCCAGGATACGGTAGAGCTTGACGCACTCCCCCTTCTGCCCTCGGCGATGAAGCCTCTTATTAAACTGTTGGTATAATTCTAGCGACCAGTTTAGTCCATACCAGACCGCGATGTTCGAGCCGTGCTGGAAGTTCAATCCGTGTCCGGCCGAGGCGGGGTGCAAGATCATCGCCTTGAGCTTGCCCTGGTTCCAATCCTTGAGGTCGTTCGGAGTCTCGCCGTAGACGCGGACCCACGGATATTTCTTCTTGATGGCGTGGACATCGAACTTGAACGTGTAGGCGATGAGGACTGGCGCTCCGTTGGCTTCCTCGAAGATCGAGCCGAGTTCTTCCAGCTTGCGGTCGTGGATGTAGTTGGCCTTCGGCGGCGTGGTCGGAGTCCAATCGGGATCGTCCATGTCCGCGTCCGAGTAGATCGAGCCGTTGGCGAACTGGAGTAGCTTGTTCGACAGGACGCCTTTGTTCACAGCTTCCACGTCGTATTCTTCGAGCGCCAGGGTTCTCTGGAACTCGCGGTAACGCTGCATATGCTTCGGGTCCAGGTTGACGTATCGGTCGTAGACCTGGAGTGGCGGGAGCTTGAGGTAGTCTTCCTCGCGGAGCACGAACATGATGTCCTTGAGCTTGTCCATGATCTCGTTTTCCGAGTGCATGAACGGAGCCCAGGTCCGCTTGTATTGGTCATACTGGAACCAGCGGTCGCGGAAAGCCGTGAGAGAGTTTCCCAGGCGCTCGCCGAAGTCCAGGATATACCCAGGACCCCACAGGTCGATGAGACCGTTCGAGGACGGCGTTCCCGACAGTTGCCAGACCTGGGGTATCAGGCGGCGCACCTGGGCGACGTAGCCGAACTCAGATCGTGACCTGGGCTTGACGGTGCCGTCCTTGCGAGGCTTCCCCTTCTTGGTCTTCTTGTCGGCACCCTTGAGCCTGGAGGCTTCATCATAGATCAAGATGCCGAACTGTTTGAACCACAGCGCGCCCTTGGTCTGGTAAAGCCATTTCAGATTCTCACGGTTGACGATGAAGAGATCGGCGTCTTCTTCAAGCGCCTTGAGTCTCGTTCCTTCGTCCCCGACTATCACGGCGTAGTGGAGTTCTCGTGAGAAGTCCCAGACCATAATTTCGTCCGGCCAGGTATCCTTCGCCACGTTTAGGGGCGCTATGATGAGCCCTTTCTTCACTTTTCCGCTCTTCCACAGCTTCCAGAAGGCGTGGAGCGTCGTCGCGGTCTTCCCGCTGCCCATGAACGCTCCCAGAAGGATCGCTTCGCTGGTCTCTAATTTTTTGCTCATCCATTGCTGATACTCATCGAAATCCTCGTATGTCAGGGTTCTATCGAAGCCCTCGATCAAGCCGTAGGCTTCGGGCTGGAGGTATTGCCTTGTGTCGCCTTTCGCCATCACTCGATCCCCAATATCCGCAAGGCATCGGATACGTTATCGCACCAATGCACATCGTCGTATTTCTCTTTAAGGCGCTTCCATTCGCGGCTCTGTTGGCCTTCCAGGATTTCGCCCTTCTTCTTGAACTCGATTAGGACGAAGCGGCCGTGACCGATATAAGCCTTGTCCGGCGCTCCACGGCGACCCTGCCAGGAGACTTTCCTGACAAGGTATCGGTTGCGCTTGGCAATGGCGTCTACTGTGGCCTCGACCGCTTCCTCCGACATTAGTGGACTCGAGTCTGGGTCGTGTCCGTGACCTCGTAAAGCATTTCGTCGCTGAAATCGTCTTCTTCGTCTTCGAAGTCCGACGCGCCCTTGACACCCATCATCGTCATGAAGTCGGCCATAGCGTCCCAGAACTCGGCGTCGTCTACGTCGTGTTCGATGGTCATCACGCGGAGGGTGACTTGCTCGACAATCTCGAAGGTCGTGAAGAACTCATCGACGGTGATCTGGTGCGTGTCGCCACACTCACAGGCGATCTCCACATAGGGCACTGGTTCCCCTGCGGGTTCGAAGATTTTCGTCTGGCGGGGGACATCTACCCCGATCTTGACGATCTGGACGACGGCACCATTCTCGATATTCTGGGCATACTTTCCGGCGAGTGACATAATGTCTTCCTTACAGTTATAGGGTTTAGTCCTTGACGAACCATTTCGATATGTGACCAGCCGCTCCCACGGGCATCCCTTTGGCCCAGGGGGGTAGGTCGGTCATGCACTCTATGAGCACCTGTAGACGTTCTTCCGCTTCTTCCTCCTTTACAAGACCTACAATTTGGTCGTGGATGTGCATGACGATGGGGATGCCATTCTTGGCGGCCTTCACCATGCCGTGGGCCAGGAGATCGCGCGCGATGGCCTGGTCTACGTTCTCTGTGAGCTTACCTGGGTGCGTCGATGTGCGGACCCACTGGTTCTTATCGTTCAAGCCGTCGTAGGTCAGAGAGTTCTTGTATTTGCCCCAGGGGGCCAGGACGCTCTCGATCTTCGGCTTCATGTAATGGAGGCTCCGGCCAGAGGGCAGATTTGCCCGCAGGAAGGCTCCCTTGGTGTCATATGAGACGTGGCGGACGCCGTTCTCTTCCTTGGTCCGCATGGTCTCGAAGGCGGCGTCCTGGAGCTTATACCAGAACTTCACGGCGTCCTTGAACGTCTCTCTCCAGACCTTCACCGACATCTCTGCCTCTTCGGGTGTCAGCTTGACGCCCATGTTCCAGGCGTAGCCCAGGAGCCCCGTCGCCTCGATCTCACCAGTCTGTTTGTTCTCGAACTGGTGCCCCGCGCCGAGCATGTATCCGCAACCCAGAACCCCTGGTTTCGCGACCGTGCGCTTCTTCTTGTCGCCCGCCTTATACTCGGCAAAGAGGTCCTTGTAGTCTCGGTTATAGAGGTAGGTCGCGAAGTCCACATAAGGGTCCGCGCCGCGCTCGAAGACGCCCAGAATCTTCCTATCGCCCGCCAGCCATCCGAGGACCACGTTCTCAATCGCCCGAAGGTCGGCGTCGATGAAGACGTAGCCTTTGGGTGCCTGGATCACTGTCCGCACCGCCCCTGACATCGCGTCGATGGGATTGTCGAAGATCATCTCCAGACCTTCGGCGTCCAGGGTCTCCAGGAGCCTCGCCGCGTCGATCTGGGTGCCGCCGCTCACATACTCGAAGCCGGACTCCGTCTTGCCCCACTCCAGGCCGTCGAGGCCGTAGACAGGCTTCGCGAGGTTCTGGGGTTGGATCACGCGGCCGCCCCAGCGCCAGGTCCGGCCAGCGGCACAGAACTGGAAACAGTTTCGGATTCGGCCGTCGTCGTCGGTATGGCTTTCCAGGGCGTCGAACTTCTTGACAGAGGTCTTCGAGACCTCGGCGCGAAGCTCCAGCACACGCCACAGGTCCTTGACCTCATCTGGGTGGACCTCGCCGCCTGTGATCTGGTCGTCCAGGATTTCCTTGCCGCGCTTGATGTGGGCGGCCTTCATGTCATCGAAGACGTATCCGTGCTCCTGGAGCCAAGGCAAAAGTTGGGCGTTGGAGTTCGGGTTCGCCAGTCCTGTGATCTTGCCCATCTCATCCAGGCGCTTGTCCAGGAGGATGTCGCGCGACCGGAGGATGTTATTGCACATATCCATGTTGATCGGGATGCCGCGCTCATTGATCTCTTGATCGAGATACCAGAGTTCCCACTCGTGATCGGGGAGGTCATACTTCCGCAGGATACGGTAAATCTTCCGCTCGGACCTCACGTCCCAGATGTTGTAGTCCAGGTATTCTTGCCAGAGGTCCGGCTTCTCCCACCACTCCACGCGCCGCATCGGCTTGAGCTTGGTCGCGGGCCGTAGCTTGGAGAACCAGTTGATGAGGCGGTGCCCATCTTTCTTGAGGTATTCGGGATCGAGCTTGAGCACTTCGCCGCACTTCAACAGCTTACCTGGCAGGGAGGCCGCATAGGCCATCACCATAGGATCGCGCCATTGGTTGATCGGGATGTCGATGCCCGCTGTGAACTTCCAGATGTAGCGTTCGAACTGCGCGTTCCAGGCATACTTCTTGATCCGCTCATCCAGGAGCGAGTCTTCAAGCTGGGCAGGCATCTCCATGCCCTCGACTGGCACCCATTGCTGGACAGGGCCATCGTCCAGGGCGAAGCCTGTCATTAGGATTTCGGTGGAGGCGTCTCGTGCGTATTTGCTCACTCCCGTCTTACGGAGATCGGCCGTCGAGAACGTCTCGTGGTCATGATGCAACCGTGTAGGGCGGGGGGAGATAATGTGCATGAACGGACCTCGGTGACGATGGGAAGGGGGTGAGGGCGACCGAAGCCGCCCTCGGTTGCCTTAAAGCATGTCGCCGTCGTCATCGTCATCGGACGGGGTGTCGTCGTCACCGATTTCGTCGTCGTCATCTGTCAGGTCTTCGAAGTCGTCGTCATCGACCCCAGGTGCGCCGAACGATTCGCCATCACGGACGAACTGGACAGCTTCGAGCGATCCGTAGACCGCATGGGGCACGGCGTTCCCGCCCTTGGTGCCTGCGGGTTGATACCACAGGGTCACAATGGCGTTCACATAACAACCAGAATAGACGATGCCATCTTGCTCTGCCAGGTTCCGCTTGTCGCGGCCCTTGACTACGGGCTTCTTGGTGTTGTTCGCCGAGACGTAGTATTGTCCGGCGTAACCGTCATAGTTCTCTTCGTCGCCATCCTTGCAAGCGTAGTTGTTCGCGCGGATTTTGAGTTCTTCGGCCTTGTCAGGCCCCAGCTTCTTCGCGATGGCGTCAATCTTGGCGGCCTTGATCGCCTTCATGATCGGCATCTTTTTCCCCTTGTAGACGCCCATGAGGTCGCCATCCTTGGGGATGAGGAAGTTCGCAGAGAACTTAGGATCGGACTCGGAGCCATCGTCGCGCTTTAGCGTCTTCGGCTTCCAGATGTCCGCAAACGACAGGCGCACACCCATGAGGGTGACACGGCCCAGGACTTCTTTTTTCTTCTGGTCAGTCATGATCTTGCATCCTTTTCATAGTAGATCATCATTCACATATTGGTCGTCATCGGAGTCGAGGTCTTCGAACTCATCTGCGACCGACTTTAACTCAGTCCTGGAATCATCTTCCGAGACTAAGATCGGAGCCGGAGTGCCCTTGTCCACGAACCTCTCTAGGAGTTCCGCATACTCGGCTTTCCCCAGCGCCTTCTCTGCCTGGGTAGGCGAGAGAAGTTCGGGAGGCTTATAGGCGTCGTCTGCGAGCGCCTTCACCAAAACTGTTTCGGCCTTATGGATGTGGTTCTCTTTCCACTTCCTGGCAGGGCTCCGTCCGTCTACCAGCTTCATCCACGGCACAGGGTTCCCCATGTTCGCATCGTGGTAAGCCGACTTGTGGAGGCCGTCCAACCATCTGTTGAGCATAGGCCGCATCTTCAAGAGCATCGTCCGACGCTCCGGCGTAACTTCTTCTGGGAGCCCTGGGACCTCATCTTCATCAAGCTCATCGAACTCGATCCCGATCATCTCCAGATGCCACTCGGCATGGGCTCCACAGGTATCGCGGATACGACACCACTTGCATTGCTCCACGCCTGGGTGGCGGGGGGCGTTCTCAGACTGCGACAGGACCGCTTGACGGCGAGTGTGCTGCCCGAACTCCAACAGCC
>TARA_R110000796_G_scaffold134362_1_pt1 | contig 14907 bp, 20 predicted proteins | sample TARA_R110000796 | Tara Oceans TARA_R110000796 (sample SAMEA4397815) | marine metagenome | biome: Polar Biome; feature: [SRF] surface water layer (ENVO:00010504); material: water (ENVO:00002006), including particulate matter (ENVO:01000060) such as... | depth 5 m
GAGTTACTATATACCCAACAATTCATCATAGTGCTTACGACTCTCAACTTTAAGTTCATCAGCGACTTTACGGAATATTCTGTGCGTGTCTTGCATTTCTCTTACTCTATCTAAAAGATATTCATCGTCCATATAGGTTAATGTAAGGAGGTCGCTTTGAATCTGATTGAACGTCATTCTTAAGGCCTTAGCTATTATCATTTTATTGTAGTGGTTCATTCTATTTTCCTTATTGAGAATAATTCTCATTTAATATTAAATTATGGTTTTGTTTCCGCTGTTAAACAGTATGAACACAATCTGAGCATTGTCGAATTATTTTTAACTGTTCAGACCAGTGACCTATCTCTGATAGCAATAATGATAGCAATATAGTTTAAATAGACTAAAAACAACCTAAAAAGTAAAGCTAACATTACACGATGTAAAGCTAACATTACTAAAACAGTGCATAAATCAATATTCACGTTTTATTCACCCTAATTAGTCAGAGTAAAACAGCTCTCCAGCCCGCATTCTATATGATACAAACAAGCTCACGCTGTTTTAACGCAATATTAATACACTCACCTAGCATTCGTGTAATAACGTCTAAGAATGCTATACAGGAATCCTAATAAACTTACGTCAATTCATCAATAAACATCATTATGAATACAAAGTGCATAAGTGCATAACTATTCATATAGGTATAATTGATAGATAAGCATAAGCATTAGTACTAGATAAGGAAGAGATACATAGAAACAATAGATACATAAATACATATACATATAAGAGTAACAATCCCACCACTGATAAGTGTAAGACATGAGGCTTGCAACATGGCTTATCTATATACAAACCAACTACTTGCCGTGGTAATCCGTCAGGATTGCTAGGCCTTCCACATTCGTGTGGAATTGTAATGTTATAACATAACGTATGCCCAGTGTACTGGATGATTGCCCCCACAGGGGGGCTGACTGCCCACGGTGTGTGTATGCATAACACTCCACAAATTTTTACAAAAATTAGCCTCGGTAATACGACTTTGCTTTTGCTCACTATGACTGAAGTCATACTTCGCACAATAGCAGCGTCTTAATAGATTAGGAATTGCTTTATTAATCTACTTTCTCTATACTACTTTCTATAATGCTTACAACAAGGTCGTATGTAAACATACTTCCAAAAGTTCTAGCGTAACCGTTCAGGTTACAACCCTGTGCATTCCTTCCCCCTTTAGGGTTCTTGCACATTTCTTTTTTAACTACGGGTATTGTAGGATGTGTTCCTCTTGCCCTAGTGCTTTTTCGGAGAAATTCTTGGATATATTTAGTTGGTTCTCTGGTGGTAAAGCTATAGCAGAGCCTATAGAAGCTGTAGGTAATGTTCTTGATGCTTTGTTCACTTCTGATGATGAAAGACTAGATAAAGAACTTATTAAACAGAGACTCGCCTTACAACCAACTCTTGCTCAAGCTGAGATAATGAAAACTCAGGCACAGCACAGGTCTGCCTTTGTAGCAGGAGCAAGACCTTTTCTTATGTGGGTGTGTGGACTAGGATTCTTATTCTCCTTTGTTATTAATCCTATATTAGAATGGCGTTTCCCTGATGTTGGAGCGCCAACTCTTCCTCTTGAGGTAATGTTAGAACTTACATTAGGTATGTTAGGATTAGCGGGTCTCCGTACAATAGAAAAAATAAAAGGTGTTACCAAATAATGGCAAGATATATAAAATCAGGAACTCCTTATACAATAGGGGAAGTAGATTCTCATCTAGAAGAAATAGAAGTAGCTATAACTGATACGTTGTCCCGTAAAGGGGATACTCCCAATCAGATGGAGGCTGACTTAGATATGAATTCGAAAAGAGTTCTTAATCTACCTCCTCCTTCCACCCCCTTGGAGCCTGTCCGTTTAATAGATGTTGCTGGTATAGTGGATATAACACTTAGAGATTTAACATTTTCATCTTCGGCTTCTCCTACTTTAAGTATCGACTCTGTTTATAACAATCAACTTATTACGCTTACATCTGCCACAACATGTACAATTACAATGAATTCAGCTCCTGCTGGAACGACAGTGTTTTTTACTCAGGATACGTTAAGTGAAGTTAATTTTGTGGCAGGAGTTGATATAACAATAAAAACACCTTTAGGTTTATCTCCTTATACCCAACATTCAACTGTTTTCGCTTTAGCTCTAAACTCTACAACTTGGCTTTTAGGGGGAGACTTAGGGTGAAGAGTTACGAGTTCTTAACAGAGAGTACTGGGAGTTCTCCAAGAGGGCTTCAAAGACAAGCACCTGCCTACCCCACAACAGTGGATAGTCTTTTTAAGTCGCTGTATTGGACTGTTAATGGCCCTGTTGATGCGGATTTTTCTATAGTAACAGATGGGAACGTAATTGAAGTTCCTTTCCGTGTCTATAAGAATAACGCTTACACTGGTCTTATATGGACAAGTGAAGATACTGAATCCCATGCAGCGGTAGCATATCAAACTTACGCAGATTATACAGATGTTGTATGGACATTTGATTTTGAAGTTTCTACTACCTGTCCTCTCATTGATGAACCAACAAGAGCAATAGCTTTTGATGTAAGAACTTCTGATGGGGACATTATTTTTGTTCCTGTAGGAAACTACTCCGACACACCTTCAGCCCGTTCTGCAAGAGTAACATTGCCAGTTGGTAATATGTCTGGAACAAGGTTTTCAGATGGTGTAACAGTAACAGTCGACCCTACAAAAATAACTTCTATAACTTTAGGACTTATAGCTGATTCTTATGACGTATCAGGTACAGTGGCTTATCTTAGTGCGCCAGAAGATTGTTGGTATAAACTGACTACCCTTAGCGTAGTAGGAGGTGCAGACTTTGTTAGAGCTAATTACCAAGCTCCAGCTCATAGTGCGGGAATGTCCACAGGTTACGACAATAAACACGTAGTTAGTCCCGAAAGAATAATAACAACGTTAAAAGCTTTAGGTTATTCAGGGAGAATAAATCACTATTGTGGTATGTCAAAGTACCCAAATAAATCAATTGTAGGTGGTGGGACAAGCGTCCAAATGGTTGAAACGCTGGGGAGTACATTATGTTCCCCTTGTGTAAGTTGGCATCAAAGTTATTGTGAGTTAGTTTTTGCAGAAAGTTGGGATATCATATTTTCTATCAGTTATGAAATGTGGAGTCTTCACGCTAATCAGGCTTATGCTCAACGAGATAGAGAAGGTGTTTTAGGAATTACGGGGTATACACCCCCAAGCCACCTTTTAATACCGACAGATGAAGTGGGAGCAATGCCTTATCTCGGAAATGTTTTTGTAGATTTTGCTAATATCCAAGCCGCCGCAGGTCTTACACCTGTAATGCAAGTTGGAGAACCTTTTTGGTGGTTTAACACAGATTCCCAGAAACCTTGTTTTTACGATAATGGTACTTTAGTAAAGTTTAATGCCGAGACAGGTTTATATGCACCTACATTTAGCACAGTCAACGACCTTGCGGGAGTAGACTTAACAGATACAGGGGCATTAAATGTTGCCAGTGATACTTTACAGCAAAGTTTTATTAAATGGTTAAGAGATGAGTTAGGGGATTCAACTTTATATTTACGTGACAGAGTTAAAGCTGTTCACCCTACTGCTAAAATGACAGTACTCTTATTTGTCCCATCTTTATTTAATGAGACAACAGGTGTTATTGGGTATACAAATCTACCAACTGCTGAATGGACAAGTCCTCAATGGGATTTCTTTATGACAGAAGCTTATGATGACGTTATTAACGGAAAGCTTGTTTTAGCAGATAGGGCTATAACAATACCTACGGCTTTACTAGGTTATCCTTCTAATAAAATACAATATTTAGCAGGGTTTGTTCCTGATCAAGAACTTGCAGAAGCCTTTAATTGGACAATATTAGATTCAAAGTATACAGGTGAGTTGTGGTCTAAAATTATGGGTAACATAAAAAGAAATGAAACTCTAGGTGTAGATAGACAATATATTTGGGCTTATACACAAGTCACGGCTGATAACTTTGTAATTAGTGATGGAAACTGGAGTACTGTAAAAGATAGGAACTTAATTAGACCTGTACAAGTAGACCGCCCTGCTAAGTATATTAATTTTGGAGGCGAATAATGCTTAAAGAGAAATCAAAATTTAAAGGGAGTAATGGTGTTTTGTTTACTCAAGGTTTGTTCTATGAGTACAATAACATAGAAGCACCTTATACACTTCGTCCCGAAGATTATATTTCTCGTAAAGGGAATGAGTACGTAAGTTTTGCAAGAGTGTATAGAGAGTCTGTAGACGAGTATGCAGCAGCAATGACCTTGTTAGGAAGTTGGGCACATTGGCAAAAGCTTTGTAAAGAGAAATGGTTTCAGACAGGAGTAGTTAATGGCAGTAACTTTACAGGACTATATGACTGGAGGGAAGAAAAAGAGAAGGCTAATGAGTCTGCTGCTAAGAGTGTTCTTTTGGATGCTATTGCTAGTGGTGATACTCAGGCGGCTTGGAAACTCTATGATAAAGCGACTAAAAAAGAAGTCCCGAAAAGTGTGGGTCGTCCTGAAAAGAAAATACCTTCACCTAAAACAAGTAATGTAAGTAATATTGCTGAAAGTATAAGGAAGCGTTCTCTTGCTAATGGAAGCTAGTACTTTATATAAATTCCTTTGGATTCCTGCTTTAGCTATTTTTTCTTTCTTTTCAAAAAGATATTTTGAGACTCTAGAAAAAAAGAGTGAAGCCCTTTCTATGAAACAAGCAGCTATAGAAAAAAGTATTATAAATTTAGAAATGGAATTAAATAAGAATTATTACGATAAACAAGAAATCAAAGAGCATATTGTGCTGCCTTTAATGGAAAGATTTTCAGAAGTGGATAACCAAGTAAAGGTAATATCAGGGATGATGGTTGATATACACTCGGACATGGCAATTTTGAAATATAAAATTCTAGGTGGGGACAGTAAATCAACGTGATTATTGATCAGCTTAAAGAAGACTGTGAGAAAGATTTATATTTCTACGCTCAAGTAATGTTTCCTGATAGATATTTTGGAGATGTGCATGAGGAGATGTTTCTTTTCTTTCAGCGTTCTTTAGAGGAAGCTATGGAGACAGGGCAAGGGGATAATGCAGCAGCATTAATACCTCGTGACCACCAGAAGTCTTTTTGTATAGCAGTAGCTTGTTCTTGGGCTATTACTAAGTTTCCTTGGTTTACTGTTACCTATGTATCTTCTAACCCAACATTATCAGAAAGACAGCTTACGGTTATTAAGAATATATTTAAGAGTGACTCTTACAGGGAACTCTGGCCTGAGATGTTAAATTACGAAATTAACCCTAGAACAAAAGAATATGACCATAGGTCTTTAGGAACATGGACTAAAACTGAAATAACAGTAGACCACCCTAGAAGACCCAAGAGTGAAAAAGATCCAACAATAGCCGCTACAAGTGCAAAGAGTACCAATACAGGAGCGCACTATAAGATGTGTATCTTCGATGATTTGGTTACTAACGAGAACTACCGTAGTGCTGCTGAACGAGAAGATATAAAAGAAGTTTATCAGTCGTATGCTTCTATTGCCACGACAGGTAGTATCAAGTGGATGGTAGGAACAAGATACGGAGATAATGATTTATATTCTTCATTAAAAGAAAAAGAATATGACATCTTTGATGATGAGGGGGTAGTTACAGAAACTAGACCCTTGTGGAAATGGTTTGAAAGAAGAGTAGAAACAAGTAAACGTTACGATGGTACGGGTGAGTTTGTATGGCCTCGAACTAAAATGCCTGATGGAAATTGGTATGGGTTCAATCAGACAGAGTTAGGTAAGAAAAAGTCTGAAGCGTTTAACTTAGAGTTATATTACTCACAGTATTACAATGACCCTAATGCAGCTAGTGAAGCTAAGATTACAAGAGATTGCTTCATGTACCTCCAGCCTAACTTGTTAGAGCAAAGACAGAATAGGTGGTTTTATGGTAATAAAGAATTAAAGCTTGCCTGTGGTATGGATTTAGCTTTTAGTGAAGGCAGTGGTATACGTAAGGTTAAACGAGATTATACGTCAATTGCTATAATAGCTTGGGACAATGAAGGTTACTTATACATACTCGACTTACAAAGATTTCAGACAGCTAAAGCTGAAGTCTACTATGAAAAACTTCTTACAATGCATGAGTATTGGGACTTCAGAGAAGTAACAGTCGAAACTAATGCTGGTGGTTCTGTAGTAGCTAATTTTATTCAAGATGAGATACGTAGAGCAGGTCAGACTCTTGTAGTTAAACATCAACATAAAAACCAGAGAGAAGGTACAAAAGAAGAGCGTAATGCTCAGTTGTTTGAACCTCTTTACAGAAATAAAAGTGTTTATCACACAAAGGGTGGTTATACCAGATTACTAGAAGAAGAGTTACACCTAACAAAGCCACCACATGATGATTTAAAAGATGCTGTATGGATAGCTGTTAGTAATAGTAAACGACTAGCTAAACCTAAATTCGCAACAAACAAAAGAGAACGGACTGTTGTTAACGCTTCTAATCGTTTTCTTAGTAGGAGAAGAAGAGCTTGATTACCCTTAATTATAAGAACAAGGATGCCTTAGCTGGTGATATAGCTGGGTACTGGGAAGAGTGGAATTCTTCTCGAACAACTGCTATGGCTTTATGGGCAGAGATAGACAACTATCTCCTTGCTACAGATACAAGTATGTTAGAGGGTGGAGATAACTTTGACCATAAAACACATCTACCTATTTTGTCAGAGCTACATGAAGACTTACTAGCTATTGTCTACAGTACAATGTTTCCACATGAAGATTGGCTAGGGTGGAAAGGTTTTGAAATAAATGCTATTACAAAACAATTGCGAGGTAAACTCCAAAGTTATATAAAGCAGTGTCATGCACTTAGTGGTTTTAACATACAAATGCGTAAAGTGATTGATGACTTAGTACGTTATGGTAATTGTTTTGCTCAAGCTTATTATAAAAATGATACAACTGACACAGACGAAGGTTATGTATCAGGATACTCTGGCGCAGCTATAAAACGTATTAGTCCTTTTGATATAGTATTTAACCCTACAGCTACAGATTTTGAGAAGACCCCTAAGATAATCCGTAGTTTAGTCTCCGTAGGAGAGCTTCTAGAGTTCTTAGAGGGGATATCTGACGAAGATAAGGTGATTACCCCAGAAGAAGTACAAAGTCTCTTAAAAAGACGTACAGGAGGTTTCAGAGACTCCGCTGAACGCTATAAAGAAAAACAGTACATACCTCAAGGTTTTGGTAGTTTAGATGAGTATTACAGTTCTGGTTATGTAGAACTCCTTTGGTTCTATGGAGATATTCTAGATGAAGTAGAAACAAAAGTTTATAAGAAGCGTTGTATTGTTATTGTTGATAAAGATACTGTTGTATTGGATAAACAAGAAATAAAATCTTCTGTATTTAAAGGAGGTTGGACAGCACGACCTGATAACTTATGGAGTCAAGGACCATTAGATAAAGTTGTGGGAATCAACTATATGATTAACCACAGAGAAAATGGTAAGAACGATGCTATTGATAAATTTATTTACCCAGATAGGTCTTATGTTGGTGATGTAGAAGAGATATATGACGAAGTAACAGGTCATACTAAATACATTATGCCTGAAGGTGGAAGTGTTTCTGATATACGTCCTGACTCTACTGTACTCACTTTTGATAATCAAATAATGATGCACAGAGACTTAGCACGTACAAGTGCAAGACTTCCCCAACAACTGGCTGGCTTTAGAACAGCAGGAGAGAAAACGGCAACAGAAGTACAGAGTCTTAATGACGGTGCATTCCGAGGGTTTATTAATAAAGTAAGTCAGGTAGAAGAAGACTTGTTAGAGCCTCTTATACAAGCAGAAATGAGAATAGCTAAAGATAACTTTTCTAGTATTATTAAAGTATTGGAAGAAGATGAAGAAGGTATTCTCCTTACTACCAGTATTACAGAAGAAGACCTTAGTGCTAATGGTAAACTCCTTCCAATGGGCAGTAGACGCTTTAGTAGACAACTTCAACAACTGCAAGGTTTAACACAACTAACTAATACAAACATCTCTCAGATGGTAGCCCCGCATATTAATACATACAACTTAGCTAAAACAGTGGAAAGTTTATATGGATTTGATAAGTACGCATTTATTAAAAAGTTTGCTGCTGTAGATGAAAACTTAGAAATGCAAGAAAAGCAAATGGTGGCTGAACAAGAGATGGTTAAAACATCCTCCGAGCCAACAAGTTTAGAAATGGAAATGATGGGAGAAGAAGAAGATGAGTTTTAAAGTCCCTTCTTTTATGTCAGTTTATTTTAGTTCTTTAAACGGAGAAGAGAAAAAAGAAGCTGTTGCTCGTTATAAGAGTTGGCATAAACATGACTTTACACAGATGCTCCTAGATCACTTAGAAGACTCCCACAAGAAGTTAGTTAAAGAGGATGAGGATAAGAATGATTTTATATCTAAGTTCCAATTCTCTTATGTAGTTATACGTAATAGAGCAATGCGTAAACTTCTTAAAGAACTTCTAAAGAAGCTGGAGTGGGAAGTGTAATGGCTACATATGTTTATCATTGCTACGAGTGTGAATATGATAAAGATGTTGTACATGGTATGACAGAAAGCCCAAAAGTAGTTTGTAAAGATTGTGCAGAAGGTATGCATAAAGTAATAAGAAGCTCGAACTTCCAACTGAAAGGTGCAGGATGGTTTGGTAAATCAAAACAAAATTAAGGTAAGGTAATGGCTAAAAAAGATTTAACTCAGATATTTGCTACAGGGAGACTTGCTAAGGGTAACTTCGGTACACCTAAAAAGCCAGCTAAAACTAAACCAAAAACAGACAAGGAACTAGCAAAGACACGTTTGGGTAAAGGAGCAGCAAAGAAAACAAATCCTACTGCGAGTATTGTTGGTAATGTTGCTAAGTACCTTACTGCTAAAAAGAACAAGAAAGAAAGTCAAGCTGCACAAGTTAAGAGATTAGCTGCTGTAAAGCGTTTAAAAAAGAAAAAGTAAACAAAACTAAGGAATTAAATTATGATGAAAGCTCAAGCAGTTGCATACTCTGGAAAAAAACCTGTAAAAAAACCTACTCCTAAAAAAGTAATTAAGAAGAAACCCGTAACTAAAAAGAAATAAGAGGAATTAAGAATGCAGACATCTAACCCAGATGTAAAAGAAAATTTGGAGGCTAACCAGCCACAATCTCAGGAAGAGGTTAAGCCGCTATTTAGTGGTACGGATAGTCAAGGTAAAGAGCGTTTATTCAGCACCACTGAAGAAGCTCAACAATCATGGCAGTCTGCTCAGAACTTTATCAAAGATAAGGTTGATGAGACTAAAACGATGGAAGCTCGAATTCAAGAACTTGAAGCTAAACTTACCCAAAGTACAAAGCTGGAAGATGCTTTATCACAATTAAAAAATAAAGAGGAATCCCCTGTGAACGAATTACAGCCAAGTCAAACCACTGAGACAACCCCTCAGTTGGACGTTGAAACGCTTAAACAGCAACTACTACAAGAAGTTATGGGGTCACTTAGCACTTCCCAACAACAAGAAGTGTTTAGTAAAAACCAAAATGAAAGTATCAGTGCTGCACAAGCTGTATATGGAGATTCTTATGAGCAGAAACTCCGTGAAAGTGCCAAGGACTTCGGTATGTCTGATGAGGACATTATCAAAGAGGCACAGGCTAATCCAAAACGCTTTAAGAAGTTATTTGGTTTAGATAAACAACCCAAAACAACGTATAACCCTAGTAATTCTGTGTCTGGTTTTACCCAGAAAAAAGAAACTGGTCTGGATTTTTCACGGGGGTTTAACGACCGTACACGTGTAAATACAGCAGTAGACAACTATCGTAAGATTGCAGAAAAACAAGGCGTTAAATTAGATTTTTAATTGAGGAAATATTATGTCAACTTTTACTTATGCAGCAGTACCTAACCTAGTTCGTCAAGAGCTATATCAAGGTTCTTTAGAAAAACAATTCGATGATTGGTTAATTGGTCGTCCTTTGTTTGATGATAAAACAGGTATTTTTCCTGATGGTGACTCACTAGATGTTACCTTGACGGCAGACCGTGATGTAACAGATTACACAGAGAATACACAGATTAGTTATGACGGTATGACTACTTCTCGTAAATCTCTTGCTGTTACAGCATATAAGCAAGATGGTTTCTTTGTAACAGACCGTATGAAGCAAGATGCGCATCAGTCAGAAGCTTTCTTCCAAGAGAATGTCCACAAGTCTGGTATTGCTATGGCTACGGATATGGAAGTTGCCTGTTTAGCTACAGCTAACTCTCAGACTCTTGGTAATGCGAATGCCATTGGTGGTGTTGCTCACCGCTTAAAAGGTGCTGGTACTGGTGGCGCACTTACTATTGAAGATATCATGTACATCAAGTACGCTTTTGATAAGGCTTATGTCCCTACCGAAAACCGTGTATTGATTGTTACTCCTGAAACTGAGTACGAACTTAATAAACTCTTGAATATTACTGAAGTAAGTAATGGTTCTCAGTTTAACTTCGACGTACAAGGTCTAATTCAGACTGGTTTTGGTGACAAGCTAAACATTGTACGTAACATTGCTGGTATTAACATTATGGTTAGTCACAACTTGCCAGCCGTTACTGCTGAAGCTTTAGCTTTATCTGATGGTACTGGTGGTGGAGCAATTACTGGTAAGGCTTGTGTTGCAATGTCTATGGCTAGTGACACTTCAATGCCGTTTATGGGTGTTATACGTCAACGTCCAGAAACTGAGTTCTTCCGTAACACTAACCTGAAACGTGATGAATGGTCTGCTACATGTCGTTATGGCTTCGCGCTTAAACGTCCTGAAGCTTTAATCAGTATCGCCACACCTGTCTAGTTAATAGGTAGCTTTTAAAAGGGATTCTTTGGAGTCCCTTTCATAAAGTTCCTTGGAGAGAAAAATGAAAAGAACATTATTACAAGTTACACAAGAGTACCTTGACGCAACAAGTGGTTTCTACGTAGACAGTATATTTGATACAGATGAATCTCAACAAGTATCTAAAATAGCAGAACGTGTGTATTACCAGATGATACAAGAATACGACAATATTCTATTTACTATGGATGAGTTAACTCTAGAATCTTTGTCGGATGTTACTCGTCCTAATTATATGCTACTACCTGAAAGAGTACAAAAAATACACGAAAGTAAAGTGTGGTATAATGTTTCAAAAACAGCAGAGGCTTTAGAATATAAACTTGTACAATACCTGCCTCCTATTGACTTTGTTGAACACAGCTTGCATTCTGACACTTCAGATTCTATAATAGTGGAAGGTTTCAATGGCAGTAAAATGTCTATTAAGAATAAGCAGTTTCCTACTTATTTTACCTCTTTTGATAATATTCATGTTGTATTCAATTCTTATAATAGTAATTACGATACTACCCTTCAAGCAAGTAAGACCAGATTTGTAGGCTCACAAGAGAAAGTATTCTTACAAGAAGACTCTTTTGTAATACCTATTCCTAACCATTTATCTGAAACGTATTTAGATATGTTTCTTAATGAAGCTCTTACTCTTGTACATCAACAGCCAATAGGGATGATTTCTCAAAGGGCTAGAGCTAAAAAAATTAAACTTCAACAAGACAACCGTACACTAGGTCAAGGTAGAAGTAAGACATCCTATGGTAGGAAAGGTTTAAGTGGAAGTTACGTACCTAGAGGACATGGTGAGTAATGAGTATTGAAACCGAATACAAACTTATTTTTGATGGTTTATATAAATGGAGTAGAAGTGGTAAAGTTGCTGAAGCTCTTAATGGTAGTTTTTTAAGACGTAAAGATGCTCTACGGGCTTTTGAACTTCATGAACTAAGTAAAGAACCTCCTATATCTTCTGTTAAAAAAGAAGTTGATTTAGAAAGCTTAAATTCAAAAATAGATTTATTAAAGTGGGCAGAAGTAAATGGATTATCCGTACCAGCTAAATACAAACAACCTAGCGCCATTAAAAAGTTTTTAATGAGCGAACATAAGGATTAGAGATGCCTAGAGCTTCAGGTCAAAAAGAATACCTTTCTTTAATAAAAGGTTTAAATACAGAGTCATCGGCTTTAACTTTTCCTGAAGGCTTTACAGCGGATGAATTAAATTTTATAGTTGATAAAGACGGATTAATTCGTAAAAGAAGATTAGGTTTTGAAAGTTTAGTTACACCTTTTACTGTCACACGTAATGAGGCAGAAATAGAAAATGTATTTTATTGGAGAGGACCATCTATTATATGTGTCATTCTTACAGATGCTACCCCTCAAACAGTTATCCGTTTTCATGCTGTCGATGCTGATTTTACGTTTATCTCGGAAACAGTTATATCCACATCATCTGTTAAAACACAATTTGCAGAAACAACTAATTACTTAGCTATTACTACAGATACAGGAGAGAGTCCTGTTTTGTGTAAGTATACGGAGTTAACTAAAGAGATAACTCTTAGTAACATAAATCTTCATGTACGGGATTTTGAATTAGTAGATGATGGATTACAGATATCAAACAACCCCACAAATTTAACTGACAATCACGAATACAATTTATATAATGTGGATTGGCATTTAATAAGACCTGATGCAGAGTCATCCCATTCTAATAGGCGAGTCGTCACAGCTTATTTTGATTACACAGGTGTTTATCCAAGCAATGCTCAAGTAGCTTCTATTGGTATTATTATTAACAGTAGTGGAGATACAGAGTTTTCTTCTAAAGATGTAGAGGGAGCTAACTTTGGTAATAGTAAGGCAGGTAGGGGTCACTACGTTTATAACGTTAATGCTTTTGATAGAAATGTAAGAATGCTTACTCCTAATATAGATGGAGCGCCTAGTACAACTTTAACTGCTCTTGGGTCAACTTCTTTTCCTTCTATTCCTACTTACAATCCTGATATACCTACTGATCCAACAAACCCTAGTGGTGGTGGAGGAATACCTCCTTATGAACCATTTGATGATCGGTCTATAAAATAATGGTAACTACAAAATTAAGGATGCCACATGGCAGTAGATAGCCCTAAAAAAGATTTTAAAAACCCCGTGTCTTGTGCAGGGGCTTTTGGTCGATTCTTTTATGCTGTAGATAGTTTAGTGTATTACAGTCAGGTAATGCAAACAGAAGATGATGCAGGGAGATGTTATCAACAGAATGATCCTACAAGCACTGAATTTCCAGATTTACTAGATACAGATGGTGGTGTACTAGAGCTGGAAGATACTGTGCGTATAAAAGCTATGCAGGATTATAGTGCAGGTATTCTTATTTTTGCTGGTAATGGTGTTTGGTATATAGGTAATCCTGACGGAGGATTTAAAGCTACAGCCTTTAACGTAGAAAAAGTTACAGACCGTGGTATAGATAGTCCTCATAGTATTGTATCAGCAGGTAATGAGATATATTATTTTTCTAATAATGCTATTATGCAATTAAGTATTAATCAGTTTGGTACAGTGGATGCGGTAGATATTACCGAAGCATCTATACGTACACATTATTTAACTAACCTTGTAGGTAAAGATGCTAAAGGTGTATACAACTCTGCTAATAAACAATGTGAGTGGTGGCTACCTAAAATAGAAGGTAGAGGATTAATCTTAGACACAACTATAGGAGCATTTTATCCACAAAAACAACAAAGTCCCACTCATAAGCTTAGTAGACCTTTTACTGTAGCAAATGCTCTTTACTACCCATCTTCTGTTCAAACATCTACAGATGTTACGTATTCTTTTTCTTTTCGTAAGAACACCTTGTTTAAAGATTTTGGTACAGACCAAGACGCGTACCTTGTAACGGGGTATGAAACATTAGGTAAATTTTCTAATAAGAAAGCTGTCTCACAAGCTAGAGTGTTTTTTAATAAGACAGAAAAGAATATAACAGGATATGGAGCAAACAGTTATATCTTTGATTACCCTAGTAGTTGTTTATTTCAAGCTCGTTGGGATTTTGATAACAGCGCAGTCTATGGAAAATACACAGGAGTAATTAATGGTGTAGGCAAAGGTAAAGCTATGCAATTGTATAAACCAATGCAAAGAGGATTCATACCTGATGCTTATCCTTATGTATTTGATACAGGAGAAAGTATCTTATCTAAGAAATTTAATATTCGGGGTAATGGTGATGCTGTTCAATTCGTATTTCAAACAGAGCCAGAAAAAGATATGCAACTCTTAGGGTACTCCGTAGGTTACACCATGAGGGCTAGAATGTGATTAGTCAAATGATGGAATTTGTAAAAGGTCAGACTATTTTACAAAAAGCTTTTTCTTTACAAGAAGCTATGGAGGCTATACCCGAAGATGAGAAACTTACAAAAGAAGATTTAGAGCCTATTCATTATTTTGCAGATGGTATGTACCTTCGTTCTCTATTTATTCCTCAAGGAGTAGCTGTCGTAGGTGAGATGCATAAGTATTCTCACTTCACTATCTTAGCTGAAGGTACAAGTACAATAGTTAGTCAAGATGGAGAAGTTAAAGCTGTAGCCCCCTTTGTATTTACTTCTACACCCCATGCTAAGAGATGTGTATATGCGGATACAGATTGTACTTGGATTACTGTACATTTAAATTTAGATAACTGTACTGATACCAAAGAAGTGGCAAACAGGCATATTATTACAGATAAAAAAGAACTATTGGAGATATTAAAATGACTTTTGCAACAACAGCTTTAATAGTAGCGGCTGTGGGTACAGTAGGAAATATTGTTTCTGGAGAAAAGTCCCGTCAGGCTCAACGTAAAGCAACTCGTAATCAGGAAGGTGTAAGGAGAGCGC